>Ga0247610_10008899_pt1 | contig 10159 bp, 8 predicted proteins | sample 174DNAGHGhighgp2_FD_193483 | JGI IMG/M metagenome (GOLD analysis project Ga0247610, IMG submission 193483) | Sheep rumen microbial communities from Palmerston North, Manawatu-Wanganui, New Zealand - 1742 DNA GHGhigh gp2 | ecosystem: Host-associated > Mammals > Digestive system > Stomach > Rumen ... | reverse complement strand
GGGCGTCTGGTGGTAGCTGCTCACAAGTGCGTTCCAGTGCTGATGACGCCAGTTGCCGTGGTCGCTGATGCGCACATCCCTGATGGCTACCTTGCCGACTGTCTTTTCGACAGGGATGGTGAGCGGAAGGCGGCCTGCCGGCGAGTCTATCCAACACCTGTTGCGCAGTGTCTGCTTGACGTAATGCTCGCACGCTTCCAGCTGCACGCAGTCGTGCCTCATCGCAGCCCGAAAGTAGGAAATGGGCGGCAGGTAGGCTGTAGGCAATACGAGTGTTTCGCAGGTGTTCATTCTACGGTCCGGAAGAAACGTTTCTTGCGAAGGATGCGATACCAAGGCTGCTCGCCATCTAACGAATAAAGGACTGCATCGAGCCGGCCTACCACATGCTCGGCCGGCACAAAACCGAAACTGCGGCTGTCGAACAGGTTCGCATCGTTGCCCGAAGAGACCCAACAATAATCGCGATGGAATCGGTAGAACTCCATACTGTGGTTGGCGGCAAAGAGTGTGTCGCCCTTGGCCGTGGCATTCTCTCCTTCGTGCCGCTGGATGGTGAGTGCATAGAGGGTGACTGCCCACGGCGAGATATGAACATGCATGCCGCGAGCCGGAACGACCAAAGGCCAGATGCAGCCGCGACGGAAATCCTTGCGGTCGCTGACAAGGCCGTCCTTGCCCATCCACACGGTGTCGCCCGGACAAGCTATCACACGCCCCACACAAAGGCTACTGGTATCTGGCAAAGCATCGGGGCAGACCTGAGGCGAGTTGAAAGCTATCCAATCGTATTTGCGCAATGGCTTACGGCGGACGCGCTGATAGCCGAACCAATCTGTTCGAGGCAGCCGCAATCCGTAGCTCCACTTATTGAGCAGCACACGGTCGCCCTGCAGGAAAGTGGGTGCGTTGCCAGCCTGAGGAATGGCAATGATGGTGCAGACGCACTGCCGCAGCAAGAAAAACAAGATGCCTGCCGCCAGAAATGTCAGTATGAGATGCTTGCCCAGCTTCACCACCTATTTGATTCTGTCCACCAACCGGAAGAGACGGCTCCAGCGGATATGTCCGCGGCCCCAAGCGCGGTCTTTGTCCGTGCTCAGCCAGATGATGATGGGTTTGCCTACGATATGATCTTCGGGTACGAAACCCCAGAAGCGGCTGTCGGCGCTGTTGTGACGATTGTCGCCCTGCATCCAATAGTAGTCCATGCGGAAGGTGTACGCGTCTGTCTCCTCGCCATTGATGATAATACGGCCGTCGGACGTCACCTGCAAATCGTTGTTTTCGTACACGCGAATAGGACGCTCGTAGATGGCAATGTTGTCGAGCGTCAGATGTACGGTGCTGCCTTTCTTAGGAATCCAGATGGGGCCGTAGTTGTCGCACGTCCAACCCGTGTAAGCATTCTGAGGATAGAGATTCTCGGACGCGCGGTTCTCCACCAGCTGAATGCTTTCCACCACATCGGTATGCTTGGCCAGCGAGTCTCTGGTTGCAGCCGTCAGCGGAAGTGTTCCGAAGCGGTAGAGTGTCTGCAGGTCCTCGCTGCTGATATGCAATTCGTGTGCCAGTTCCTCTGGCAGTGTATTGGTACGCAACGCGACGTTATAGTTGTACTGCACGTTCTCGGCATCCGGATTCACCTCGCCATCGAGATAGACAACGCGGTCCTTAATCTGCAAAGTCTGTCCGGGCAGTCCTACGCAACGCTTCACATAATTCTCGCGACGGTCCACTGGGCGCGTGTCTATTTTGCCGAATTCATCGGGGGTAAGCGAGATGTATTTTCTGCCCAGCGAGTAGAAGGTCTGATACATCTCGCGCTGCTTCAACGGCGAGAGCAATGCCATGTCTGGCGTGAGACCTGTCTGTTGTGTATAGATCTGTTCGCCAATGCCGTAGCAGAGCGAGTAGTATTCTGTTTGATACGGCATGTTGGTGACGATGGTATCGCCTGCGGGGTAGTTGAAGACCACGATGTCGTTCAGCTGAACGGGCTTCGGAGTCACACGCTTGTAGTCCCACTTCGGCCACTCGATGTAACTCTTACCGCCCCAAGGAAGCGTGTGCTGGCACATAGGCATGTGGAGCGGCGTCTGCGGCACACGTGGCCCGTAGCTCATTTTGCTTACGAACAGGTAGTCGCCCACGAGCAGGCTCTTCTCGAGCGAGCTGGAGGGAATGGTATAATTCTGGAAGAAGTAGATATTCACAAAGTAGACAGCCACCACCGCAAACACAATGGCATCCACCCAGCTCATCACGGTTCGCAGTACGGGGTTCTCGAGGTCTTTCCACCACGTCCAAGGAATGCGTCGTGTTACGTAAGCATCGAATATAAACGGAATGACAATGGCTCCCCACCAACAACGCACCCAAACCAGAAATGCAACGAATAGTGCAATGGCCACAAGACCCTTAATCCAATCTTTCGTCGTTGGCTGATATTTCTTTTTCTTCATCTTAAAAAGTTTCTGCTCTTAAAAGTTAAACAAATCGTTCATGGTCAACAGTCCTTCGTGCTTGGCCGTATATTCTGCCGCCAGCACAGCGCCAAGGGCGAAGCCACGACGATTGTGTGCATCGTGTGTGATGGTTATCTGGTCGGCCTCGCTGTTCCACGTGACGGTGTGTATGCCCGGCACCTCTCCGCGGCGGATGCTGTTGAGGCAAAGTTTGTCGGCCGGCACTTTGTCCGTGCCTTCTTCCGTGCCATCGGGCTGTACGAGCTTTCCCATCTGCCATCCACTCAGGCGGTCCACTTCGGAAACCAATTCTTCGGCCAACGTGATGCCAGTGCCGCTGGGATGATCGAGTTTATGTACGTGATGAGTCTCCTCGAGCTGCGGCGTGTAATCCTCAAAACGATTCATTATCCGAGCCAAGTAGCGGTTCAATGCCCTGAAAATGGTGACACCCAGACTGAAGTTGCTGCTCCAGAAAAGCGTTTTTCCACCTTCCGAGCAGAGCCGCTTCACTTCGTCTTCGTGCTGAGCCATCCAGCCTGTGCTGCCACTGACCACCTTCACATTATGCTCAAACGCCCTCATGCAGTTGTCGAACGCCACATGCGGAGCCGTAAACTCGATAGCCACATCGGCCGAGCAGAAAGACTGGCTGTCGAAATCCTGTTGGTTGTCCACATCAATGATGCACACTATCTCGTGACCACGACTCCGAGCTATCTCCTCTATCATGTGGCCCATTTTGCCGTATCCTATGAGCGCAAGTTTCATTTCTCCTTCATTTTTCGATGCAAAAGTAATGCTTTTAACGCAGAATTTCCTACATTTGCTTCAAAATTTCTAAAGATTACGCGCGAAAGCATGGAAAAATTGCTCCATTACGTGTGGAAGCACAAGATTTTACCGCTGAAGGCTTTGCTAACAACCGATGGCCGCGAAGTGGAAATCATAGACCCTGGACTGCAGAACAACGACCAGGGACCGGATTTCTTCAACGCGAAGGTGCGAATAGGTGAAACCGTTTGGGTCGGAAACGTGGAGATACACCTGAAGTCTCGCGACTGGTACCGTCACGGACACCATACAGACCCTGCCTATAACAATACCATTCTGCACGTAGCACAAGTGGTGGACTGCGACGTAGAAACAGAGTTCGGCACACACCCGCCGCAACTTCAGTTGGACATTCCTGCACAACTGGCTGTACATTATGAAGAACTAAACAAAACGGACGATTATCCACGTTGCCACCGCGTGATTCCACAACTCGAACGCATGAAGATTCACAGTTGGATGGACGCGCTGTTGGTGGAGCGGTTGGCCGAACGTTCGGAAAATGTGGTGGAGCGCGTAAAAAAGACAAACGGCAACTGGGAAGAAGCTACGTGGATTACGCTCTGTCGCAACTTCGGTTTCGGTCTGAACGGCGATGCCTTCGAGCGTTGGGCGCGACTGATTCCGCTGCAGGCAGTTGGCAAGCACAGAGACAACCTTCTGCAGATAGAATCCATCTTTCTCGGAGAAGCAGGATTGCTCGATGAAATGGACGATTCCGACTGCCAAAAGATGAAAAACGAATTTGCCTTTCTCTGTCACAAATTCAACCTGCCGGCTCCCATGACACCACAAGATTGGAAATACCTACGTACGCGACCGCAGAACTTCCCACACGTACGCATCCGGCAGATAGCACGTCTCTTTCACAGCGGGCATACACAAATGCGCAGTTTGGTGGAGACGACGGACGTGAAAATGCTGCAGAAGGCACTTGCCGACGGAGGTATTTCAAAGGCCAGTTGCCAACTGATAATCATCAACACAGTAGTGCCTCTGCTCTACGCTTACGGACAATGCCGCAAGGAGCAGGTGCTGATGGATCGCGCATTGGCATTCCTCGCACAGCTGCCAGCCGAGGATAACTATATCATCCGCCAATGGAAGTCGTGCGGACTCGATGTCACTTCGGCGGCCGACAGCCAAGCGCTGATACAACTGAAACGCGAATATTGCGACCGCAAAGACTGCCTGCGTTGCCGCATCGGATACGAATACCTAAAAAGACTATGAAGAAGAACTACGTTTTTGAGCTTCCTTTCAAAGTTCGCGACTACGAGTGCGACCTTGAGGGCATTGTGAACAATGCCAACTATCAGCACTACATGGAGCATACACGCCACGAGTTTCTGCTTTCGGCAGGGCTGAGCTTTGCAGACATGCACGCACAAGGCATTTCTGCCGTGGTGGCCCGCATAAAAATATCGTATAAGACACCACTGCGCAGCCGCGACGAATTTGTCTGCAAACTACGGTTACGTAAAGAGGGAGTGCGGTATGTTTTCTATCAAGATATCTTCCGGCTGCCTGACATGAAACTTATTGCAATGGGACAAGTGGATACGGTATTCATTGTACACGGCAAACTGCAAGAATGCAAGGAGATGGAACAGAACTTGATGCCCTACTTTGAGAAAGACGACGAATGACAGAACAAGAAATTATCTATACCATTGCACTCAGCCGCCTGCCACGACTGAGTCTGGCGGCACAGCACGAACTGCTTTCGGCCGCAGGTAGTGCTACTGCCCTCTACGAGAATCGCCTAGACATACGCAAACTTCTGCCCGAAGCTAACGATTGTGTGCAGGAAGCCCTCTCGCAGATGGATACCCAACTGCATCGGGCAGAAGAGGAACTGCAGTTTGCACAGCGTGGCCATATACAATGCATTGGACTAAACGATGCTGCATACCCGGCACGACTGAAGGAATGTGCGGATGCACCCATCATACTTTTCTATAAAGGCAAGGCGGACCTAAATGCCTGCCACGTGCTTGCAATGGTGGGTACAAGACAGATTTCCGACTATGGTCGCGATGTCTGCCGCCACTTTGTAGAGGAACTGGCAAGCCTTTGTCCCGACATTCTCATCGTAAGCGGACTGGCTTACGGCGTAGACATACGTTGCCATCGTGCTGCCTTGGAAAACAATCTTTCCACGGTGGCTGTGCTGGCACACGGCTTGGATCAGATATATCCACGCAACCACCGCGACGATGCCATACAGATGCTCGAAATGGGCGGTCTCGTTACAGAGTTCTTGAGTCAGACGAATCCCGATAAGAAGAATTTCGTACAGCGCAACCGCATCGTGGCTGGCATGTCTGATGCCACCATCGTGGTGGAAAGTGCCGCAAAAGGTGGCTCGCTCATCACAGCTGATATGGCTGCAGGTTATCACCGCGATGTTTTTGCTTTTCCTGGTCGCGTTTACGACACGTATTCTGTGGGATGCAACCAGCTAATCCGCAAGAATAAAGCATCACTCCTTACGTCGGCCGAGGATTTTATGGAAGCCATGGGATGGGAAACTGCCGAGGCGCGAACGCAGAAACTCTCGGAAGGTGTGCAACAAGAACTCTTCCCCGACCTTACTGCCGACGAGCTACTTGTCGTGGAAACTTTGCGTAACTGCGATGGTATGCAAGTTAATTTGTTGGCTCAAAAGACTGGTCTTCCTGTTTCCGCACTCACTTCCATGCTTTTCAGCCTTGAGATGAGCGGTATAGTGGCCATGAAGAGCGGCGGCACGTATAGGCTGCTCAGATAAAAACTATATACCCATTCGCAAAAGGCTCAGGTCGGCATCTTCGCCCACTATCCATAGAATGTCGCCAGACTGGAAGGTGCGTCTGGCATGTGCCACCTCTATGTTCCCAACTCTGTCCTCGATGCCAATGAGCATACAGTGATATTTGTTGCGAAGGTCTGCTTCCAAAAGTGTATGTCCGCAGAGCGGAGAACTCTTAGAAAGAGCAATGTTAATAAGTGTGAGTCGGTGCACATCCTGATGTTTATCATTAGGATTCTGCACCTCACTTTCCATTCTCTGACTGAGGCTCTGTATGCTATCATCATCGCCCACAACCTCTATCACATCAGCCGGAAAGAGTTTGTTGTTTCCTCCTGGAATGTTGATGCGTTGATTACCTCTGACGATGGCCACCACATGCACATTATCTATACTGCCAATTCTAAGTTGAGAGAGCGTACTTCCACCCCAGGCCGTATTCAACGGCAACGTAAGCGAAGCAATGTGTAATTCCTTTCCGCGTAGTTTCCTACCATAAGCAGGATTACTTTTCTGACGCATCACCTCCCTACTATTCAGGTTCTGCATGAAGGTACGCTGAATACGAATACTCCACAACTTAACTCTCCGGCTGCGTATTAACATGACAACCAACACCACACTTAGCATTACGTGCCAATACCAGCGGAAAGGCGAAAGGAAATTAAGTATGTAATAAATTATCTGACACCCAATGAAGAACTTCAACAGCAGAATAAGTGTATAGAAGAATCGCTGCACGAGGTTACTATTTCTTATAAAAATAGCTTCTGCTGAATTGTTTTTCCGCATTACTATGGGACGTATAAAAGGAGCCACCACAGTAAATGTGAATAGTCCGCAAATGATGTTACCTGGCCAATGTGTGAATACGTGTCTGCAAAGGGGTAGCAGCGATGCAAAACTAATTCCTATAACGGCTACACAAAGTGTTAGATAGACAGCAGTCTGACTCACCAGCGACTTTAGAAAACTCTTCCACGCCTGTGCCAGAGTCATCTCTTCAGCACGCTTCCCTTTGTTCATCAACCACATGGTGTGTTCGTCCAACACCTTATTAATCTTTTTAGGCAGAATATGTTGTATTTTTTCGTACAATGGTTCTGCCGATTTTATCATGTAGGGTGTGAAGAATGTGGTGATGATACTCACTGCCACTACTACGGGATAAAGAAACTCGCTGGTAACCTTTAACGACTGACCCAAGGCTGCAATGATAAAAGCAAATTCGCCTATCTGTGCCAAAGAAAAACCGCTCTGCAGAGAATCTTTCAGCGAATTACCGGAAAGCAGAAAACTCATGCTGCCGAATATCATCTGACCAACGATGACAGCCAACGTGATAACTAAGATAGGCAACCAATATTGTACCAAAACTGCCGGATTCACCAACATTCCCACCGAAACGAAAAAGATGGCACCGAAGAGGTCTTTAAGCGAACTTACAGTATGTTCTATGCGTTCTGCCTCCACCGTTTCTGCCAGTATGCTACCCATCATAAATGCACCGAAGGCGGGACTGTAACCTACATACGATGCAATGACAACAAGCAAGAAACAAAGTCCTACGCTCACTATTAAAAGCGTCTCTGTGTTGATGTACTTTTTATATTTTCTGAGGAAAAGAGGAACCAAGAAGATTCCCACAATGAACCATAGTATAAGGAAGAATCCCAGCTGCAACATGCTTTTTATAAGCTGCGTACCTTCCAAACTTCTGCTCACAGCCATAGCACTCAGTATGACCATAAGCAGAATGCCAAGTATGTCCTCGAGTATCAGCACAGACAACACAGCAGAAGCAAACTTCCTACTGCGCAATCCCAGGTCATCAAATGCCTTATATATAATAGTAGTAGAAGACATGGCCAGCATACCACCAAGAAAAAGCCGGTCCATGCTCTCCCAACCGAAAATGGTACCTACCGTATTACCCACTCCCATCATACAGACCATCACCATCACGGCTGCAATGACAGGACGCATACCCATCTTCACTATTTTCTTGAACGAGAATTCCAGTCCAAGCGTGAACATCAGAAAGATAACTCCTATCTGACTCCAGTCATCGATGCTTGTATGGTCCATCACAGACGGAGTGTAAGGCATATAAGGCCCTGCCAAAAAACCTGCAACAATATATCCTAACACAAGCGGCTGCTTCAGCTGCTTGAAAATAATAGTCACCGTGCCGGCTATTATAAGGATATATGCAAGATCTGTGATGAGTTTTGGCAGTTCTTCCATCAGATAAGAAGCTTTTCTACGTCAGATACCTAACTTTTCGCTTATCTCCAACATGCGTTTTATCGGTCGTACTGCCTTCTTCGCTACTTCTGCATCCACTTCCACTGTTGGCCATTCGTATTTTAGACAGTTGTAAAGTTTCTTTAGCGTAATAAGTTTCATATAATTGCATTCATTGCATGCACATGTACTGTCGTCTGGCGGTGCTGGAATGAATGTTTTCTCTGGAGCAGCCTCCTGCATCTTGTGTAAGATGCCGCTTTCGGTTGCTACAATGAATTCTGTTGCATCACTTTCAATACTGTATTTTAAAAGAGCTGCTGTGCTACCCACTTTGTCGGCCACCTTCACTAGCGGACCTTTACATTCCGGATGAACAAGTACCTTGGCTTCTGGATGTTCCTTCTTTAGGTCCAATATTTTTTCCAACGAGAACTTCTCATGCACATGACATGCACCATCCCACAGCAACATGTTCCTGCCTGTGATACTGTTTATATAGTTTCCTAAGTTCTTGTCCGGTCCGAATATTATCTTCTCGTCCTGAGGCAGACTTTCCACTATTTGTCTTGCATTTCCACTCGTCACCACCACATCCGTCACTGCTTTCGTAGCAGCCGTTGTATTCACATAGCTTATGACAGTATGGTCGGGATGAGCATTCACAAAATCAGCAAACTTGTCGGCTGGACAACTTTCTGCCAAACTACATGTTGCATTCAAATCAGGTACAAGCACTTTTTTCTCTGGACACAGTATCTTGCACGTCTCTCCCATGAAGTGCACACCACACATCACTATCATTTCTGCATCTGTCTGTGCCGCCTTTTGTGCCAGTGCAAGACTGTCACCCACAAAGTCTGCTATATCCTGTACTTCGCCATACGTATAATAGTGAGCCATGATGAGGGCATTCTTCTCTTCACACATGCGGCGTATCTCTTTTTTAATGTCTGTAGCTTCTGGGATTGCTTCGTCTACGAATCCCTGTTTTTTCCACGTATCTTTTATCATTATATAATAATTTATTTTTTTTTATATTTAAAAATAGATATGTGATGATGATGGGCCGTGGATAATGTTAGTAAAAATAGCATAGAAAAGTTATTCATAGTTTTCCACGCTGTTTTCCTCCTTTTTCCTTCGTCTTCATCATGCTTGTCTCTTCTTTATATATACTAAATTCTTTCCTTTCTATGTATTCTTAAACTTGTATATTTATCAACATCTGTTTATAACTGCAAATATAATAACTTTCTATGATTTGATGGCTCAATAACTTTAGAAAAATATGTTGAAAGGAATTAATAAGAATGTAGCTTTGTTGAAATCATAGGCATTGCACCATTTTATTGTTGATACATGTTGATTATTTATAATAAGTGCGCCAGTTATTAACAAGGAATGTTATTATTAAAGCTCTTTTTATTTGTTGATGTTATAAGTATAGACTTCGTGTATTTCGTGATCGTAGCCAGAATAGAAGCCGGAAGGCATACCAAGGATGATTCTGGCACCTCGATTGTAGAGCACCAGCAACTGGTTGCGTTCTGTGTCGAAAGTCAAGCCTTCTATTTCTCCTTGTCGAATAATTTCATCCAGTTTCTTTTCTTCAGTAATTTTAAAAACATTTTCTTTTTTGCACCAAACTGCTTTGTACACATGATCGCACTCATCATTGTCTGCATCACCATCGTCTGCCGTCAGATAATATGCTCCTTTGTGATAAGCAATGCCTTGTATCCACTTAGGAGCAGGGTCGAGGCATGTTTTGCCGAGATATTCTCCGCTTTCGAGTTTATACTGATACACATAG
>Ga0247610_10008897_pt1 | contig 10161 bp, 7 predicted proteins | sample 174DNAGHGhighgp2_FD_193483 | JGI IMG/M metagenome (GOLD analysis project Ga0247610, IMG submission 193483) | Sheep rumen microbial communities from Palmerston North, Manawatu-Wanganui, New Zealand - 1742 DNA GHGhigh gp2 | ecosystem: Host-associated > Mammals > Digestive system > Stomach > Rumen ... | reverse complement strand
TTCGTCTTTAAATAAAGCGGGGTCAAGAACAACGCCATTACCAATAATGTTTATGTTGTCGCCTTGAAAAATTCCTGAAGGTACTGAGCGTAAAACATATTTTTGTCCTTCAAATTCTAATGTGTGTCCAGCATTTGGACCTCCTTGAAAACGTGTTACGATGTCGTATTTTGGTGTTAATACGTCAACTACTTTTCCTTTTCCTTCATCTCCCCATTGAAGTCCTAAAAGAACATCTACTTTCATTTTGTTTTATATTTTAGATTAAAGATTCTAATTTGATTTATTTTGTTTGTAAAGATACGAAAGAAAGTTGAAAGTTGAAAATAAAAAAAGTATTTAAAATGTTCGTTTAGAGATTAAATAAAAACGTTTCTTTTTTTTATGGTCAGTGATCGACAGGTTGCTTGATTTTTTTTTTTTTAAATAATTGGTAGTGTTGTTTTGTTTTACGGTTTAGTGTGAATGTATAAAAAAAAATCTCCTCAAAAAATGAGGAGATTTTTCTTATGATAGACGTTGATTAGTCTTTGAATTTTGCCGACAAGAATTCTCTGTTCAAACGAGCGATGTTGCTTACAGAAATTGATTTTGGACATTCTGCTTCGCAAGCACGCGTGTTAGTACAGTTACCGAATCCAAGTTCGTCCATTTTAGCAACCATAGCTTTAGCTCTACGAGCAGCTTCAACTTTACCTTGAGGTAAAAGTGCTAATTGGCTGACTTTGGCAGAAACGAACAACATAGCTGAACCGTTTTTACAAGCAGCTACACAAGCACCACAACCAATACAAGTAGCAGCATCCATTGCTTCGTCAGCAATTTCTTTTGCAATTGGAGTAGAGTTAGCATCTACGTTGCATCCCGTGTTAACTGATATATAACCACCTGCTTGGATAATTTTGTCATAAGCACTACGGTCAACCATCAAGTCGCGGATTACAGGGAATGCACTTGAACGCCATGGCTCAACAGTGATGGTATCGCCATCTTTGAATTTACGCATGTGCAATTGACAAGTAGTTACGTCTTCGTCTGGTCCGTGTGGGTGTCCGTTGATATACAAAGAACACATACCACAAATACCTTCACGACAATCGTGGTCAAAAACTACAGGTTCTTTTCCTTCGTTGATAAGTTGTTCATTTAATACATCTAACATTTCCAAGAACGAGCTATCAGTAGAAATGTTTTTTAATGCATACGTTTCAAAAGCACCTTTTTCTTTAGGGCCTCTTTGACGCCAAACTTTTAGCGTAATATTAATAGAGTTTTCCATATTGCTTACGATTTATAATTTCTTTGTTGACGTTTAACAAATTCGTATTTCAAGTCTTCTTTCAACAATTCAGGTTCTTGATCTTCGCCAGTGTATTTCCAGCAAGAAACATAAGAAAATTCTTCATCGTTACGAAGAGCTTCTCCATCTTGAGTTTGGTATTCTGAACGGAAGTGACCACCGCAAGATTCTTCACGATTAGCAGCATCACGAATCATCAAACCAGCGATTTCAATAAAGTCTTCCAAACGAAGTGCTTTTTCCAATTCTACGTTCAAAGTATCTTCGTTTCCAGGAATACGAAGGTTGGTTCTGAATTCTTCTTTTACTTTCTTAAGTTCTTCTAAGGCAGTAGCTAAAGATTCTTTTGTACGAGCCATACCAACATAATCCCACATCAAAAGACCTAATTGTTTGTGGATTGAGTCAACCGAACGGTTACCTTTAGTTTCCATTAAGCGTTTGATACGATCTTTGATAGCTTTTTCAGCGTCTTCAAATTCTTTTGCTTCAGTGCTGAAACGAGGAACTGTAATTTGGTCAGCCAAGTAATTTTGAATAGTATAAGGCAATACGAAGTATCCGTCAGCCAAACCTTGCATCAAAGCAGAAGCACCAAGACGGTTAGCTCCGTGGTCTGAGAAGTTAGCTTCACCAATGGCGAACAATCCAGGGATTGAAGTAGATAGTTCGTAGTCAACCCAAATACCACCCATTGTGTAGTGAATAGCAGGGAAGATCATCATTGGATTTTCGTATGGATTTTCATCTACGATTTTTTCGTACATTTGGAATAGGTTACCATATTTAGCAGCAACGACATCTTTACCAAGACGTTTGATAGCGTCAGAGAAATCCAAGAATACTGCCAAACCTGTAGCATTTACACCATAACCAGCATCGCATCTTTCTTTAGCAGCACGAGAAGCAACGTCACGAGGAACCAAGTTACCAAATGCAGGGTAACGGCGTTCCAAGTAGTAATCTCTGTCTTCTTCAGGAATATCACGACCTTTTAGTTTGCCTGCTTGCAAAGCTTTAGCATCTTCTAATTTTTTAGGTACCCAAATACGTCCATCGTTACGAAGTGATTCTGACATCAAAGTTAATTTTGATTGGAATTCTCCGTGAACAGGAATACATGTTGGGTGGATTTGAGCATAGCATGGATTTGCGAAGTATGCTCCTTTTTTATAAACTTGAACAGCAACCGAACCGTTTGATCCCATTGCGTTAGTTGACAAGAAGAATGTGTTACCATATCCACCAGTTGCTATTACAACAGCGTGTGCAGCAAAACGTTCAATTTTACCAGTAACTAAGTTACGAGCAATGATACCACGAGCACGACCATCGATAACAACAACATCAAGCATTTCGTAACGAGTGTAAAGTTTAACTGAACCTTTTTTTACTTGGCGACTCAATGCTGAGTAAGCACCTAATAAAAGTTGTTGACCAGTTTGTCCTTTTGCGTAGAATGTACGAGAAACTTGAGCTCCACCAAATGAACGGTTATCAAGTGTACCACCGTATTCACGAGCGAAAGGAACACCTTGTGCAACACATTGATCGATGATGTTGTTTGATACTTCTGCCAAACGATATACGTTAGCTTCACGAGCACGGTAGTCTCCACCTTTAATTGTATCGTAGAACAAACGGTAAACTGAGTCACCATCGTTTTGATAGTTTTTAGCGGCATTGATACCACCTTGTGCAGCAATTGAGTGAGCACGACGTGGTGAATCTTGAATACAGAAGTTAAATACGTTAAATCCCATTTCACCAAGAGAAGCTGCTGCTGATGCACCTGCTAATCCTGTTCCGACAACGATGATGTCTAGTCGGCGTTTGTTTGCTGGGTTAACCAATTTTTGATGAGCTTTATAATTGCTCCATTTTTCTTCCAATTTTCCTTCCGGAATTTTTGAATCTATTTGATTTGCCATAACAAAATTATTTTAATCAATTATGAAATAGGACATTATGCTATTAACGAAACAGCATAGAAATACAAAGGTACGCATGCAAAACCAATACAAATGATAGTGCTTACAATGATGCTGATAACGCGTAAACGGTTGAACCATACTTTACCGTCCCAACCAATGGTTTGGAAAGCACTCCAAAAGCCATGAGATAAGTGGAACCACAATGCTCCTAACCAAATGATGTATGCAATAACTACCCATGTTTGTGAGAAATAGAATTTAATCCATGCAAGACCATCAGTTGCTGCTGCAATTTCATTTTCAACTCCTGCTAATTCTGCAAATTGCATTTTGTACCAGAATTGTGAAAGGTGAAGCATCATAAATCCGATAACGATTAAACCTAATACAAACATATTCTGAGAAGCCCATTCTACTTCAGCTGGCTTTTTAGAATATGCATAACGTTGGTTACCACGTGCTTTCTTGTTTTGAATGGTCAAAACGATAGCATAAATAAAGTGAACTAGTACTAATGCAGCTAAGCCGATAGATGCAACTACAGCATACCAATTAGCACCTAAGAAACCACAAATGGCGTTGTATCCTTCAGTACCTAATACATCGTCAATTATGGCCACAAAGTTCATACTCATGTGGAACAGTAGGAAGAATATCAAGGCAAAGCCCGATATACTCATTACTAATTTTCTTCCAATAGAAGAATTCACAATAAAACTCATAGTGTTTTGATTTAAATTATGTAATTAATATTTAGTTTATTTTTCGTACACAAAGGTAAGTAAAATTGTGTTATTTACGCAAGTTTACTTAAACAATTTGAATGAACCTAAATGTATCTTTTGTAAGAAGTAACAAATAGAAACTCTTAAAACGCCTAATCCGTATTTAATACTTCTTTTTAGATTGATAGATGAGGCTTCGTCAAAATATTTTGTCGGACAGGTAACTTCTGCAATCTCATAGCCTTTGAAGAAAATTTGTGCCAACATTTCATTGTCAAAGACAAAATCGTCAGAGTCTTGATTGTAATTGACATTTTCTAATACTTCTCTCGAAAATGCTCTGTAACCAGTGTGGTATTCACTTAATTTTTGATTCATTAAAATGTTTTGAGTTATTGTTAAAACTCTGTTACAGAAGTATTTGTATAAAGGCATACCTCCACGAAGTGCTCCTTTACCAAGAATACGTGATCCTAATACTACAGGATATACATTGTTGGCAATAATATAACTCATCGAGTGGATAAGTTGTGGCGTATATTGATAATCGGGATGTAACATGATTACTATGTCAGCACCAATTTCAAGGGCTTTATTGTAACAACTCTTTTGATTGCCACCATATCCTTTGTTTTTTTCATGGGCTATAACGTGTTCAATGCCCAATGATTTTCCTTTTTCTACGGTGTTATCTTTACTACAATCATCAACAAGAATCACCTCGTCAACAATATCACGTGGAATTTCGTTGTAGGTTTGTTCGATGGTTTTTTCCGCATTGTACGCTGGTAATACCACCACTACTTTTTTATTCTTTATCATTATGCATAATTTTATAGTAGCACAAATATCAACTTTTTTTTCAAATTTACATAAAAAGGAAGCGTTTTTTTATCAACAATGTAGAAAAGGGGGGGACGGAAAGGTTTTATTTGGGTGTTTTAGACTGAAGTATCTGTTTTTTTTTCTTATTTTTGAAAAATAAATATGGAGAATAGACAAATTAAAATAGAACCCACTCTTGATGGTACGCCAACATTGTATGTACCAGAAATAGATGAACATTATCATTCGATTAATGGTGCAAGGGAGGAATCTATACATGTGTATATAAACGCTGGATTGAAACAATGAGTAAAATCGGAAATTTCTATCTTTGAAGTGGGATTTGGAACGGGATTAAATGCCTTGACTACGTATGCCGAAATTTTAAATTCTAATAAAAAAGTGGTGTATCAATCGATAGAATTGTTTCCTGTGGAAAGGTCTATTATGACTACTTTAAATTACGCTAAAACTCCCGAAGAACGTGCTTTTTTTGAAAAAATACACCAAGCTCCATGGAATCAAAAAGTAACGATTACACCTCAATTTACTTTATTGAAGATAAAGGCTAATTTGGTGGATTTTGATTTTTCAAATCTAAACGTAGATGTGATTTATTTCGATGCCTTTTCTCCTGATAAACAACCAGATTTGTGGAGTAAAGAGGTTTTTGAAAAAGTGTTTAATGCTACCAATGATAATGGTATAATCACGACTTATTGTGCTAAAGGTGTAGTGCGTCGAACCATGCGTGATGTAGGTTTTACGATGGAACGAATTCCTGGTTTCTCTGGTAAACGTGAAATGTTGAGGGGAATAAAAAAATAGGATAAAGGGGGAATCTAAATTTATTATTTAAGATAAAAATCTAATTGTATTAAGTATAATTTTGTAGATATGAAAAAACACATCATCTTTTTGTTGACCATCTTTTTGTTTGGATTTTCAACTTTGGGACAACAAAACACGTCTTATCGCGAAGGTAATTTGATTTCGCCAGTGGTTAATGCCGACCGCACTGTTACATTTTCTGTAGTAGCTCCTAAAGCTTCGCAAGTTGAAGTTTGGGGCGATTGGGAAGAAAATGGGGGACATTATGTTCTATCAAAAGGTGCTGATGGGGTTTGGTCATGTACTACTAATCCCTTAAAATCGGAAATGTATATGTATCGTATGGTGATTGATGGGGTGGCTAATATCGAGCCCTTGATCCCTTTTGTCCGCCGCGATGTAGGCAATATGTTTAGCATTTTGCATGTAGGCGGTGGAGTAGGTGATTACTTTATGGTACGCGAGGTTCCTCATGGCACGGTAAGTACGGTTTGGTATCCTTCTCACGAAACAGGCACTGAACGTCGTATGACGGTTTATTTACCTCCTTTGTATAACAAACAGTCGTGTCGCCGTTATCCAGTGTTATATTTGTTACATGGAAGTGGTGGAGATGAATGTGCGTGGAACGATTTGGGTTGTGTGGCTCGTATGATGGATAATCTTATTGCTGAAGGTAAGGCTGAACCCATGATTATTGTAATGCCGAATGGTACTATCAGTAAACCCGCTACTTCGGGTGAAACGGCCGATAATATGAATTTCCGTCCTGTGATGACTAATATGTTGCCTGATTATAAAAATGGGCGTTATGAACTTTCGTTTGATGAGATTGTGAATTACACCGATAAGCATTTCCGTACCCGTCGTTGTAAATATCAACGTGCAATAGCGGGACTATCGATGGGAGGAATGCACACGTTATACATTGGTTTGAATCATCCTAATTTGTTTCAATATTACGGATTGTTTTCGGCTGGTCTGAATATGGATATGGATAAGGCGACTAAAGCAGCTTATGCTGATGTTGATAATAAACTTTTGAATTTGAAAAAGAAAGGTTACAAATTGTTTTGGATAGCCTGTGGAACAGATGATTTTTTGTATGAGAACAATCAAGCTTTTTTAGCACGAATGGATCGTTTAGAATTTCCTTATGTATATCACGAGTCAACTCGAGGACATCTTTGGATTAATTGGCGTGAATATATGTTAGAATTTGTTCCCAAATTGTTTAAGAAATAGTAAAAATATTTATAAAAAGAAGGCGAAATGTTAAGTTTCGCTTTTTTTGTGGGAAGAATAAGCCTCAGAGAAAATTTCATTAAAATTGTTTAAAAAATAGAGTAGAAATTGTAGTTGTATTGGAAAAATGTTACATTTGGAGATGTAAGTGAAGCATGAAAAACAGTGTAAAATAGTAAAAAATATTAGAAGGATTTAATAACAAAATAATAATAACTAATAAACTAAGTTGATCGAATACAGTAATAATGAATTTTTTCTCCTAAAAAATCTTATCTTAAGATTAAATCTGATATATATCATTAGTATGTCTAAATTATTTTTTCAGCAAAGAAGAGTGAGAAAATGTGTTCATGTGCCGTGATTCAGCATAGTGTTAGTCTAAATTTGTGGATGAAAAGGAAAAATAAAAAAATGAAAAATAAGGGTATAATAAAAAAAGAGAGCGAGACGAAAGCCCCACTCTAAATGTTTTCACAACGGAATAATCCTTATTGTGAATTGCTTCAAAATTGTATTACAAATATACATATTTTTTTGAAAAACAAAATATAATTAAAAGAAATTAGTAAAATAATATCATAAACATATGAAAAAAATTCTTGGACTTGACCTTGGTACCAATTCGATTGGTTGGGCAGTGGTGAATGAAGCTGAAAAAGTAGGTGAGAAATCATCAATTGTGAAGTTGGGGGTTAGAACAATCAGCTATGATAATTTTGTAAGTACAGAGACAGGTAAAGAATCCAAAGATCCAGTTAAGGATTTTTCTGGAGGGAAGGGAATTTCTTGTAATGCAGGTAGAACAATGAAACGTTCTGCACGTAGGAACCTGCAACGCTATAAACTGCGTCGGGAGAATCTGATTGAGATATTGAAAGAGCATGGTTTTATTGATGATGAAGCTATATTGTCGGAAAATGGGAATAGAACTACGTTTGAAACATATCGCTTGCGTGCCAAAGCTGCCACTGAGGAAATTTCGCTTGTAGAATTTTCCCGAGTCCTTTTGATGATAAATAAAAAGCGTGGCTATAAAAGCAGTCGAAAGGCAAAATCAACAGAAGAAGGTCAATTGATTGATGGGATGGAAATTGCTAAGCGTCTTTATGACGAAGGCAAAACTCCCGGACAATTGTCATTAGAGTTGCTTAAACAAGACAAAAAATATCTTCCTGATTTTTATCGCTCCGATTTGCAGGCAGAATTTGACAAAGTTTGGAATTTTCAAAGCCAGTTTTATTCTGATGTGCTGACTGAGGCTTTAAAAGAAAAGTTGAAAGGAAAAAATAAAACGCAAACGTGGGTCATTTGTCAGGAACCATTCGCCATTGTGGGTATCAAGCGTATAACAAAAGGCAATGAGTTGAAAATTGAGAACTATAGTTGGCGAGTAAAGGCTCTTTTTGAGAAAATGGAGCTGGAAGAGTTGGCGGTTGTATTGCAAGAAATAAATGGACAAATTAATAACGCCAGCGGTTATTTGGGTGACATTAGCGACCGAAGTAAGGAATTGTATTTCAACAATCAGACTGTTGGACAATATCAAATGGCGGAATTGGACAAGAATCCGAATTATAGTCTGAAAAACCAAGTTTTTTATCGGCAGGATTATTTGAACGAGTTTGAAACCATTTGGGAAACACAGGCAAAATTTCATAAAGAACTCACAATAGAACTAAAAAAAGAAATTCGTGATGTGGTGATTTTTTACCAACGTCCGCTTAAATCGCAAAAAGGTTTGATTTCGTTCTGTGAGTTTGAAAGCAAACAGGTTGAAAAAGAGATTGATGGCAAAAAGAAAACAATAACCATTGGTTGTCGGGTTTGCTCAAAGTCATCGCCGTTGTTCCAAGAGTTTAAGATTTGGCAAAGGCTGAATGATGTAGAAGTGTCGTGTGCCAATGGTAAACGTCGTCTGTTCCCCGAAGAGAAAGATATGCTGTTTGCTGAATTGACCTATAAAGAGAAACTGTCGAAAGCAGATGCCTTGAAACTATTGTTTCCGAAGCAGAATGGTGTCGACATGAATTTTAAGGAGTTGGACGGCAATCGTACGCAATTCGAATTGTTCAAGGCATATCAATCGATTGCAGAAAGAAGTGGTCACGATGTGGGAGATTTACAGAAAAAATCAGCAAAAGAAGTGCTTAGGTGCATTTCTGAGATTTTTGACACAATCGGTGTTAATACTGGTATATTGACATTTGATTCAGGCTTAGACGGAAAAGCCTTTGAGCAACAGCCAATGTACAAACTTTGGCATTTGCTATATTCGTTTGAAGGGGATAACTCTGCAATAGGAAACGAAAAACTAATAGATAAACTGAAAAGTGCATTTGGTTTTGACAAGGAATATGCCACGATTCTTGCAAATGTGGTGTTCAAAGATGTGGGCGAATATAGTAGTTTGAGTACAAAGGCTATACGCAAGATATTGCCTCATTTGAAGGATGGAAATGACTATAGTGTGGCATGCGAATATGCGGGTTACCGCCATTCTAAGCAGTCGCTTACTAAAGAGGAAATCCAGAATAAAGTCTTGAAAGACAAACTGGAGCTTCTTCCACGAAATAGTTTGCGTAATCCTGTGGTTGAAAAGATCCTAAATCAAATGGTGAATGTGGTCAATGGCGTCATTGATGCGTATGGAAAACCAGATGAAATTCGAATAGAAATGGCACGAGAATTAAAGAAATCGGCCAAAGAACGCGAGGAACTTTCAAAATCAATTAACGAAACGTCTCGGCAGCATGAAGAATATGTCAAGATTCTACAAGCAGCACCATTTAATTTATCGCACGTAAGTCGCAATGATATTATACGTTATAAATTATATAAAGAGTTAGAGGCAACAGGATACCGTACATTATATACCAATACATACATACCATGCGAAAAACTCTTTAGTAAAGAGTTTGATATTGAGCATATCATTCCGCAAGCCAAATTGTTCGATGATTCGTTCTCGAACAAAACATTAGAGGCTCGTCAGGCAAATTTGGACAAATCGAATACTACGGCTTTTGATTTTGTCGCCACTAAGTATGGCGATGACTTTGCTAATGGCGAGTATAAGACGCGCATTGATAAATTGTTGGCTGATAAAGTTATAAGTAAAACCAAACACGACAAGTTGCTGATGAAAGAGGCTGACATTCCAAGTGGCTTCATTAATCGCGACTTGCGCGACTCGCAATACATTGCAAAGAAAGCACGTGAGATTTTGGAAGGGTTGGTGCGTTTTGTTGTGCCAACAACAGGAAGTATAACAGACCGCTTGCGTGAGGATTGGCAACTT
>Ga0247610_10008895_pt1 | contig 10162 bp, 16 predicted proteins | sample 174DNAGHGhighgp2_FD_193483 | JGI IMG/M metagenome (GOLD analysis project Ga0247610, IMG submission 193483) | Sheep rumen microbial communities from Palmerston North, Manawatu-Wanganui, New Zealand - 1742 DNA GHGhigh gp2 | ecosystem: Host-associated > Mammals > Digestive system > Stomach > Rumen... | reverse complement strand
TCTGAATTTTCTTGTTATCCTGGATTAAGACGACGTGATAGCCCCTTTCATTGAAAACTTCCGGGTGTTTGTCATATTTCATGGCTACTTTCTTGACAGCAATGGCGGAAAGTTCCTTATCGGAGCCAACGGCATCATCACTAAGGTCTCCGATGAGTGTCACTTCGTATTTATCAGCCTCACGAGCCACCCTATAAGACATGTCAATAGTTTCCAGGACCTCTTGTGTCTTGTGTTCCCTTAAAAGGTCGTTATAAACACTGTTGATTTCAAGTTTGTGGGATATTTCCTGGTCATCCCCATCCTCTCCGCTGACCTGTGATAACATAGTAGCGTCTGCACTTCTCAATCCCTGGAATAACCCGTGGAAGAAAAGTGTCAAATTGAGCTTAAGTTTCTTAAAAAATTTAATCATCGTAATCAAGATTCAAAAGTTTCTTCTCCATTTCGTTTAATATCTTTAACCTAACCGCATTAACGAGTGATAATCTCTGAGAAAGTTCAGCATATTCTCTCTGTTGTTTCTCGCTTTGGTTATCATAGTCAATTCCACGGCTCATGGCTACTTTATCCTCATAATTTTTTCGTACAGCATTTGCAGCTTTCTCAGCGGCCACAAGTTGTTCAAAATTCAAACTTTTAATTTTTGTTGCCATATCTATTCCTTTTATAGAAATGTAAGGCACAACCATTTAAAAGTCAAATTTTAGTGTTTTCCAGATATTTATATGAAAACTAGTTTTGAAATGTCACAGAAAATATTAAGCGAAGAACAACTTCGCGAATATGTAGAGCAGGAAGTTAGAAAGGCTCTTATGAATGAAGAACTTGGCGAGAATATGACCGATGAAGGTCAATTTCTTGATACGCTCAAACGTCTTACTGGAGTTGGAAATGGTCAGGGGGTTAGTTTGGAAGGTATCATTATGTCAGTTCTTGGACACAACTTTATTCCAAAGCTACTCAGCGGAATTTTGAATGCTATAGGTATTCCAACTGACCAGGCTCTCGGACAATGGATTCTTAAGAGGGTTGGTGAAGTAGGTGGCTATTCGCTCGGACAGTGGCTTGACAGGAAATACGACTTCGTCGGACTTGATAATTTATTCGGCGGAAGGCAACCTCAAGGCCAGGCCGAAGCACAAGAATAGTAATTTATATGGTAAAGTATATTCTTAAAGAAAGCGAACTTCGTTCCATAATTAATAGCATTGTTTCCGAAGAATTGAACAATGCTATTAATGAGGGTATCGGAAGCGTTTTAAAGAACACGTCTGGGATGGTGGCTAAAACAGTATTGTCTCCATTCGCATCAGCTGGAGATATGTTTTCAAAAGCAACAGATGTTCTAACTGGAAGAGATACAATAAGCAATGCCACTGGACAGTTCTTTAATGGCCATGATGGAAAGACGAAAGCCCAAAAGCAAAGCGAAAGGCTTGCGGCCAGTAAAAATATTAGCTATGAATATGGAAAACCGGAAGTGGTTCCTTCATGGGGTAACCGATTGAAACTTGATGCAAAGAGAGAAATAGTAGCTCCAGAAAACAGTCAGCTTGAATGGGGAAGTTTTGGGAAGCACTATCACGATGAAGGTGATAGAATGTGGAATCGTATGATAACCAATAAAGAAAATGCAATTTTACGAGTTTCAGGCGATGATGAGTCTAAAAAGGCCAGGTTGCTTAGAAAATACAAAAAGATTTTGCTCGGCTGGCTTAAAGATAGGGATGCAAATTATGAGGTTTATATAAAATCTAATAATAGAATATAAAATTAAAGGTCGCACCGAAATGCGACCTTTTTTGTTACTTCCAGTATGAATTCTTGCCGGAACCATTGATAATTAACTGTGTATCTTTGCGCAGCTCTTCAATAGTCCGACACCCGGTGTATGACATACAACTGCGAAGATAGTCGGCCATATCCTCAGCCCATTTCGCAATCGGGTATTCAACCGGAATTGGTTTAGCGATGCCTTCTGAGGTTACTTTCCCACTACCACCAGTCAGTTTCTGAGCTCTTTTCGTACTCATTCCGTAGTACAGGCGGTAAGGCTTCCTCTTGCTGAGCTTTCTGTACGAATCCCAATACTCATTGTCTTCGTTTTCCATGAGGTCGCTCTTTTCCTTCAGCTCTTTCAACTTGTCATAATATTCTTCTGAAGGAATAGCATCAGCCATATTCAGGTTGTTCGGATGTAGGAAGACGATTGACTCGCACGCTTCCTGTGCTTTGGCAAATATACTACCACTCATAACAGCGTAGGCGCCGAGGCATAAACACTTCTGAATATCATCGAAATTTTTGATACCGCCATCAACAATGAATTCAGTGAATTTCATATCATAGCAGTTTTCAAATTTGTCCTTTTTCATCCTAAGTTCGTCAATAAGGGTCGCCGTTGGGTAGTGGATACCTACATTGCTTGTTGTTATACAGTTATGAACCAAAAATCCGTTTGCAAAATAATTGTGGTCGTTCTCAACCTCAATATCATATACTGTTTTTTTTCTATTTAACTTTTTAACACTTTTAACTTCCGTTAGTTTCATTTTGTAAGATATTTTTTATTAGAATAACCGTATTGATGTTTTTAATGTCTTCTTTGGTGAGCCTTAAAAAAGCATATCCGTTTTCTTTTGCAAAACTTTCTTTTGTATTATCTTTATCTTTTTCTTCATCTGTCTGATGATATTGGCCCGCAGAGTCATATTCAATCAATATTCTACTGCCTACTGCGATATCAAAGAAAACATAACTGCCATCTTTAAGGATAAATTTTTTTCCTAATTTGCAGGAATAATCTGTTATGTAAAAAGAAAGTATTTTGAAAAACATATACTCCTCCGACGAATGATAGCCATTTGCCAGATATAAATCTATTTCATCTCCATAAACCCGGTGTAGTGCTTTTGCAATTGTTTCTCCAGTTTTCTGTGTTGGTGTATTTTTATGGGAATCATTGTAAAGTTTATTTAATGAGTGTGCTGTATATTTTCCTGGGTGACTTTTTATTATTGAGTATATCCATGAAATCACATCATCATCGTTTATTGTGTTTGTTGGGTAATTTAACGTTGATAAATTGTATTTTGTATACTCTAGTAAATCGGACAACTCGGTTGGTGTTGTAATTCCCATTGCCAGCCATACCTTTTTTAAGGTTCTTTTGTCTATGTTATATGATTTTGATATATCAGTTAATGAAAAGCTTTTTGTTTTAAGCATTTCATATGCTTTTTCAAAGCTTTTTCTATCGTAATGTGACTCATAGTATTTAACGACATCAAAATCTTTTTTGTGCGTTTCGTTGTAATTTTTTAGAACTTCTTCATTACAAGCTCTAACCAATCTCCCATAGCAGGTATCGGAATAATATTTCGTAAACTCCCATCGTTTTCCTCCGCTTCTTAAATTAAGCTCATGACCACATCCGCACGGGCAAACAGGCCTTTTTCCGCCATATTCGTGTTTTACGACATAATCAAGCAGCGACATATGGTGTTCCTCCCGGATATGCCGTTTTAATTGCGATTTACACGAAGACATTTTTTCATATTCAAACGTTTTACCACATTCTTTACAAATAATACTTTCCATAATTTTTAACTTTTATTATAAATAGTATTATGTTTCTAAAAAGTAAAACATTCTATGCCTGAACCAATAAATATTCTTCCGTAAGATGTGATGCTTGAATATAAAAACCATACTTCAGAATATCTTCGTCGCTCGTAATCTTATCAACATCACTTTTTTTGACAACAAAAAACTTATGGTCGTCAGTACATTCAATACTGTCATTTATTTTAACTGTTGAACGTGTTTCCCTTGAGAAGGAGTTTAAAACCTTATTTGTGCCAGTTGACGTTTTAACAAAATCACCGGGAAGAATATTTTCTATTGTTTCAAAAGAGCCATCGGCCATCATGACTTTTGTTCCTTCTACAACGCACCTGCTCCCCGTACCAATACAAGCCCGCATATAGTCTATCTTGTATCGTGCGTAATATTCGAAAGCCTCAGGTGTAGCCACATTACCGGTAATTATGACGAGCTTATCTCCGAATTTATGTTTTAGTTCAGCGCATATGGCATAAAGCTTAGACATCGTACCGTGAGCAATATCTATGCATACATAATGTATGTTTTCGTCTTTAAGGTCCTTTTCAAGTCCCTCCGCTTCTTGTAAAGAAAATGAAGAAAATGTCTCTTTACTGATTTCAATGCGCTTTTCGTAATCAACCGTTCTCGGAACCACACAAATGAACCCGTGGTCAAGCCATACCTTGTAGTTGCTCTCATCAGTCACGGCCCCCATTGGCGCAACGATTACTGGATACACCTTTCTGCCGCACATCTCAATCATCGGGTCACATTCGGACCGATGCCATATAGTAGAAATAGGAGCTTGAATGATATTTACATCTTCAAGCTCGTATCCTATCTTTGTCAGTTTGCTTTCCGCCATCCTTACTCTTCGTTCAGCTTATTAAACCTCTCACGCTCAATGGCATACGCAAGCTCATTCGCCTGGCGTACGATTGTAGTAAGAATATCCACGACATACTTACGGCTCTTGGCCTCTTCACCGTCCTTGTCCAGAGAACAGATTGCCTCAAACTCAACTGGAGAGAGTTTCACACCGAGATTCATTGCATTAAGGGCGCTTCTCTCGCCGAACTTCAGACATCCCTCGGTCTCCGCAAACTTGTAGTACATGCCTCTCTTGTCAATTTCCCACTGATTGTCGTTCGGCTCATACATCTCAATTTTGGAGAGGTGCTGGATGAGACATACCTTCAGGAGCTGTTCCTTCGTCACATTAGGGAAAGTGCCGCATACCATCTTTGCGATGCGTTCCGCGATTGACGAGAACAGATTGATGTGTGAAATGAGGGCCCCAGGATATGCGAGGCCGGTTTCAATTGAAAGGGCTCCGGCAGCGACTTTCAACTGCGCCTTAAGTTCTTCTTCGTCCCAGTGTTCTGCAAGGTTGACCGCCTGCATGTTTCCCCAGAACGTAACCCATTGTTTGTTAAAGTTTTCCTCAGAAAGTGTAAGATTCTTCATAATGCTATCTATTAAATTAAACGATTATCTGCACTATTAATATACAAAAAATTTGTCGGTCTTACAATATATTTATATTATAAAGGAGATGAACATGTCAAAGAATTGGAAACTCATACATATCAAGAGTAAGCAACGTGGCGAGGACGAACTTTCCCCGAAGCTTCCTACTTCAGAACAGCTTGAATACGGTGAGATTGCAATCAACTACGGCCACGATATTGAAACCATCGCAATCCGTAATGATAACGATGAAATCATCAAATTCATTCCGGAGCATAAGGTAATTGAATATGTTGACCGAAGAATTGCAGAAGTCGTGGCTCTGATGGAAAAACAAGCTAGCAAGTTAGAGCCGGACGACGATAACTCAATTGATTCAGGAGAATATTAAAAAGAGAACGGACCCACTTAACTGTGAGTCCGTTTTATTATTTCCAGGTTGTCTCCTACCGAAATGACCTCGTTTGATTCGTCGTTTGGTCTCAGTATCAGCCCGAGCCTTTTACTGAATGATACCCTTTCAATCCCAGCAATAGCAAAATACTTGTCATTGACAAATACCATGTCTTCAATGGTCGGTGGTTCGTCTGTCTCGGAGATGATTACCCATCCTCTTCCGAGAACATGTATTTTATCTTGTACAATCATTCCTTCGTCCAGCTTATTCCCTTATCGGCTGTCTTATAGGTTCCAGCCTGCAGTCCACCATTTGAGATTGACCATAGGACGAGTTTCATAATCCACTCCATATTGTTCGTAATGTAGAGATAGAGGTCCCACATGTGGTCTTCCAGCTCCTTCGGATATACCTTACCGGAAGCCCCGTCGTCAATGGACTCACCATAGTGACCGGTGATTAGTGCAACGTCCTCCATGACATAAGTACCGCCAAACATGTTCCACTGGTTCACACCCCATCCATTCTGCGAAGCTTCGTCATTGTACTCGTTGATTCTGTTCTTGATATCAAACAATTTGCTGTGAAGCCTGGAATACTTCTTCTGCCTTTGTGGCGGCATCGCTTCAATTTCTTCCATAGCATCCATAATCGGCTGGATTGGTAGTTCCTCGCCGAATTCAAAAGCATGAAAATTGATATTTTGTATCAATCTGATGTGTTCGTCCGTAAGCGTAATCTTCTTTGCTGCCATAATTTCCCTTTTCTACTAAAGTACTAAAAAATCTTTACTAGTCAAATTTTTCGGGCTATTATTTATTTGAAGTATGAAAAAACAAGAAGTAAAAGAGAAGACATTGAAGGACAAGTGGATTGAGAAGGGACACCTGGACAGGAATTACCCTGAAGAATTCACGGACCTGGTCATTGAGAGGTTTGAGGCTGTTGAAAAGTGGGAACAGAAGACGAGAAAACAGGGCCCGCCATTCAACGAGCAGTTCTGTGCTGATGTATATGCGGTCGCCAGCATCATGAGCAAGGATGATTCGTTCAAGGGGAAGTTCAACCCAGGCGCTCTGTATGATGAGATGTGCGAGACAATGACCGAAATGAGAAAGGGAAAGAAGGAATACTCACTTTATGACGAGGTAAAGATGCTTTCAAAGGTAATGGATAATCATAAGAAAACAATAAAGAAAAAATAGGACATACTATGGATTTAAATGAAGCAAAAACGAGATTAGAGAGGTATAAGGGAACGCTTGAATCTTCGGTCAAAATGTATGAAAATACAATCAAAGAAATGATAGAAAGAGGTGCGGACCCGGAATCAATATCATTTGTATTACAGATGAAAAAAGATGCCGAGAAACAACTTATGGAAATCAAGGAATCATTGCGGTCAGCAGGTGAAAATGTAACAAAAGGTAAGAACGTTTTATTGGTTTACAATGAAATTGTTGACAAACTTTTCAAATCATTTAACCCTTATTTTTGCAACCGATTTATGGTTGATTTTGGTACAAACGACATAAAGGACTATTTCATTGAAGGTGTTTCATATGAGGATAAGCTTGTTGTGACGTTCAGAAATTCGGAGCAATTCTTTGTTCCTGAATACTTTGAAAAAAACAAGCATTTTGACAAGGTTCATGTATTTCTTTTGTCTCCTTTCGGAGAAAAGAAGGCTGAGATTGAATTCTGTGGCGTTGAAGTTGAATGTACAATAACGGATGACTTCACATATGCTTTGAACAACATTTTAAAAACGCGAGTTTATTTTACGTTCAATAGTATAACACACAAGACATTATAAAAAAAGACCCTCATTTCTGGGGGGTCTTTATTGTTTAGCTCCTTAATGATTCAATTGCCATAATCGCGTAGGCGGCGAGGTCCATAAGTGTGTCTTCAATGCTCTCGCTCTTGACTTCCTGTTCAACCCCGGGCTTTGTAAGCGATTTCAAACGGTTCATCTTGTCATTGAGCCGGATTACATAACTTACAAGACCGAATTCCCGATATGAAGCATCTGCGGCGTTTCCATAGTCCTTGTTCTTCCTTGCATGGAGTGCCATAAGGTCTCGGCATATTCCATCAAAGTCTCCAGGGACAACTGCATCGTTATCTTTCTTGGTTTCTTTCAAATGCAGCATATTCTTGATTTTTTCCTCTTCCTGGTCGTTCATGATGTATTTTGACATATCTCGTTTTATCTCCTCGCGTTTCTTGTCCTTTGCATATTCTTTCAGGATGCGCTCACCAGGCGACAGGCTTTCTTTTTCATTACAGCCATAGTCTTGGCCGGTATCGCTAAACTTTGTAAGTGGTTTTGTCCTTTCAACACCAGGAATGGTTTCGTTGTTCTGGGCTATAATCTGGTCACGGAGGTCTTTTTTCCGTTCCTCAATGTCAATCATATGGTCTTCAAAACGGTCCTCACCATCGGAATAGTAACCTGCGCGGCCATTATTGGCGTTGATGCCCATTTCTTTTCTTGTGAGTTTGTCTGGCCTTATTGTTGGTTTCGTACCGGTTTCAATTTTTATTTCTCTTTCCATTTTGTCTATTTATTGTCAATTATTTGAACAGTTTCTCAACAACTTCACGCACACCGTATCGCCAGTTTTTCGGGGTATATAATCCTTTGAAGTCTTTCTTGTATTTCGTCTTGTCCAGAACTGAATAATACGGCCTCTTGGTCTTGGAAGCGTATTCCTTTGTCGTGACCCCGTTTATCCCGCACAAGCCACGAACTTTATGTTGCCAGCATTCACGTATTTCATATGCAAAATCATACCAAGAAGCGACACCTTCGTCAGTGAAGTGATAGATGCCATTTTCAAGCAGTGGAATCGTATCCTTTCCTTCAATCGGTGTCATCCTTTCACAGATTGCAACAATTAGCAGTGCAAGGTTTCCGGCATAAGTTGGGGTTCCAATCTGGTCGTTGACAACATTTATTTCATCTTTGGTCTCAAACAGTTTCATCATTGTCTTCACGAAGTTGTTTCCATATTCGGAATAGAGCCATGCAGTTCTGAAAATCAAATACTTACACCCGCTTTCTTGTATAAACTCCTCACCCATTCTCTTTGTCGTGCCATAAACAGATGTCGGGAGTGTCATCCTATCTTCCGTATAAGGCATAAATCCCTGGCCATTGAAAACATAGTCGGTTGAAATGTGGATGAGTTTCGCGCCGACAGATAATGCGGCTTCTGCGAGATTTCTGGGGGCGATTGCGTTGATGGCCTCTGCGGTTTCATAATCATTCTCAGCTTTGTCAACGTTGGTATATGCGGCACAGTTGATGATTATGTTGATATTGCTGTTCTTGATGAATTTCTTGACCATTTCTTCGTCAACGATGTCAAGATATTCGGTATCAGCGTCGTCACTTCCAACAACATCGCTGAAAATATATGTGTTGTCTGTTTCTTTAAGGAGTTTCACCTGGTCGCGGATGCACTTTCCAAGCTGTCCGTTAGCCCCTGTTACAAGTATGTTCATTCGGTTTCGTTTTTTATTTCTTTATTCGTTTCTCTTGCCAGAACCCTACGTAAACGCCTTCTTCCGTGCTTGTATATTCTCCTTCTGTGGTTTCCGTGTATGTCAGGTTCGTCATACTCCCAGATACTTTCATATTTTCTGTAGAGGCGTTTTACTCCTCGTTTCATTATAGGTCTTTCAAAGTGGTTATTCTGTTCTTGTCCTTTTCGGAAAGTATCATAAGATTTAAATCCAAATCTGTTAAGTAGCTTTTCAGGCATCGCTTAAGCGTTAAAAGCTCATCTTCAGCATCTGTTATATTATCGTCGTCCCACCTTAAACCGCCTTCACTTTCCTTACTATAATAGTTGTCGCACTTATATTCAAACACAGCTTCATCAGTTAAGACAAGGAAACCGTGTGCGAAACCTCTTGGTATAAAAAACTGGTTCTTACTTGTGTTCGTCAATATGGTGCATACATATCTTCCAAACGTAGGCGAGTCTTTCCTTATATCAACGGCGAAGTCAATTACGGCACCACTTAGGACCCTTACCAATTTCGCTTGTTCATAAGGTGGCTTTTGGAAATGAAGTCCCCTGAATACAAACTTTGACGACTTGCTTTCGTTTTCCTGGAGTGCGTGAAAATCGTACTTGCCTCCTGTCTTCTCGTTGAATTCCTTCTCGTTGAATACTTCATAGAAATAACCCCGCTCATCCTCATGCAGGTCGGGGCGTATAAGCAGGACATCTTCCAGTCCTTTCATCGGTTCTATTCTCATATATGATAAATCGGTTATTCTACAGTAATATACTGAAAAATAACCGAAATATCAAATATTAAAACCGCATTGTCTTCAGCAGTTCCTTTACGGATTTTGTGTAGTCCTCATCAAGTGAAATGAGGTTGATATACTCATTGTTGATGATGTCCTCACACATTACAATTGGGGAGTGTGATACAGTTATAATCTGTGTCCCCATTCTCTCACAGATGGTCGGGAACGCGTTATTGTAAAGGTTCCATACCGTCATGATGTCAAAGTTAACCTCCGGCTCATCAAACAGTATTGTCATCGGGACCTCCTTGTCATAGTTCTCAAACTGCTGGAAATACTTGTCCTGGGTCTTGTAGGACTTGTACCACGTATCATTCTGCCTCTTGTTCTTCAAAAAAGGTTCAAATATTTTC
>Ga0247610_10008894_pt1 | contig 10162 bp, 9 predicted proteins | sample 174DNAGHGhighgp2_FD_193483 | JGI IMG/M metagenome (GOLD analysis project Ga0247610, IMG submission 193483) | Sheep rumen microbial communities from Palmerston North, Manawatu-Wanganui, New Zealand - 1742 DNA GHGhigh gp2 | ecosystem: Host-associated > Mammals > Digestive system > Stomach > Rumen ... | reverse complement strand
GCGCAGGCCGTGCTGAAAGAGAAGGATTTGCCGCAGACGCTGGGCGTGCTCCGCGCGGAGCTGGCGCAGGCCTACAACGAACAGCAGGCCATCATGGCCCGATTCGAGAAACGCAACGTCGAACAGCACTCCCGACTGGTGCACCTGATGCAAAGCAGTAACCAGATCGCCCTGATGCTCTTCTCCCAAAACAGCGACTTTACGCTCGACATGGCCTACGCCTGCCAGGCCGCCACCGAGCAATACCGCAAGCTCAAGACCTACCACGCCCCCTACGACAAGATGAAGGAGCGCATCAACAGCGAGATTGAACGCTACGACGCTCTCATCAAGACGCTGGAGAACCTGCCGCCGCGCGTCCTGCCCAACGGCGAACTCGGCGGCCTGCCCGACTCCGTGCGGGAGATGCTCCCCAAAGTGGTTCTGGATACCGCTACAAAGAATCTGTATATTCTTGACAAACAAGGGCTTGAGGACCGCGAGGCCTGCCTTGACTATGCTATCGCCCTGCGCGACAACTTTATCAAGATGCTGGAGAATGTGGAGCTCGACCAGGAATACTATGAGCGGGTGACCGATCGCATGGGCAAACTCAATGCCTTCGCGATGTCGCGCTACGAGCAGATCCAGAACAACATCTTCAAGAACGGAGGCGGCAACTATTTCCAGACAATCAAACGCTTACGCCTTTACTATATGCTGGCGAAGAAAGATCTGGGCGACCGCTACAAACCGTTCGAGCGTAAGTCGGAATGGCGCGGACCGGTGATCTATAGCATCAGCGTGTTCATGCTGTTCTACATCGTGGTGGCGAGCCTCCTCAGCTATGTCATCATGCGTTGGCTGCTGCCCAGGAAGTGGCGCGCCCGCTTCAAGGACCAACACAAGCGCCCGTTCATCACCATCGCCTGCGGGGTGGCTATCTTCGCCATCTCCATCGGCATCGCCCGCTTCTTCGTGACTCAGAATTTCGTCCTGATGGCCATCGACCTGATGATGTTCTTCGCCTGGATGCTGGAAGTCATCCTCGTCTCGCTGATTATCCGTCTCGACGACTCGCAGATACGCGCCGGAGTGCGCTCCTATACGCCGTTCATCATTATGGCATTCATCGTCATCGTGTTCCGTATTATATTGATACCGAATACTTTGGTGAACCTTATCTACCCACCGATAATGCTGCTTTTCACCATCTGGCAGTTCTGGGTGCTGAAACGGAAGGTGGCCAAACTGCCCGACAGCGACCTCATTTACACCGTGGTGTCGCTCATCGTGATGGTGGTTTCGTGCGTGGCGGCGTGGCTCGGTTTCGCCCTTATGGCGGTGCAGATTATGATTTGGTGGATGATCCAGTTGGCCGCCATCCAGACCATCACCTGTTTCTACGACCTGGCCAAGCTGTACGAAGAGAAGCATCTGACGCGCAAAATCGCCCGCAACAACGGCGAGGAACTCCGCAACGATGCTGAGCAAGCCCGCTATTTCAAGAAGATTCAACCGAAAATGGTCAAGGGCGAATATATCGGTCAGACCTGGTTCTACGATTTCCTGTTCAAAGCCGCGCTGCCGATTCTGGCGGTGCTCTCTGTGCCGTTCAGCGTTTACTGGGCGACCAGCATCTTCGAGATGTCCTCCATCTGCCGGAAGATTTTCCTCTTCGTATTCCTCAACAAGCCGGGTATCATCGAACTCTCGCTTTTCAAGATATGCTTGGCGCTGGAGCTCTACTTTATCTTCCGCTATCTGAACTATGCCATCAAGGCCTTCTACAAGATGTTGCGCAAGCGGAGGAAAAAAGATCTGCAAGGACCGGGCAATGCCACGTTGGTCAACAATGTGATTTCGATTCTCGTGTGGGGCTTCTACCTTATCGCCTGTATGATGATATTCAAGGTCTCGGGTAAGGGAATCTCCATTGTGGCCGCCGGCTTGGCTACCGGTCTCGGTTTCGCTATGAAGGACCTGCTGGAGAATTTCGTCTATGGCGTCACGCTGATGGCCGGCAGGCTGCGTGTGGGCGACTACATCGAGTGCGACGGCATCCAGGGCAAGGTCGATAGCATCAACTACCAGAGCACGCAGATCGTGACCCTCGACGGCAGTGTCATCGCTTTCCAGAATGCCACCCTCTTCAGCAAGAACTTCAAGAACCTGACCCGCAACCACGGCTATGTCCTGACGAAGATTCCCGTGGGCGTGGCCTACGGCGTGAATGTGGAGAAGGTGCGCAATATGCTCGTCAAAAGCCTTTCGTCGCTCATAGCGAAGAACAATAGCGGCAAGTTCTCCGTCGATTCGAAGCAGGGCTTCCAAGTGGTGTTCGATGACTTCGGCGACAGCAGTGTCGATCTTTTCGTGGTCTGCTGGACATTGGTGGAGGATAAGGCTGCGGTGACGTCCCGTATTAAGGAGATTGTGTATAACACCCTGAACGCCAATCACGTGGAAATCCCGTTCCCGCAACAGGATATCTACGTCCGCCATATTGAGATGCCGAAGCAGGTGTCGAGAAAAATGGCTCCGATGGCTGCCGAAATCGGGAAAACCGCAGAACCGGCGGAGACGTCTGCGGACAATGAGGCGGACAATCCTGTCGATGCGGAAGGCCAGTCCGGCGAACAGCCGGCCGGGCAAAAGAGACGTCGGGGACGTCCTCGGAAGAATCCGCAGAACGAGAACCGCGGGAATGGTGATGCAGTGCCGGATGCCCAGTAGTCCGGCAATCGTCGCGAGAGCGGTGGCCCCCCTTGATGCGCGTGTCGCTGGCCTTTATTGAGAAAAGACGCTCCCTGTTGCGAAACTATCCGAAATGCTTAAGGATTTAGGACTGATTGGACTGTTCCTCGGTTGCCTGCTCTCGGCGACGGTCATCCCGTTTTCGTCGGAAGCGTTGGTGGCGGGTGCGTTGCTGCTCGACTACTCGCCCTGGACGGTAGTGCTTGTCGCGACACTCGGGAACACCATTGGCGGCATGACATGCTACCTGTTAGGCCGTCTCTGCAAATGGTCTTGGATTGAGAAGTGGCTGAAGGTCAAGGAGGAAACGTTGGCCAAAGCGCACGAGAAAGTGGAGAAGTACGGCTCGTTGGCTGCGCTGTTGGCCTGGCTGCCAGTGGTCGGCGATCCCATAGCGATAGCCCTCGGCCTCATGCGTACGCGTGTGCTGCCCACCACCGTGCTGATGTTTCTCGGCAAAGGACTGCGCTATATGGTGGTGGCGGGTCTGCTGAAGGTGTTCGTCTAACTCTCCAGCAAATTGCGCCCGCAGATCAGGTTGCAGGCCAGCAGGGAACTCATTGCGGTGCCTAACATACCGTGCAGCATGAGGTTCTGCCCGGCTAAGAACAGGTTCGGGAAAGCGGTAACCGGCGATGTGACGGTGCCTATCAGATTCATGCAGGACTTGCGCACCCCGAATGCAGAACCTTGCGGTATGCCCGTATAGTCGCGGTAGGTGAGGGGAGTGCTGGTCCAGTAGTCCACGATATTCTCTTGCAACTCAGGAAGGTAATGGGTCGCGAAGGCGATGCACTCTTCCGCCTTTTGTCGTTTGAACGCTTTGTATTCCTCGGGACGGTGTCCCACGGTGCTGTCGGCCCACTCGCTCACGGCGTCCCACGCCATCGGCGTCAGCAGGTCGAGGGCGTAGGCGTAATCTCCTTCGTCGGGAGCGTAGTAGCTGACCAGCAGGTTGCGCACGGGCGCGTCTTGGTCGCAGGGGGTGTGCCAGAGGTCGTCGCCTTCGAGGATGCTGATGTTCCGGTTGCGGTAGGGCACCGTGCCGGGTTTCAGGGCAAGCTGTACCGTGAACATCCCGACGGTGTTCTGCAACCGCTGTACTCTCCTGCGGGCAATCCCGCGTATTTGGGGACATTCGGGGATGAGCGATACGGTTTGTGCCGGATGTAGCGTCGAGATGAACGTGTCTGCGGTATAGTCGGTGCCGTCGGCACATTTCGCCGAGCAGATTCTCCCATCCTGACCGATCTCGAATCCGATAACGGTCTTGCGGGTGAGGATACTCCCTCCGGCTGTCAGAAGGTTGTCTCTCAGTTTGTTGACGAGCGTCTCACCACCGCCTCTCAGCCGGTAAGCGCCCTGGATAAAGGAGTTAAGCGACTGGATGAAGGCGTAGAGCGGAAGCTCGTCGGTGAGCTCCGTGGTGAGGCATTGCCCGCAGAGGATGTCACGCAATTCGGGACTTTGGAAATGGGTTTCGAGATACGCTTTGGCGGGAACGGCCATCAGCTCGTTCATGCGGGTGCCCTTTTCGGGGAGCACGGTTTCGTAGATGTGCTCGTTGATGTTGTGCATCTGGCGCACGAGCTCGTCAATGGCGGCTTTGTCGTCGGGGAATTGTTCGGAGAGGGCGTCGGCGAACCGTTCGTGACCGCGCCGCAGGGTGAATGTTTTGCCGTGCCGGTGGATTTCCACGAAGTCGTCGTCAAGGCGTTGCCAGGGAAGGTCTTCCAACCCGAAAAAGGTGACAATCGGGTACATAACTTCGCCTTCGCCGGCACCGCCTACGAAGTGGAAGCCCGTGTCGAGGATCTGCCCGCGCCGGCGAAAGCTTTGGAATGCGCCGCCGAGGACGGGACTCTGCTCCAAGACCAGCACGCGCTTGCCCGCTTTGGCGAGGGCCAAAGCGCAGGTCAGGCCGCCGAAGCCGCCGCCGATCACAATCGTGTCCGTCTTTTCAGTCATGTCTAAAGAAATTCCGCGTCAAGTTGAAGCCGTAGATCCTCTTCGATCTCTGCACCGGTCAGCGAGGCTTTCACTTTGAGAGAATCGCCTTCACGTGTGATATCCATGGTCAGCTTCAGGACGTCGCCCGGACGGACCATAGCCGCCAACCGGCAGCTTTTGATGGAGGAGAATCGCAATGCACGGCCGGTTCTCAATTCGACGCACTCGCGTATCATCCCTAAGGTCAGCACGCCAGGAGTGATGGGCATGCCCGGGAAATGGCCTTCGTACACGGGATGGCTGTCACACAGTTGGAGGGTGATTGCTGCGCCCTCGTCTTGCAGAATCTGGTAAAGTGTTCCGTTCAGTTTCATCGTGCGTCGCCTTCGTTTTCGTTCGCTAATTTCATCCGGCAGGTCAGGACAACGCGCTCATCGACAGAGGTTTCTGCAGACACCAGCGTGACATTGCCCACCTGTGACACCACCGTCAGTTTCGTATGCAGCGTGTCGCCGGCCGCGGGCATCGGCGGGGTGAAGACGGCGCGCTTGATGTCGCCGATATAGCCGAGAGTGACCGATTGACCCGCCATTTTACGGATATGGCCGATATGGGCGGCCGAGGTCTGTGCGACATGCTCCAGCAAACCCTCCTCCGCAACACAACCTCCCTTGCCGAGGAACATATTGTCAGCAGCGACAGTCAGTTCGGAGCGGCAGTGGAGGTCGTCTTCGAAAAAATAGCCGTCCACCATGAGAATGGGCGGCCGTTGCGGGATAAGGTTGGTAATGTCCGTCACCTTACATGCGGGTGAAGACATAGTCGTAGAGGTCTGCGAAGGTTTTGATGGTCGGAAGGTCGGGGGTCTTGATTTCCACACCGAACTCCTCGTTCACGAGGGCCACCATATCGACAAGGCTGAGGCTGTCGAGGTGCATGGTCTCCTTGATGTTGGCTTCGGGTTGGATGGTTTCGGCATCAACCTCGAACTCGTCGGCGAGAATCTCAACCATCTTTTTGATCATTTCGTCTTTTTCCATTGTAATACGTTTTATTATTATTCTTTATTATTGTCTTGTTCTGTCTATCGTCACAACTCTCAACTCACAATTCACAACTCACAACTCACAAATTCTTGATAATCAAGGTGGAGTTTGTTCCGCCAAAGCCGAAGCTGTTGGAGAGGAAGATGTTGAAGTCTTGGTTGTCGAGGCGTTGGGCGGGGATGTTGAGCTTGGAGGTGTCCTCGTCGCCGTGGTCGAAGTTGAGGTTGGCGGCGATGAACCGGTTTTTCATCATGAGCATGGAGTAGATGACCTCGCTGGCGCCGGCCATCCACATCTCGTGGCCGGTTTGACCTTTGGTGGAGGTCACGGGCGGCATCTGGTCGCCGAAGACGCTGTAGATGGCTTTTGCCTCATTGGTGTCGCCGACGCTGGTGGAGGTGGCGTGAGCGTTGATGTAGCCGATCTCTTCCTTGCTGACGCCGCTCTGTTCGAGGGCCATGAGCAGGGATTTGCGGGGACCGTCCACGTTGGGGGAGGAGATATGGTCGCCGTTGGAGGAGAATCCGTAGCCGAGGATTTCGGCGAGGATGGGGGCGCCGCGCTTGACGGCGGATTCGTAGCTCTCGATGATGACGGTGGCCGCGCCGCCGCCGGGCACGAGGCCGTCGCGGTCGGCGTCAAACGGACGGGAGGCCTGCTCGGGGGCATCCTCGCGTTTGGAGAAGGCACCGATGCCGTCGAAGCTGCCGATGGAGAAGGGGTTCACCTCCTGGGCCCCACCGCACACGATGCAGTCCTGAAGTCCCCACTTGATGAGCAACGAGCCGAGGCCGATGGCATGGGAACCGCTCGCGCAGGCCGCGCTGACCGTCATATTGATGCCGCGCAGCTTGAACAGGCAGCCCAAATTCATCGTCACGGTGGAGTTCATCGACTGGAAAATGGCGCCGGACCCCACCATGCGGGTGTTCTTCTTCTCGCGCATCGTGTCAACGCTGTTCACCACCGCGTCGGCACTGCTGTCGTTGCCGTAAAGCAGTCCTACGTCGTGGGCTTCCATATAGGCGGCGTCAAGGCCGGCCATCTTCAGGGCGTCGGCGGTGGCCATGTAGGCGTATTGGGCCTCCTCGGGCATGAACACGCGGTGGGCGCGGTCCACGATGCCCTTCAGCACGGGCTTCTTCACAAGTGCCGTGAGCCCCGATTCAAACCCCATCTCTTTGCGCACCGGATCGAAGACAATGCCCGACTTGCCATGAAACAGAGATTCTTTTACTTCGTCCAAGGAGGTTCCGAGACAGGACCAGATACCCATGCCTGTGATGACGACTCTTCTGCCGTTTTTTTCGCTCATAGTGTATATTGTTTAACTTCTTTTAACAAGCTTAATTTATTCAAAGCCAAAGACATCCTATAAAAAATGTCCGTGAATTTTGAGGCGGCAAAGATACATTTTTTTGTTATAGTAACAAACAGTATATATAACTCTTGATTGCGCCTTGTTGACCGTTCCCTAAAAAAGTGTATCTTTGCCGCCGCTTTCCGAAATTCGGAGAGCATAGCATTGTATAACGAAACTAAAAGTGCACCATAATGTTTGAAAGTTTATCAGAAAGGCTGGAACGCTCGTTCAAAGTGCTTCGCGGTCAGGGAAAGATCACCGAGATTAACGTGGCCGAGACCACCAAGGAGATTCGTAAGGCGCTTATCGATGCCGACGTGAGCTACGCCATCGCCAAGGAATTCACCAACAGCGTGAAGGAGAAGGCTATCGGCATGAACGTCATCAATGCCGTGTCGCCCAACCAGCTGATGGTCAAGATCACGTACGACGAGCTCATCGCCTTGATGGGCAGCCAGGCCGAGGACATCAACCTCAAGGGTTCGCCCGCTGTCATCTTGATGGCCGGTCTGCAGGGCTCCGGTAAGACCACCCACAGTGCCAAACTCGCCAACCTGCTGAAGACCAAGCGCGGCAAGAAGCCGTTGTTGGTGGCCTGCGACGTCTATCGTCCCGCCGCTATCGACCAACTGCAGGTGCTCGGCAAACAGATCGAGGTGGAGGTGTATGCGGAGCCTGACAACAAGAAGCCTGTGGAGATTGCGAAGAATGCTATCAAGCACGCGAAGGACTACGGCTACGATGTGGTCATTGTCGATACCGCCGGCCGTCTCGCAGTCGATAAGGAGATGATGGATGAGATCGGCAACATCAAGGATGCCGTGAACCCGCAAGAGATTCTCTTCGTCGTGGACGCCATGACCGGCCAGGATGCCGTGAACACGGCCAAAGCCTTCAACGAAAAGCTCAACTTCGACGGTGTGATTCTCACCAAACTCGATGGCGACACGCGCGGTGGTGCGGCCCTTACCGTCCGCAAGGTTACCGGCAAACCCATCAAGTTCATCGGTACCGGTGAGAAGATGGAGGCCCTCGACGTTTTCCATCCCGAACGTATGGCGGAGCGTATCCTCGGCATGGGCGACATCCGTTCCTTCGTGGAGCGCGCCCAGGAACAGTTCGACGACGAGGAGGCCGCCAAACTCTCCAAGAAGTTGGCCAAGAACCAGTTCGACTTCAACGACTTCAACCAACAGATCCAGCAAATCAAGAAGATGGGTAACGTCAAGGATCTGATGGGCATGATTCCCGGCATGGGCAAGATTGTGCGCAATATGGACATTGACGACAATGTCTTCAAGAGTGTCGAGGTGATGATTCAGTCGATGACTCCCGAGGAGCGCGCCAACCCCGACATCATCAATGGCTCGCGGCGCAAGCGTATCGCGCGCGGCTCCGGTCGTGACATTCAGGACGTGAACCGCCTCATCAAGCAGTTCGACGACATCCGCAAGGTGATGAAGGCCGTGAACAACGGCTCCGGCAAGACCAGAGGGATGATGAAGGCGATGAAGGCCCGCGGAAGACGGTAACCTTTACCCTTTCACTATAAACAACCAGCCCCGGAGAGCTCCCCGGGGCTTTGTTGTATATTTCCGCAAAATTTCCGCCTTTCCGCAGTTTTCTGCGATTAAATCTACGCTTTCGTCTGATTGGCCACGCCATCCTGCTTGGCCTTCAGTTCCTCGTCGGAGAGACCCAGGTAGCGGTCGCTTACGACCTGCATTTCGTTGTCGAGTTCCAGAAGGTAGGGCACGCCGGTGGGGATGTTGAGCTTCACGATTTCCTCGTTCGACATGTTCTTCATGAACTTGATGATGCCGCGGATACTGTTGCCGTGGGCCACGACGAGCACCTGCTTGTATTCGCGCAGCGATTCCACGATGTTGACGTTCCACAAGGGGATGATGCGCTTGGTGGCGTCCATCAGCGACTCGGTGGCGGGGCGGGCGGCCTTGAACTTGATGTCTTGGTAGCGCACGTCGAATTTCGGATGGCGGGGGTCGTCGTCGGCCAGCGGCTCCGGCTGCACGTCGTAGCTGCGGCGCCATTTGGTGACCTGCTCCTCGCCGTAGATCTCCACGGCCTGCTTCTTGTTCTGTCCCTGCAAAGCGCCGTAGTGCTTCTCGTTCAGTCGCCAGGTCTTATAGACGGGCAGCCACATCCGGTCCATCTCCTCCAGCACATAGTTCAGCGTCTTGATGGCGCGTTTCAGGAAGGAGGTGTAGGTGTAGCGGATGTCCAATCCGGGCTCGTCGCGCAGCACGCGGCCCGCCTGCTTGGCCTCCTCAACGCCCTGCGGCGTGAGGTCCACGTCCGTCCAGCCGGTGAACTGGTTCGAGAGGTTCCATTCGCTTTGTCCGTGTCTTATGAGGATGAGTTTGTACATTCTTTTTATAAAGGTTATTGGTTATAGGTTATTGGTTATAGGTTATAGAAGCAGAAAATAACATTCCTTGAGCAGCCCCGGTAGGGGCAAGAGCTCGGTAGAAGATTATAGTCGGTTTTCCGCATCGGGGAAGACGATGGCGGGCTTGAAGGTCTTGGCCTCCTCGAAATCCATGGAGGCGTAGGAGAGGATGATGACGGTGTCGCCGACGGCGGCCTTGCGGGCGGCTGCTCCGTTGAGACAGATCACGCCAGAGTTGCGCGCACCCGTGATGACGTAGGTCTCCAGACGTTCGCCGTTGTTGACGTTCAGCACCTGCACCTTCTCGTTCTCGATCAGGTTGGCGGCCTCCATCAGCGCCTCATCGACGGTGATGCTGCCCACGTAGTGGAGGTTGGCCTCCGTGACGGTGGCGCGATGGATTTTCGATTTTAGGATTTCAATGTTCATTTTTCGTTTGTCTTTGTTTGCCCCACACTACGCTTCGCTTGTGTGGGGTTACTTGCATTTCGTGCGTTTTGCCTCTTCGAGGCTGTTTGAGAAATTATTTTTTTAATATTTCACATTATCGATAAGTCTGACGGGGCCGGTATAGACCGTAATGAATCCCATCACGCCGTGCGGGTTGTCGAGGGTGTCGGCGGTCTGGAGAGTCTCCGCGTCGGCGAGCTCGAAATA
>Ga0247610_10008893_pt1 | contig 10164 bp, 7 predicted proteins | sample 174DNAGHGhighgp2_FD_193483 | JGI IMG/M metagenome (GOLD analysis project Ga0247610, IMG submission 193483) | Sheep rumen microbial communities from Palmerston North, Manawatu-Wanganui, New Zealand - 1742 DNA GHGhigh gp2 | ecosystem: Host-associated > Mammals > Digestive system > Stomach > Rumen ... | reverse complement strand
ATTGAAAAGCATAAAGATAAAATTACCAAAAGTGAAAAATGGGGCTCCGCTTTAAAACCATGCCGTATTGCTCAAGGTTTAGGCGAATTATCTTACCGTTTAACTGATGGTACCAAAGAGTGGGATACCGCTGCTAGCCAAGTAATCGTGGAACAAGCGGGTGGTATATTCCTAGATACAAATAAAAAGAGAATAATGTATAATCGTGAAGATGTTCATAACCGCGATGGTTACATTATCGCTAACAGAATAGAAAATTTTCTATTATAATTAATTAGGTTATTTACACAAATGTGTAAAATAAAAAGAGTTTGGAGGAAATTTATTATGAAACTCGGAAAAGTATTACCAATTCTTGCAGTATCTGCATTTTGCCTAGCCGGATGTGCTTCCAAAGTAGATTATGCGAAATTCAACGAACAAGCCAAAGCAGTTAAGGATCATCCATTCGTGAAAGCCACTGTTAAAGTTGATGGCAAAGCTAGTGTTCTTGGCGCTGAAGTCGCCGTTAAGGGAACCATTCACTATACATATGGTAATGGTTGGGCTGTCAAAGACGAAGACAACACAACAGATAATACTGCTGCTATCACATTAGCAAGCGCTGCTTTAGCTTATACTGCTGTTGGTGTTAGCGAAAGCGATGATGCCACATATTATGTTGGTGGCGGATTCAGAGTTGTTTACAAAAACGGCAACGAAAACAAATTCAACGAATTTGGTTTACAAACATATTCAAAATCCGGTGAAACAAAAATCAGCATTTCTTACTCTAAATAGTAAACTTTGCTAAACAGAAAAACGCACGCGTCAAACGTGCGTTTTTTATAATCTAAATTGGCTGGGGTGACTGGGATCGAACCAGTGAATGGTGAATTCAGAGTCCACTGCCTTACCGCTTGGCTACACCCCAATAGAATACTATTCTAAAGTAGAATCGTATAATCTAACTTCGGTAACGCCAGGAACTTCTTCTTGAAGAATAACTTCCACTAAATCTTTAATATCATTGTTAGCGAAAGCGCAGTCTTGACAAGCACCATGCAATCTAACAAAAACAACACCGTCTTCAAAAGAGACAAACTCGACGTCTCCTCCATCTCTTTGTAGGAAGTGTCTAATTTTATCTAGTGTTTCAATAATGAGTTTTTCGCGATCGTCTTTCATAAATCCAAACAAGATATTATCACAGTATTTTTAAAATGTTCACTCAAACGATAATAAATCTTATTTTTGTTATTTATTTATAAAATATAAAAGATATAATATCTAAAGCGTAATAAATATGGCTAAAAATAAAATATCAATCGCAGAAGAACTAAGTAAAAGAAAATATAAAAACCCATCTAATCTAGTGTGGTTTGCCTACGCTATGTTAGCGAGATCACCTTTTTTTGGACCGAAATATCATGTCACATACAAAGTAGTGGATGATATTAACAAATATAAAGGTCCGGCTTTTATTATTTTTAATCACCAATCAAGAAGAGATTATTTGTTTTTAAAAAACTTAATCGCTCCACATAAATTTAATATGCTCGCAGGTTATCAGGAGTTCTTTAGAAAGAAATTCGTTTGGCTATTTAAAAAAGCACAAGTTATTCCTAAGAAAAATTTCACTAATGACCCTAAGAGTATAAGAGCGATGGATTCCATCATCAAAGCGGGTGGAACAGTGGCTTTTGCTCCTGAAGGAACATCTTCTATTTTTGGTCATAATCAACCTATCGTTTCTGGGACAGGAAGATTTTTAAAATACTATCACGTCCCCGTTTATTTTATGAAATTAGAAGGTGCTTACCTTACTTCTCATAAAGTTTGTATCGATGATCGAATCGGTAAAGTTTTCTCTACTTTATCAATTCTTTTCACCCCTGATGATTTAATAAAAATGACACCAGAAAAAATTGATAATAAGATTAACGAAGCTTTCCATCATGACGATTATAAATGGAATAAGAAAATGCATATTAAATATAAGAGCAAAGGTCGCATTATGACTAATATGCAGGATATGCTTTATAAATGCCCTAGATGTGGAGAAGAACTACAAATTGATGCGCATGGAAACCAGATTAAATGTTTAAACTGTGGTAATGGGGCCACAATGGATGACTATTATGATTTCCATCCATTTGATGAGACTTGTAAATTATTTGATACTCCAACCGATTGGGTAGATTGGGAAAGAGTGCAAGTTATCCACGAAATAAGAGATAATCCTAATTTCGTTTTAGAAGAAGAAGTGGAATTAGGCAAATTACCAGAATATAAACCAGTTAAAGATAATAATAAAACAAGCATTCCTTGTGGTCACGGCAAAATCAGATTTGATCATCAAGGCATCCATTTCGATGGTATTAAAGATAATGAGCCATGGCACTTTGACCTCTCTTACAGTGTGATTTATTCCGTTATCATTGAAAACGATTTAACACAGTTCGAACTATATGTCGGAGATCAAGTTTATGATTTTATTCCAAAACGTCATATCGTTGGTAAAATCATTTTAGTAACTGAAGAAATGCATAGACTCCATTTCAACACATGGAAAAACTTCCCTTGGAATGACTACATGTATAAGGGAACAGAATTAGAAAAGAAATAAATATTGATTTTATATTTCCTGTATTTGTTTCCAAGAAGAAGTTAACTTTTTAACTAACTCTTTTGCTTCTTCTTTTTCTAGTGATTTATTTAAATAGGAATTAATAATACGCGCCACTTGGCGAGCTTCTTCTTCCTTACACCCTCTTGTGGTAACCGCGGCAAAACCAATGCGTAAGCCACTAGTTTTTCCTGGTGTTAATGTATCGTTAGGGATCATGTTTTTGTTTGTGGTAATACCGATTTCTTCTAAACCAATTTGTGCTTCTTTACCAGTGATGCCATATGTATCTAATACATTTAGAAGGAATAAATGGTTATCAGTACCCGAAACAATAGCGCCTAATTTTTCTAATTCATCAGCGCATGCTTTGGTATTAATTACTACTTGTTTAGCGTATTTTTTAAATTCATCGCTCATCGCTTCTTTAAAACATATTGCTTTAGCAGCGATAATGTGCTCTAATGGTCCGCCTTGGTAATATGGGAATATCGCAAAATTCACTCTTTTAATAATTTCTTCATCATTAGTTAAGATAATACCCCCTCTAGGGCCTCTTAATGTCTTATGAGTAGTGGAAGTAACAACATGAGCGTAATCAACAGGATTTTGATGAATGCCCGCGGCAATTAAACCGGCAATGTGGGCCATATCCACCATTAAGTAGGCGCCCACTAAATCAGCTATTCTTCTAAATTCTTTAAAATCAATCGCGTATGGATAAGCACTATATCCTGCTAAGATTAAATTTGGTTTTTCTTTTAAGGCAATTTCTTCGATTTTTTGATAATCTAAATGGCCATTGTTTAAAGGATAATGAACAAATGAATATAAGTGAGAAGAAAAAGAAACGGGCGACCCGTGTGTTAAATGTCCGCCATCATTAAGCACTAAAGAAAGTATTTTTCCACCTTCTGGAAGCAAGGCTCTATAAGCGGCAGCATTAGCTTGTGAGCCACTATGTGGTTGTACATTAGCGAACTTACAGTTAAATAATTTACATACTCTTTCAATAGCAATATTTTCAATCGCATCGACATATTCGCATCCGCCATAATATCTTTTGCCAGGATATCCTTCAGCATATTTATTAGTGAGGATAGAAGCGCACATCTCTCTAACATCTTTGCTCGCATAGTTTTCACTAGCGATAAGTTCAATACCATTATTTTGTCGGTCAAGTTCCAGGGCTACATACTTATTAATTTCATTATCCATACTTATGTCCTCTTAAGAAAATCATACGTTATTTACTATTTTATTTAAATAATCATTCAAAAAAGTTTACGATGCTTGTAATATGAAACTAGCTAAATATTAGAAAGAAGGAGATATATATATGAAATTTTTAAGATGTGCTGTTTGTGGCAAAATCGTTGCCTTAGTTAATGATTGTTCAAGTTGCCCCACAAAATGCTGTGGTGAAGCAATGCAAGAAATCCCAGTCAACACCCAAGATGGTGCCCATGAAAAACACATTCCTGTTTACGTTACTGAAGGTAATATTGTTAAAGTTAAAGTGGGCGAAGTTGATCACCCAATGTTAGAAAATCATTACATTCAATGGATTGCTTTAGAAACAGATAAAGGCAATCAAAGAAAAGTCTTAAAGCCAGGAGAAGCTCCATACGCAGAATTTGCTCTTTTACCAGGAGAAAAAGTTATCGCTGTTTATGAATACTGCAATCTCCATGGTTTATATAAGGCATAATAAGCGTTATTCTAAATAAGAACGATTCACCACAGTCGTTCTTTTTTATACATAAAGTGATAAAATAATTAAAACGACTAGAAGAGGAAACAACCATGAAAAACAAGCTTTTATTTATTCTCCCTTTATTTCTTATTACATCATTAACCGCTTGTGATTTGTCTAATATTGAAAATCTCTTCCCAAAAGATGATGATGACAGTTCTTTGGTGGAAGATGATAGTCAAAATGATGAAAATTCTAGTAGTGATATCGCTTTAAGTAGTGATCCTAGTAGTGATAATAGTGGTAGTGAAGACATTGAACTACCTATTACTGTTGAACAAGCTAAGAATAAATTCTTTGATTTAGCAAAATCTAAAGGTTTCGAAATCAGCTTTAAAGCATCTGATGATGAAGTTACTCTCGGCTATAAAAATGATATTTTATGGGCCAAAGAAGATACCGCTTTTAAAAAGGATGGTACCAAAATTGAATTTTATGATTATGACGAAGAAGCAAAAGTATATGAATTCACTTACTCACTTGAAGAAGATGAATTATTCTCGTTAGACGAACAACTAGTGGAACTTACTGGTGCTTTCTATATCGGTTATGAAATAGTTAATAATCCAGACGTTGGCTATCTTTCTAAAGCCAAAAGCGTCACTTTCTTAAATAGACCTGCCACTGAATATACATATTCTTATCGTGATTTAGAAGGTTTAGCAGATGTAACTCTTATCTTTGATAATGAAACAGGTATTACCTTAAAATTATCCGCTAGTGGGATGGATGCAACTGGTGCCACTATTGATGAAACATTCGAAATAACTTCATTCTTAACTGGCGATAGAGTAATTACTCCTACACTTCATAAAACAGAGATAAATGATGAGGATCCATTTGATAATATCGTTTTAGCGTATGTTAGTAATGAAAACGCTAACATTTATGCTGATTCAAAATTATCATTATTTGGCGAAGATGGTTTCCAGCTTTGTTTCTATGAAAATAAATCACTAGTTGTTTTCTTAGGCTCTTATCAAGTTAATGCCACTAATAATGCTGCTACATTGAGTGTTTCTTACATTTATAAAGAAGCGACAAAACAATATACCAAATCCGAATTAACATGGATTTTAGCTTATGCTAATGGTTTTTACGCTTTAGCGGTTTCTGAAGATGGTTCAGTTATTTATAAAGCCACTGATGAAACTCCTGTTAAGGTTGATCTTCCAGAATATAAGCCAAGCGAACAACCTGTTGAAGATGCAGAATATAAAATCACCGCTCAAGAGTGGCAAACTTTAATTGAAGAGTGTGGTGCTATTAACATGGAAAGTAATTTCCAAGTTAACTCTTTTGCTAGCGACAATGAAAAAGCTTTCATGGTTTACTATTTTGACCATGGCAAAGTGCGTTGTTTAAGCGTTGATGATACTTATTCATACGAATACTATACAGATTATACTGGCAGAGAAGCTTATCAATATTTTCCAAATGACGGCATGTGGGATAGAAGAAAAGATTATACAAGTATCTCTACCTACTCTAATAGTGTTGGTATATTACCAATCCCATTTAGTGCAGTTATGTTTTCCGTTACCGCTAAAGCATATACTACAGCGAAATGGGTCGATAACTATGGAAGAGAATATAGAAACATCTTATTCGCCTTCCAAGATGGTCATTTAAAGAAGCTCAATTTCACTGATCCAGATGGTATTTATCATGAGAGTAATTTCTCAAAATATGGTGAAATTTCTGTGACCATTCCTGAATTTGGAAGTTCATTATAAACAAAGAAAAATATCTCGATAACTCAATTAATTAAGAACGGATAAAATCCGTTCTTTTTTAAAATAAAACTTAATGTTTTATTAAATAAAATAAAAAATAGTAAACACTTTCGCTTGACTTAATAAAAAAGTGATTATATATTTATAATCGATAAAGGCAAAACCACAGCGATGTGGCGACGCAAAACTAGAGGGTCTTTAAATGAAGATAGCCAGTTGCCGGAGAATGAGAAATTCGGGACTGGGTTTTTTATTTAAAGGCGTATGAAAACACTAAGCAGAAAAACGTTAAAAATTGTTTCGGCCACCAGTATGGCCATTTTTACGTTATTCGCGACCATGACAAGCGCGTATGCTTGGTTTGCTAGTATCCGTAACGAAGATGCTAACCAAGAAGAATTCTACGTTACCAAACTCGATAGCCCATTAAATGCCCTTTCTATTCACGAATTTTATGGTAAGACAGAAGGCGAGCAAACATCATGCTTTACATTCAATCCGGTTGGTGTCAATGTCTTCTCCGATGGCCAAATGAACAATGGTGCAGCGACAGTGGAACTTCACGAATATTCCGTTGAAAATCCAAATCACCCAGTATTATTACTCTTCAACGTTGAAGCTCCTGGTGATGCCGCTGATTTCCAATCTACTATCGATTTAGTTACTGATTATGCTTATTTAGGCGATGATGATAATTTCATCACCACTAAAACATATACCAAAGCGGAATTAAACACTTTAAGCAAAGCAAATGATAATTATTATCAAGTTGTTACTGATGAATCTAATAACAACAAAACAACACTTTATCAATATGTCAATGGTTCATTAGTGTCCATGACCTATAACTCTTTAGCCGCTTTAGATGTCGAAGGCAATAAAGTCAGCGCTAATAACAACAAGTATTTCCGTGTTGTCGATGATGAAGAACATGGTAACGTTTCAACAATTTACCAATACAAACAAGCGACACGTACATTTGAAATGGTGTGGATTGATATTGGTGATATGGAACAAGATGAAACAAATCCATTATCTTCTGCTGTGCAATTCTTCTATTTCACATTTGAAGATTCCATCGAAGATATGACTTCTTCTCATACCGTCGCAAGAGAATCATTCAATGATCTTACAAACGAATATTCATATACCACACAAACATTAGATTGTTTAACTATTCCTGTTGCCTCATGTAATGAGAGCAATGTCAGCAGTTTTACTTCATTCACTGATGAAGATACTTATGAATTTAATAAGGAATTAAATGTTTTCTCAGGTAACGTAGTTGGTTCTAAATACATCGGTATCGTTGTCGATTATAACCAATTAGCCTTGGAATATGTGTTCTTTAATAATTTAGGTAACGATGCTTTAAACGCTGGCTTAAAGTTTAAGTGTGACTGGAAGACGGAGTTCTAATATGGCTAAGAATAAAATTCTTAAGATTGTATCTCTTTCTTTCATTATCGCTTGTGGTTTATCAGGTACTGTTTTCAGTACCCTTTCTTGGTTTAAAGTAGCGGGCACTATTGATGAATATAAATTAAACGGTAAATCCGCTGGTGCATATTTTGCTTATGGTGATGGTAGTGAAGATAATCCATTCGGTATTTCTATTCCTCGTCACTTATATAACTTAGCGTGGTTACAATATACTGGCTTATTTAGTGATGGCCAATATTATTTCGAATTAGCGGACACCCTTGAACAAAAAGGTGGTGTCTTAGACATGTCTAACTATGTCTTACCACCAATCGGCACAGAAGATAATCCATTCACTGGTAACTTCAACGGTAAAGGCTATGTCATTGAAAACTTAACTGTCACCAATGATACAGACGCTATTTTCTCATCTAATAAACACCCAGATTATACACAAGTTGGCTATACCGCTCCTGAAATCGTCGGTTTATTTGGTGTTGTTGGTAACTATGATAATGCGTTAGGCACATATGATAGTTCTATAAATACTATTCATGATTTAGGAATTAATAACTTTACTGTGCAAACCACAACTTCTAAAGCTTTAGTCGGTGTGGCCGCTGGTTATGTCGATGGCACAATCGCTAATGTGGCGGTTAACGAATCCACAATCGATGTCGGTAATGCTAATACCGCTGCCGTTGATAGTAATAACTTAACCGAAAACTTATCCGATTATGGTGTTGTGGGTTACGTAACAGAAGACCATAAAAAGAGCATTACAAAATTAGAAGAAAATTTATACGATATCACATTTGCTGATCCTGCTAATGCGGAATTCAATGCTTCTGATGAAGGCGATGCACAAGGTTGGGGTGGTTCCATCAATATGAAAACCATCTATCAAAGACTTTATGGCATTAAAAACTATGGTGTAGCTACTCTTCAAACTCACGATTGGAAGATTTCTAATGTTTATCACAATAATGAATTAACATCTTCTACTCCATCAAACGTTTCATTTATGCAACAATATCATGGCTTTAATGAAACAGGACACGAATATGTTGGCAACTATCATTTCTTGAATAGAAATGGTAATACCACCATTACAAGCAATAACCAGTGGATGTATCTTAGTGGTGGTCACTATGTGAACAATGAATATAGAACTTATTATGAACATAGTGGCATAAGAATTAGCACAGGCAACCATTCTTTGCATGTTACTAATTTTGCTAATAACCAGACCGTCGCTGACACAACACCAAGCAATTCTGTTGTGTGGGTGGAAACAGGAAATGGCAATAACGTTAAACTTTATACAACCTATAACGGTACCAATTATTATCTCCAAGTTTATAACACAACAACTTTAAGAATTAACACTACCCAAGGTAATGGCACTACTTTTACCAAACAAGATAATGGTAATGGTGGCTATCGATACGTAAGTGGCACATATTACATTGGCTATGATAACGGTTGGAAAATGATTAATATTGGCACTACTCCAACAACGCCTTCTGTTCCTAGACCAACTACACCAGTTGCTCAACCAACAGAGCCAACAATTGAGCATCCAGGCGATGCTCCAGCAGAACCTGTTGAACCACAAATACCAACAAATCCAACTTCCTATGGTACTCAACTTTACTATAGCAACGGAAATAATAATTATTTCTTAGCGCCAGTTTCAGAATCTAATGGCAGTAGTTTAACTTCCTCGTTAAATGTTCCATATCAAGGTGGTTGGACTTGGGATGCCACAAATAGTAGAATCGTTTTAGCCAACAATACTGATCTTCGCTTACGTCATAACAGTAATAATTTGACGTTAGGCAATCAAAATAACAATACTGTTCAGTGGACGCGTAACGGTAATAATCCATATACTTTTTCTTACACCGCTAGAGCTGGCTGGACCACCAGTACTTATTATTTACGCTATAACAACAATGCTTATGCTTGTTCTACCAACAACAATCAAAACTCTTTGAATATGGTTGAGTGGGCTTTAACATATGATAATCAATATATGACAATGTCTGATGCTACAACATATACCGCTCAAAAAACAGCTTCTTATCAAACTGATTACACTAATTATCAAAATTATCTTGCCCAATATCCGACGCTTGTTGCTAACTATAACGCAGCTTTACAAGCATATAACGATGCATGGGCACAATATAACAGTGATTTAGCTGCATATAACGCTTACCTCAGCGCTGTTGATCAATGGAATCAATATGATTCTGATTTAGCGGCATATAATCAAAGAGTGGCAGATTCTTATTGCTTAACACTTACAACAATCACTCCTCAAGATCCAGTCTTAGGTCCTGATTCTCATCAAACATCCGCTGATACAACAAAATCTAATCAAGAATCCCATATGTATTACGATTATGATGATACAACTTATTTCCCATTGAACGTGAAAGAAGATGGTGGAACATTTAATAATGCGAATGCCGTTAGAGCGGCAATTACTGCTGGCAATTTTGATCCAAAAGATAGTAATACCGGCTATATTATTGCTGGTTCTAATTTTGAAGGTTTGAATTCATTGAACTATGAAAACAACAGAGACGACATTAGTAAGATTCGTGTGTCTGAATACGCTATTAGCAATGTTG
>Ga0247610_10008892_pt1 | contig 10164 bp, 6 predicted proteins | sample 174DNAGHGhighgp2_FD_193483 | JGI IMG/M metagenome (GOLD analysis project Ga0247610, IMG submission 193483) | Sheep rumen microbial communities from Palmerston North, Manawatu-Wanganui, New Zealand - 1742 DNA GHGhigh gp2 | ecosystem: Host-associated > Mammals > Digestive system > Stomach > Rumen ... | reverse complement strand
CGATTGTCAGAACGCGTTTTCTACCAACAGATAAAAGACATCTACAAGACAAGTATAGATTACGATCCGTCAGATGAGATAACGCTCAAGTTCTTCAAAGAAGTACAGAATAAGTTGCTATGGGCGGTAAGCGGAAAGACTGCAGCAGAGTTGGTGTACTATCGAGCCAATGCCGCATTGCCGCAAATGGGCTTAACTTCTACCGAAAAGCAAGGAAAGGTTTTGAAGTCAGATATTGATGTCGGGAAGAACTATTTGACGGAGGAGGAAGTGGGATTATTGAAACTTATAGTTGAGCAATATCTTGCTTTTGCAGAAGCACAAGCGTTAGCACATGTTCCGATGTACATGCGCGATTGGATAGATAGGTTGCGAATGGTGTTGACGATGCATCAACGTTCGATATTGGAAGATGCCGGACGTATATCCCATGAGTTGGCACTACAAAAAGCGAATGAGGAGTATCACAAATATCAACATCAGTTAAAGGTAGAGGAACATTTGCAAAGCCTAAAAGAACTGGAGTCAGACCTTAAATTGCTGGATGGAAAATAATCTCCACCGACCGATGAGCGGGATATGACCGAGAGAAGAATAATGGAAAATGATGGAATGGTGCTCACCATTAGCGCGAAGCGCGCTCACCATTAAACAATTAGCAATTGAAAACAGCCCAATCTTCGTTTTTAGATTAGAAATCTAAGTTTTTTAACGAATATTGGGCTTTTTTCTTGCATATATGGATTTTTTTTATTATCTTTGCACCCAAATTGTGATACAATGACGAAAGACGAACTGATATTGCGACTAAAAGACATCGAATGGGATGATTTCGAGGTCAAAGAGGCACAGAATAAGCTGCCGGATAATGTATGGGAGACAGTCTCTGCTTTCTCCAATACGTCCGGTGGTTGGATTGTCTTTGGTGTCAAGCAAAGCGGCAAACGGTTCGATGTGCAAGGGGTAGAGAATGGCGAGAAGATAGAGTCGGATTTCTTGAACACACTCCGTGGTGGGCAGAAATTCAATGTGCGTCTTTTTGCGGAAGGAAAGAAATACACCATTGATGACCGATTGGTATTGGCATTCTATATCCCATCTTCGCCGCTGAAGCCGATATATGTCAATAATCCTATCAATACTTTCATCCGTTCCGGCAGTGGGGATCGTCGTGCGTCAGAGGCAGAGATTACTGCGATGCAGCGCGATCAGGCTTTCGGTACGAAAAGCGAGCAGTTAGTGCCTGGAACTACATTAAACGACTTGGATTTTGGCTCCTTAGAAACCTATCGCAACCAGATACGCAGTTTTAATCCGGAGTTCCCTTATGCCCAACTGCCGACTGAGGAGTTTTGCGAAAAAGTAGGAATCGCGAAAGAAGGCGTTCTGACATACGGAGGTTTGCTGATGTTGGGTAAACGTGACTCTGTGCAGAAGCATGTGCCAAATTTCTGGATTGATTATATTGAGATACCAGGGTTAAACTATCGCGATGCAGGCGTTCGATATACGTATAGGATGCCGGAACAAGCCAATATCTGGGAGTCTTATCAGATTATTCTTCAGCGCTTACGTATATACTGCGAAGCTCCGTATGTGGAGAGAAGCGATGGCAGAGGCGTACAAGACGAGACGCAACTCTATGCGTTACGGGAAGGATTGACGAATCTTTGTTCCCATTGTGATTATTTTAGCCCAATGCATCCTGTTATACGTGTCTTTACTGATCGAATAGAAATGCAGAATCCGGGTAAGTTTATGTTTCCGCTTTCAGAGTTGCGCAAGCAAATCCATTCTATGCCGCGTAATCCGATACTATCCAAACTCTTCCGCTTTGCTCGGTTGAGTGAGAATGCCGGCTATGGTATTGATAAGATGTTGATGTGGGAGCAGAAACGCGGTAAAGTGGATTTTACTGATGATGTGGTTAGTTCGACGATTATCTTTTACTTTGACCGTGATGATATACGTTTCTGTGTAAACGGCACTCAAGGTGATACTCAAGGTGATACCCAAGGTGATACTCAAGGTGATACTCAAGGTGATACTCAAGGTGATACTCAAGGTATAGATGCTATAATAATACAAGAGATTAGAAAGAATCCGCAGATTACGACAGAAGAATTGGCGCAGATAGCAAATAAAGGCATAGCAACTATAAAACGGCACATCGCAAAACTCTCCGATGTTAGATATGTTGGTAGTGGCTATAGTGGCCATTGGGAGATAATCTCTATTGACCAATGAGCGACTCACATGACCGAGAGACAAACACGACTCGCTTACAGGAGAGATAATGCCAATGGCAGGGGAAGGAAGTCGGTTCTTAAAAGAAGGAAGGACTACTCCTAAACAAATGGGCAATGACAAATGACAAATGGCAAATGGCAAATGACAAATATCGAAGATCCAATCTTCAATCTTCAATCTCCAATTTCCAATCTCCAGAATTTTGCCAGCAAAATAATCGTGCTTGTAAGCTAAGAATTAGCGAATAATTGCCATTTTAGATTAAAATCTAAGTTTTTTGAGCAATTATTTGCTTTTTATTTGTATATATGAGATTTTTTTTGTAATTTTGCAGGCTTAATTATTAAAAACCGAAAGTGGGATTATTTATTACCTCATTTTTTGCAAGACAAAGATAGTAATTAATGAATGATAATGAAAAGCTATCAAGACATACAAAAGAATGAAATAGATGTTCAAAACTATAGTTTCCTAATTGTAACTGCTACACAGATAGAAACGGTGGCCCTGCATAATGTGATGTTAGAACCCATACAACGTATAGTTGTAGGTGATTATACTTATTATTTTGGGCAAGTATGTCAGTATAATATTATTAACGTTCAATGTCTTCAAATGGGAAGCCTTGCTCCCGGTGGATCTACACAGACCATAAATGCGGCTTTGCAAGAGTGGAATGGAGTAAAAGCAGTTATTATGGTAGGTATCTGTTTTGGAAAAAATAAGAAGAAGCAAAAAATTGGTGATGTCGTTGTCTCCAGCTCTATCAAAAACTACGAAACCCGTCGTATGGGGAAAACCTCTGAAATTTCTCGCGGCAAGACCTATCAAGCAGATATGTGCATGGTGAATGCATTCCGTAACCTTAGTTTCTCATGGGAGAACATTGGTATTGACGGAAAGAAGAAAGAACTGACAATAGGCGATTTTATTTCAGGCGAACAGTTAGTGGATAACGAAGAGGTGCGCAACAAGTTGTTTTCAGAGACGCCTGAAGCTAAAGCAGGAGAAATGGAGGGAAACGGATTGGTCGCATCTTGTGAGCCTGCACGCAAACCTTGGATATTAGTTAAAGCCATATGTGACTTTGCTGATGGCTTTAAAGGCAGAGGAAAAGATAAAAAACAACGGATAGCAGCTGCATCTGCAGTCAATTGTTGTAAAGCTGCACTCGAGCAATCGACAGCTTTTGAGTCAATTGGCATCTCTTGTTTGACGAAAAAAAAGCAAAGTACACAGGTTAAAGCGGAAAATCGCGATGTCCTTTTCGAAATATATAAGAAAGAATATGCACCATATTTTCTGAATAGAGAAGTTGATGGGCTTGTGGAGTCATATCTTACAAGCCATAGTCTATGGATATTCGGTGAGTCAGGTGTGGGTAAGAGTACATCCATTTTACATGCATTGCTGTCTAAAGGTCGCAAAGTACTCCTAATCAATATGGCCGGAATACAGGGGAATAGTTCTCTTGAAGAAATATTCGAATGGATATATACCGATGTGGCAGAGGTTGTTGGAGAAACATTGATGGCTCCAGGATCCTATCAATTATGCATAAAGAAAATCATAGAACTGTTAGATACTCATTATTCTGAACAATCCGTGTACGTATTTGTTGAGGAAATACCTTTTTCTGGTGAAAGTTTCTGCAATTTTGTGAATTCGTTTTATTCACTAGTAGTTTCAAATATATTAACAGGGAAATCCGCTGATGTTCATTTTGTGCTTTCATCCATAGATGATCCAAATCCGTATATTAATAAGTCAATGCAAAAGATAAAGAGCATGGTGAAGTTTTTGCAGTTTAATTTATGGACAGAGGAAGAATGCAACTCCTTAATAGATCTTATCGGACATAATATCACAATTCCGCGTATAAGCGACCGTGCAGAAATGATAAAAAGATGCGGTAATCTTCCACGTTCCATTAAATCAATATTTCGAGAAGTTCATCAAACAGGTTGCACAAACGAATTGGATGCGCAGACTATCAATAACATATTAACACGGTTATAAAATGGCAACAGAATTGAAGTCTTATACGATAGTACCCGACAGCCTTTACGTTGAACGAAAGGCCGATGTGCAGTTGCATAATATTGTAGAAGCTATGCAACGCCCAGGATATGTGCTCGTGTCCAGGCAAATGGGGAAAACAAACCTTCTTCTTAGAACTAAGCGGAGATGGGAAAATGAAAGAGATTTGTATGTGTACATTGATATGTCAAATGTTAATGAGACTGAAAATGAATGTTTTCAGTCATTGATAGATACAGCCATTGATACCCATGAAGACATTTTAGGCCATGCTAGGGAACGTATACAAGATTTAAGAAGAACAAATATAACTAAGAGCCCGGTACAAGCACATAATGAAGAATTACGTGAACTACTAAAGATAACCCCAAGAAAACTTGTGTTTATACTAGATGAGATAGATTCGCTAACACGCACATCCTTCTCAGATAACGTATTCTCACAAATACGCAGTGTATATTTCAGCCGAGTTAATTATCCTGTTTTGGAAAAATTAACTTATGTGCTGTCAGGCGTAGTTGAGCCTACAGAAATTATTAAGAATCCGAAGATATCGCCTTTCAATATAGGCGAAAAGATTCTTCTAGATGACTTCACTCATGAAGAATACATGTCTTTTATCCAAAAGGCTGGTTTGGAAGCTTTTGGTGATGAAGTTATAGAAAGAATATACTATTGGACAGGGGGGAATCCTCGTATGACTTGGGATGTATGCTACGAATTACAGAATATGGATGTTCATACTCTGGAAACGGTTGACGAACTTGTAAAAAAAATTTATCTCACAGCCTTTGATAAAGCGCCGATAGATACTATACGTAATCTTGTCAAGGAAGATCGTGACCTTAGAGATGCTATCATACAATTGGCTTATAACAAAGGGAATACTTTGTCTGATAAAATAAAGAGCAAACTATACCTTTCTGGTATTGTGAACTACAGTGACAACGATGTAACGATAAAGAATCGTATTATCAATGAATCTCTATCATTGAGTTGGTTGCAAAAAGTTGAAGAAGAAGAAAAAGGCCTTTTAACTTATGCCATTGAGCTTCATTCAAAAGGACACTATGAAGAGAGTGCTCATAAATTTGAGACATATATCAAGAATAATGATTTTTCCAAAGAAGATGCCCCCTATTGTTATTACTATATGGGCTCTTGCTATTATCATCTCAAAGACTTCGAGAAATCACTTCATTATCTAACATTGCAGCCAATTGATGCCAAGGTTTCAAATCTAAATTATCGAGACGAGAATTTCCTTTCCGGAGCAGATTGTCTTAAATTAGGACGAGACAGAGAAGCGTTAGGCTATTTCGATAATGTAATGAACGGCGACACTCGCGATTGGTATTATTATTCTTCAAAATTAAATTCATTGGCTGCCCGAACTCGTTTGGCTGGTGACAATGATGAAAAGCTCAAGGAAATAGAGACTGAATATAAATCGTTGCTTGATTTGCCAGATGAATCGGAAATAGATAAGGTAAAGTTATATGCGGCTTATCACCTTGCTAGAATGTACAATGCAGAAAATAAGGAAGCTGCCATTAAATATTATGATATTGCACTTTCTTTAGCCACCCAGTCCGACAAACCTCGCATACTATCGGAGAAATTTTATGTTGTTGGCGAAGAAGAACGTCAAGCACTGATCGCCCGTTTAATTGATACTATAGAAAAAATAGAATCGATTCAAGAAACAGCGGAACCAGACAAAGCTCTTGGCATTGATGAAGATGTTCTGGCTCAGGTACTCTATATTATTTACTCTTATGCTTACGAGAGATGGGATGGCGTCAAAGGAAAATTATCTCTCTTCTCAAAAACATATGGAGATGCATTGTACCTGATGTTCTTGAAATCTTTCAACCGAACTACAGAACTTTTTAGCGAAGGATCATCCAGATTGATTTGTGAGCTTTATGAGCATTATGATAGTAACGAATATCAATTATCAGAGAAAAACGTCCTTCCTGTCTTTAAATTCAATGCCTTCTTGAACTATAGTGATGTACACGCGAAAAAGTATGCGACAAGACTTAAAGATAGTGAAGAGCAAATAGATTCTTATGGCCTAGTTGTGGTAAGGTCATACGCATGGGAATTATTTAAGAGCAACGAATTTAGTGCGTTGATTGGCGAGTTAGAGTGGGTAATTGACAGATATCCTAAAAATATTAGTTACCTAGAGGCGGTACCACGTTCCTTGTTCGAGTATACCCTCATGATGTCCTATCATAATTTATATAATCGAAGAGCATCGGTGGAAACTGCACAACTTATCCTTTCACATGTTGATGATGATATTAAACACACAACTGGACAAAACCAAGATACTTTAAGGCAAGTGAAAAATGTAACTATGCAAGTGCTTTCAATGAACAGGTCACACGAGCCATACATATCTACTAAGAAATATGGTCGTAATGACCGAATAAAGGTGCGTTACCATCAGTCTGGAATAGTAGTAGAGAAAAAGTATAAGCATTTGGAGAACGATTTGAAAAATGGCGTTTGTGAGGTAATTATAGAATAGATAATCATATTATATCAGATGTATTAAAAATTTTATTTATAGAATTTATAGAATAATCAATCAAAAATCGATTCTCAACCCACTGTTGTGCGGAAAAATATGGGACGATAAAGATAGACAGCAAAATAGAATTAACATAAACAATAAACCCTTTATTAATCATAGGAGCAAGAGAACAAACAAGAAGTGATAAACAACAAACCGCTTCAAAGAAGCAATAAACTGCGTAGCAATACACCTCAAACTGCGAAGCAATAAACAATATCATCTCACCATTAATCAATTAGAAATAATACCTCTCTCCCCGTATGTCTCTCGTAAGTGGAGAGTAAAGAAGTTAAGATAATAAATGCCAAGCCCAATCCATATCATAATGCCAATGGCAGGAGAAGGAAGTCGATTCTTGAAAGAAAAGTATAAAAATAGCACAAAAATAAGAAAAAATGTAAAAAGTGGCATAAACTTTTGTTTATGTCATTTTTTTACTATTTTTGCAGCCAAATTGCTCATCGTGTGATAAAGGCGATGATATAATGCGATGTAATACATCAAACATAACACATTATACTTTGCTCAATGAGCATTGCATCGTGCGATTAAGAAGAGAATAGAAATAAAATGAAAGTTGTATTATTAGCCGGAGGTTTCGGGGCGCGGATTGGCGAGAATTGCCAATGCAATAATCGTTTGACCAAAGAGAGATAAAACGAGACAATCTTCAGTCTAAAATTGATGACTGAGAATAATTTTAAAAATCGACAAATAGTATGACTACACAAGAATTCATATTTAACGTGCCATTGTATCAAAAAGTGGTAGATGATGCAGAGCAAATAGTAAAGGAATTGGGTGTCGAGTATGCAGAATATGGCGATCATGTAACTTTTGATGGGTATAATCCAATTCAAAATAAGGATTCAACATATTGTGTGAGTTCTCGTTTAGCTAATCGTTACAAAATATCGAATCATTCTTATCGCCATGACGAATTTGAGGAGTCCGATATTCGTATTTGTACGCTGAAGTGCCGTAGGTATGGAGACCAGATAGAGATTTGTATATGGCTTGATGCCTATGATCATTCTATCATGAAAGTAGGGCAATATCCCTCGGTTGCAGATATTCATATCGGGCAGATAAAACAATACGATAAACTGTTGTCTAAAATGATTTAAGAGAATTTACTCGAGCAATAGGTTTGGCGGCAAATGGAATCGGAATCGGTTCGTTTGTATATTTGCGTCGTATCTTTGAGAATTTGATTGAAGAAGCATATAAGCAAGCATTGAGTAACGGAGATGTGATAGATGAGGTTTTCGCGCGTATGAGAATGGATGAAAAGATAGGTGCATTAAAGGACTATTTGCCCAAAACATTAGTTGAAATCAAGCATATTTATGGGATACTGAGTAAGGGTATACATGAGTTGTCAGAGAAGGAATGTTTGGCATATTTTGATGCAATGCGAACAGGAATAGAGATTATATTGGACGATAAATTAGAGCAAAGAAAAAGAGAGGAAAAACGAGCAAAAGCAATAGCTCAAGTATCAACAATTAATGGTGAACTAAAGAAATAACTCTATTAAGCGAACTTTGTTCGCTTTACCATTGAGTAATACGCCATTTAAATATCCAAATAATCGCAAAATTCACAAAAATCAAAGATTTTTATGCGATTATTTTGTTATGTCAATTTTTTTTCGTAACTTTGCGCCCTAATTTGTTGTGTGCGTACGAATGTGTGTGCGAGAGAGCATGCGAAAGTGTGCGTATGTGTATGAGAAAAACGACATAGTGGAATATGATACAAATCAAGAATAAAATAGACTGTTGCGGAGGCAATGCGTGTGGAAGGTGAAATACTTATCCTCGGTTTTAAGGAGTTCTGTGTTCGCGGGGCGAACTCGCGCGGAGCACTTACTCCTTCGAATATCCACCGGATATTACTCGGTGCTCCTCAACCGCTTTACGTATCTCTCCCGTATGTCTCGTAAATGAGATGTAAAAACAAAATACACATTATGGCAAATATAAACACAAATATTCAAGGTTTAACAGCATTAAGGGTTCTCTTTATGCTGATGATATTTGTGCACCATTGTAATTTTTCATATGGTGGTGGTAGTTGTGCTGTTGCCGGATTCTTTATCATGAGTGGGTTCTGTATGACGTTAGGATACAGAGAGAAAGTGCTACGTGATGATTTCTCCTGGTCAAAATTCATGATTCGCCGTGCAATTAAACTATATCCAATTCATTGGGTCGGGCTATTACTTATGTGGATTCTTTCCGGGTGCTATTTCCATCTCGGTCCTAAATTCATAGGCACATTGTCATTAAACGCAGCACTATTGCAGAGTTGGATTCCTAATAAAAGTGTGTACTTCTCCTATAATTCTCCAAGTTGGTATTTGTGCGATATACTATTTTTTGCGGCGCTATTCCCATTCCTAATGCGCTTAATATCCAACTCTTCAAGAATAGTTAAATGTGCCATCTTGATAATTCCATTGATATCCATAATTGTACTTAGCCTAATGCTTCCTCAAGAGATACGCCATGCATGGTTATATATTCATCCAATAGCACGATTGGTTGATTGTCTGTTAGGTATGTATGCAGCAATGCTTTTTATGGCAATTCGAGATAACGCAAGTTATGTGAGAAAAATTGATAAACACATTCTATTAATTGATGCGGGCATAGTCTTGATGTCCATAGTTGTTATAATTCAAAGCATATATCGCTACCAAGTAGGATTTGCGCAACTCTATCATACAATCTTTTGGATACCAGAGTTGCTATTAATTTTGTTTGTCTCTCTGCGCAGTTTGTCGAAAGAGCAATCACTTATTCAATCACTTTTAAATTGCAGAGTAATAGAATACATAGGAGCATGCTCTTTGTCGTTTTATATCCTTCATATTCCAATGATGACTGCTTTAGGTAGAATCTATCCAGCGTGTATGCCCAATGCAAATAGTATCATCGGAGGGAGCATTGCATTTTTCGCAACTATCATAGTTAGCAGAATATCATATCAATTAATTGAAAAAAGCCTTACTAAATACTTAAATTGTAAACTAATTAAACAATAAATATATGAATAAACTTATTGCTGTAACACGTTCCTCAATGCCGAGTTTTGAGGAGTATTGCGAAGAAATCAAAGTCCTTTGGGAAAACCGTTGGTTGAGTAATCGCGGATGCAAACATAAAGAGTTTGAAGCTCAATTGGCTGAGTTCTTCGGTCAACCTAATGTTTTCCTCTATGCCAATGGTCATGTGGCATTGGAAGTAGGTATTGATGCTTTCCATTTCCCAAAAGGA
>Ga0247610_10008891_pt1 | contig 10165 bp, 9 predicted proteins | sample 174DNAGHGhighgp2_FD_193483 | JGI IMG/M metagenome (GOLD analysis project Ga0247610, IMG submission 193483) | Sheep rumen microbial communities from Palmerston North, Manawatu-Wanganui, New Zealand - 1742 DNA GHGhigh gp2 | ecosystem: Host-associated > Mammals > Digestive system > Stomach > Rumen ... | reverse complement strand
GTGAATGCGATCCACGATTTGGAACGAAAGTTCTACATTCTGACGGACTAATGGATTAACCTGCTTACGTCTCGCTTCAATAATACTACTTTTCTTCATACCAAGAGCAAAGATATGAACTATTTTTGAAAGTACCAAATAATTAACTTAAAAATTAAGTTGCCGCCGTTTATTTTTTATTTTTCCCCGCTCGCTTCGCATTTCTCCCACCGCCCCGCTCAATGGGGCCAAGCCCCAGCCGCGCAGCTTACCCCGAGTGTATCTACGTTTTGTGTTATTACTCTATTACAACTTCATCTATTTCTTTCCATAACTCCCAAAGTTTCTTCTTTATACGCTGACTCATACTTTGGGGGCGTTTTATTGGATGTGTAATTGGTTTGGGATTTGTTAGTGGAGTAGGGGGCGCGGGAGCTTCTTTGTGTTCAGCCTTTGGCGCCTTCAACTTATTCTGAGAATCCTTTGCTAACCGATATTTTGCTAATGCTAAAGCAATGCTCGATTCATCATCTGTTTTTGTAGGCTTAACCTTAATCCATACGTATTTCCTGCGCCCATCTTCAATCTGTTCGCATATATTCATACCACCTCTAACCACTGCCTCCGCCTCCTTGTTTGGAAGCCTACTATTGTCCTTTAAAATCTCTTTTGCCGTATCTAATGTCATAATAACTATCCTTTCGTTTTGTTCTCCCTGGTTCGTGTATTACTACATAGATGTATCCTACTGGGTGAAATATTTGACAATGGAACATGATCTAAATTTATGATATTGTTCTCTATTTCTTCTTCATATTCTAAATGTAGTTTTTCTATAATCATGTCTGCTCGTTTCCTATCAAGCCATTCGTAGATTTCGCATTCTATTGCGTATTGTAATTGTCGTACAGATAGCTCATAATTGTCATCAATGATTGCATAGAAATAATTAATATCATCTTTAACGTTCTGTTCAAGCCATTCTCCAATTTCTAAACCTCTTGTTTCATATGATAACTTCGACCATCTTTTTTCCCCGTTTATCTTGTTTGTATAGCGTATTTTCCCTATTTCCGGGGTAATGCTATATATCTTTCCAGGAAGATTCCTCTTTTCCCACATTTTGTTTATCCAATCCCATCCATTAAGTCGACATGAAGAAGTGATAATAATTTTCAAATCTGGTATTTTGTTTATAATGTATGTAAGATTATCTATAGCATCAGGATCAAATAGTGGGCCAAATTCATCTTCTTCCTCCAAATTGTTATCGGAAAGATATTCGCAATGCTTAATAGATATTAAACACTCTGTATTTAGAAACAGATAGCGATGTAATTCTCTTTTTATTTCCATATTCATTTTTTGTTCTTTCTCTCCTTTAGTTCTGCTTCCAGTTTGTCAAGACCAATTTCTCTTTTGTATTGCTCCCACAATGCTTTCTGCTCGGGAGTCAGCGGCGTTCTGTCTACATCCATATATCAGTATTTTAAAGTTTCTATTATTATTTGGCAAAGTTCGCACATTTCTTTTATATTTCCAAACAAAAACCTTTTGCAAGCCTTGCATTATTAGAGAATGATTGTATTACAGAAATATTATCTATCTTTGTACACAAATAACAATTATCACATTAAATATGAAGAAAGCTTTGCATATCGGTGACAATGTGTCTTGGGAAGGGTGTATGAAATGTATTATGCCATCTGTTGCTCCAAGAGGTAGCTACGACATCATGAGCTTTCCTTATTCTTTTTGTACGTCATGTTTGCCTAAGAACCTTTCTAAAGAGGAAATAAAGCGTTGTTTGAAAGGAACTTTTACAAACTTGTATAATGATAATGTCTTTAGATTTGCTGATATAAATATGGCCGACTATGACAAGATCGTTATTTGGCATGGATATGACTCTAATTCTTTATTACTTCTATATTTCTTTAGTACAATTGTAGAAGGTGATTTGTATCACTGTATTATTAAAGAAGATAAGGACATGAAAACTGGGGGCACAATGCCTGAAGATTTGGAAGATGGAGTGGACCGTATACAATTGCTCTCAAATGAAGAGAGGGCGATGTTTAATGAGATATATTTTTCTTTGTCAGATACAGAAGGTGTACCCAAAATTGCAGAGGGTTACAAGATCGTTTGTAAGTCAAAAGAGTTTGTAAAGGACCATATACTGAAGAATGTTACGAAATCTCCTAGATTTTGTGCACGCATAATTAGTGAGACAATATCTCAATTTCCCAAAGATTATCTATTTGATTCTATTTATTTAGAATGTCTTATACTTGAAATGATTGAGGATGGTACGATCAAGCCAACGCAAATTATCAGAGTCGCATCAAAGAGACCATACCCTATAGGCGGATTCTATAATAGGAGATATTATTATAATGGTGAGGATATGGGAAAATGGTATGGATTCTCAGTTATAAATAATAAGAGCAATAATGCAACTTTTAAAGTCTTGCTTTGATAAAGTATCTAAAAAGCAGACATGGGGGAGAACGTTTTTTCTAATTATTTGATATCTTTGCAACAATAATAGGATTATAAGATGCTAAATATTTACATACCTAAAGAACCTCAATTGGAAGACTATGGTATATCCGAAATAGAAATACCAGAGATTGAAAACTATGTTGTTAAACCTATTAGAAAGGCCAGGAAAAGAGATGAGGTACTATTAAACTACTCTATTATTATTTTTGTAATAGTATTCTATTGCTCTTTAGTTGGATTATTTTATTTTAAAACCGGGTGGTTTGTTCATATGAAAGACAGTGACATGTCCATATTTGTTTTTGCAGGAATACTTTCGTTTCTATTATTTTTCCCATTCCCATTTGCAATTGGGGGAGGCGTTATTATAAAAGTACTATTAGACAAATTAATTCCATATTCTATGCTTCACGATAGAGGTGAAGAATATGACGAAAGGACAGATAAAATGAGATCTATGCAAAACCAGCTATCTCAATATAAATCTGATTATTCCGATTGGAAACGTACAAAGGAAAGAAACGAGAAGGATTATCCACAATCTGAAAAATATTTCCCAATAGATTTCAAAACAGGCACTTTTCAATACCTTGAATATGAACGCAAATACATCTCATTTTATATCCAGGAATATTTTATTGGTCGTTTCATGAAAGAAGTAGAGCACGTAGATGATTTATTAATAAAAGAAAGAGAAGAGGAAGAAAGGCGCCATCAGGAAGATTGGTGGAAAAATATAAGTGATGCAGAATTTGAAGAAGAAGTTGGAAAATGGTATAAAGATAAGGGCTACAAAGTAAAAGTTACTAAAAAAAGTGGTGATGGGGGGGTGGATATTATTCTCCAGAAAGATGGCGATACCTCATACGTTCAGTGCAAGCAATGGAAAGAATATGTACCGGTAAGTATTGTGCGTGAATTGTTTGGCGTTATGTCTTTACATAAAGTTAAAAAAGGCAATATTGTTTGTCTAAAAGGTGGAACAAAAGGCGCTAACGATTTTGCTGCAGAATGCGGTATACGCATTGTCACTCTTAGAGACTTGATAAAGACCGACTATATTAGGCCTAAGGTTCACCAAATAAAACGTATTTATTCTCCATTGTTGAAACAATATGGGGAATATCATATTTCCGAAATGGGATGGAAAGACGAAGAGGATGCCAAAACAACCTTTATAAATACAAAAAAACGGTTTAATACAAACTATAACACTTCAAATGCTTATGCCTTTTATAAGTGTCATTCTTTTTATCTGAGAGTTGAAGGACCCAAAGAAAAGATTTTTAAACTTCCTGATGCTGATTTCATTATGGACATAGAAAATGGTGATATATTATACAGAAAACCGCAACCCTCCATACCTTCGAAGAGATTATATTATCCATCAAAAAGAAAAAAGCGTCGTAATGGTGGATGGTATGGATATCACCGAGGGTGGTAAATCACCCTTCTGCAAATCTTTGGATGTCTCGTCTGGTAAATTCACATAGTTTTTGTTCGCACTATGATTCTTGCCAAGACTCCATGATATTACATAACAAAGTTTTAAAGCTATTCTATATTATTATCTTGTATAGGAGTCGCTGTTAAATCAAGACATTTAATACCAGCACTCTCAATCAAAGATTTTTGAGAGGACACTCTACTACGTCTATCTTTATGGGATGTGCCTCCACAATATATATTGGTTCCTCCAGAATAGTAAGTGAAGGTACACATAACAGAGGTAGCTGGAGTTATATCTTCATATCCTTTTATCATTACAACGTCAGTTATGGCTTGCAAACCTCTGTATTTGTTGTAAAAAGCAGTAAATTTCCCATTCTCATCATACCAACCTGTGTCTATATTGTTCACATAATAATAGACCATGGTGTGATTATCGTTTATATTCCCAAATGATTTAAAATCATATTCATCTGCTTGCTTAACAATTTCCATATTATTGTTAAACCCATATTTCTCCATACCAATTACTCTTATGCGTGGGTCTTTATTCTTGTATTCATAATTGGCATCACCTCCTGTAAGATGCTCAACATAAATACGATCTTTAGGGAGCTGCTTTACCATCTTTAGTGCAATCATTGCAGCTCGATCAGAATAACCGCCAACACGGAGTTTGATGTATTTAGAATTGTAAAAGATTATATTGAATATTCTTCTATATAGTTCTTTATAATCATTAATTCCACATCCAAAGAGCTTTCCTTCATCGAAAACAGAAAGAACTGCGCCAGGCTCATCAATTTCATGGATAAAGTTATTTATCTTATCTGTTATTATTTTGCCAAAATCCGCCTTGTGAAAAATCCAAGGGCCATAGCCCATGAGCGATTCTTCACCAGAAAAAGTTTCAACTGGCGAAGCAGTTCTGTTTTGGATACTTGATTCTAATAAGAATAATATTATCTCCTCAAGCCCGTTATTAATTAGAAAATTAATATCCCATTCCGTAACGGGTTTTTCTTCCCCGCATAGATATCTCTCACGCATCCTTCCGTTCCAATATCTGAACATTGAATATGCTGATCTTGGAATGTCATCAGTGTCAATAACCCGTGCATCGGGTATGGCTCCTCGAAGCAGAAGATTAACGATTTCTTTAATATTGTAAGTGGATATTGCAATATAAAGTTGATAATCTATCTCCCTTAGCCCTGAATTATTATAATCTTTTAATATAAAATGTCTCATCCACGACGGCCCTTCCTCAGGATCAAATCGCTTTTGATATTTTCGATAACAGCCTTGAATGTCAATTAAATATTTGGTATCCAAATTGAACTGTTCTTGCCATAGTGAAAGAATCTCATCAACTTTTTTTCGGACATCTTTGAATTCTTCATATCTAAACATATAGTGATAGCATATTGTAAGCCAATATAATGGCACAGATACTTCTCCAAAATCAATGGGCTCAGTAACCATGGAAGGCTTGAAATAATCCATTCCAATTAACCACTTTAACTTCTCTACATTGTTGTAATAAACAGCCACGAGAAGTTCTTCTTCAAAACTCAAATACTCAGTCGTTATTTTTTTCATATTTAAACAATAGATAAACATTACCAGCCAAATAGCTCTGATGTAGTTACTTTACGACCTTTGGGGTAAGGTTTGTTAGGCGCATCAAAAAACGTAGGCTGGTTAGCTGAATCAAGATCCTTGTGAGTGCAATTCTGAGCAAATTTAGCCACAAAGCGATTTAGTTTCCTGGAGAATGATATGATGAGATCGCCACGACTGCGTGTCATTCCGACCAGAAAGACCTTCTTGTCGTTATCAACCTGAGTGGTTTCGTTGTCGATTTGATTGCAGAATGGCAAGAATACTTTGTCGAAATCAAGCCCCTTTGAGCCATGATAAGTCATAAGAGTTATCAAAGGTTTAGTATTGAAAAAGCTCCCGTAACCATTGCCCACATAGCGAACAGGGATGCCATTCGCTTCTAAATGCTCATTCAGATTGTTGTAATCCAAATTACCATGTTCGTCATAAGTACACTTCCATATTGGCTTGCCAGCATCAGTTAGTACTTTATCAGCAAAACTAAAAATCTTATTGTGAGAAGGCAGAAGGATGGCCACACTGTCAGTAATACGCAGCGACTCTTTGGCTTCTTTCATTATGGAAGAAACTTCCTGCTGTTGGTTCTTGGCTTTCCACAAGCGGATCATGATGTTTTTCTTCGTCATTGAAACTCTGCCTTCCTGAACAATATTCATTTCTGGCATCACATCGTTAGCTGCCTCCATTACAAATCGGCTTAGTCGATGAACTATGTTCAGACGAGTGACTATCGGATGAAGAATTGTCTGGATGTCTGCTTCAGAGCAGGTCGGCTTTTTCCATTTTGGATCCACCTCATATATCTGCTGATTAGGATCTCCGCCAATAATCACACGGTGAGCACGATTAGCGATGTTGCTAAGAACCTTGGGTGATAAGTCCTGTACCTCGTCACATATGATACAATCGTATTTCGTCTTTGGCTTATCTTCCTTTTCAAACTCATACTGGGTAACCACCTTAATATTGTTAATGTGCATCTGTTTAAGTGCTGCCTCAATCATGTTGATAAGGGCATGAGTAAACTCTACAAAAATGATTTTTGCACAGGGATTGTTTTCCCTGATTTTCAACGCTGCATAATACAACAGCATGGTCTTGCCTGAACCAGGGAAACCGATTATCATCTCATTATCATTTCTATTGACGAACTCATTAAGAAAGCTACGCTGCTCCCTGTCAAGCTCATTTTCAGGAATTAACCAATTCATACATCTACCTCCTTCTTTTTTGTGATACTTATGAGATTGTCTGCATTAAATCGATAGTCATTCACACTATTCTCAGAGGATGGTTTTACATCTTTTATTTTATCATTTCTCTGAAGTCTTTCAGCAACTCCCTTTAGCCAACCATAATCACAATCATCCAAACAACCTTCACGCCATCTACGCATCAGGATATTGTAAGCTTGCTCATAATACTCTTTAGCCCTTTCCTCATTTTCCTCTTCTCTGCATATATCACCTAATATAATTAGGGCAGTTGTCTGGTCGGGTTTTAATTCAGTTGCTCTCTCAAGCTCTTTCTTCGCTTCCGTATACTTGCCTATACGATATAAATCATAGCCAAGATTAGAATGTGGCCACGAGTTTTCTTCATCAACAGAAATGGCCTTTTTATAGTAATAGATAGCTTTGTTTATGTTACCACTATTACCATATAATACACCAAGTCTGTTAAACATGTCGTCTTGAGGATAATATTTCAATTCCATCTCCAACACCTCGGCAGCTCGATATTCGGATTCAATTTCAGAATAAGCTTTCCTTAGTTTGATTAGAGATTCTTTAGTAGGGATACCTCCATTTCTGTCAGCAGTTATATAAGTTTCACGCTCAGCCAACATGATATTTCTCTCTTTATCGGTCTGATAAGTGTTAGCAAAAGGGTTTTCCGAGGTTACCATACATTCTATACCCATACATGTTGCATGAACAGACAGAACCTTATCGGTATTCATTTCTAATGCTATTTCTACTGGCGTATTTGCAGGAAACACTGACTCGTTTGGAGCTTCTACCTTCAAATTAGCCAACATTTTCTTTTCATTGCTAACACATATAGGGATTTCAAGACATTCTTTCTCGCAATTGCCTGTGTTGAATCTGTCAATTTTGACAGAAGGAAATGGTATTTCTGTGCCAGCGGCAATAACTGTAACGGCATGATCATCCTTGGTTATGACTATGATAGACTCACTTGTGATAGGTCTTATCATAGAGATATTGAAAGCGTTAGTCATTAGGGAATGTATTGCAGCCCCCTGTGATACTAATTTCTGCATATCAGGAGGTAAAAGTATTTGTGCTCCATCGCCAAAGTATTCTTTGATGCTATGCTGTACAAAGGGATTTTTACTAGATCCACCTATCATCATAACATAATCAATCTCTTCTTTTGAAATATGTGCTTTCTTTATAGCAGAGTCAATTGTTGCATAAACGCTATTATACCGCTTTTGGCGCTTTACCATGGTTGGCGATGGAAATATGCTTTTCTTGAAGAATACTCCCATTGTATGAATAAACTCACTATATTTCAGCGTAAATGATTCCTGAGTCAGTTCCTTGTAGTCTGTATAAATGCAAACAGGTATCTCGATAGTACGGCCACTATTTTGGGCAATAACGGAATCTAACATTCCCTTGTCATCCAAAAGAAATTCACAGTCCTTACAGATTTTTATCTTCAATAGTTCCGCAATACCAATTAACTGAGAGACAATTACTTCTTTCTGACTTTCGCTGTAATCGTCATCTTCCATGCCATTGTTCTTCAATAACGAGGGAAGGAGATAGTTATTAGCAATATATCGATCAATGTCATTGCCTCCGAGCTCTGTGAACTGAGAGATAGACAGATTGCGAGAATGACAACCCTGATAGTCGGCATTGATTTCAAGGATGGAAATGTCACAGGTTCCTGCACCGAAATCAAAGACAAGCACTTTGGGATTATAGCCTTCTTTAAGTTCTATGTGCTCCTTGTAAGTTTCATCAGGATTTATGTAACCAATGAATGCAGCATTAGGCTCGTCTATAAGATTACATCCAGTCATAGGTATATTGTTTGCCTTCAAAGCGTCAAGCAAATCTTTGCGTTGATTGCTCTCGAACGATGCAGGAATACTGACTGCATAATATATCTCGGTGTCAGGATATGCATTCTCAACACAGCGCTTAAGTTGTTTGAAAAAATAGCGCGTGGCATCTTGCGGAGACTTGATTTGAGACTGCTGGCTATTGTACCATATAGGTCCAAGGTCTTTGCCAAGATCCATCTTGAACGAATGCCAGATATTTTCACCAAAGGAATAGTTTGGATTCCATTTCAGTTTATAGGCGCCTTCTCCCACCAGCGGGGATCCATCATGATTAATGGCTATGACAGTAGGCATTAACTCTGATTCTACAATATTTCCATCTGGTTCTTTCTGAGCAAGAAGAAGTGTTTTGCACTCCACTTGTTTGCTTTTGGCATTGTAACTGGCTATGGAAACAACAGTTGTGCTAGTTCCAAAGTCAATACCAACAAAAGTCTTCCCTTTCTGATTCTTAATAGAATCAGCAGGAATCTGATACAACTGATTTAAGCTTAACTTTTCCATAATCAAATATTTTTGTTAACTCAACACCTTATTTGCTCTTTTTTTCAAAGTAGTCGTCTTCTTCTTCAAGGCACTTGAAACCTTTAAACAGTTTGTCCGACATACCCTTCATATGAAGAAGACGTGAGATTCTTTCTATTTCAAACATAGCCTTAGTCCCTTCTTCTGTTTCTTCGAAAGCCAACGTGTTGCGAATACCCATGGAACCTGCTACTTCTTCCACTTCCTGATTTGCACCAATGTAGGTAAATGTCCAACCTTCATGACGAAGTTCTTCTACAAGCGATTTGATTTGTGGGCCTGACCAATGAGCAGATGCATTCTCATAGCCATCAGTAATGACTGTAACTAACACTCTGTCTTCTTCTGTTATTTTTCTTTTTAACTCAGAGATCATTTCGCCCATCGCGTCATAGAGGGCAGTGCAACCACAAGCTACATAATCTTCTTTTGTGATTTCTTTCACATCGTCGATGGGGGTGACCGAATACTTTACATTCAGATAGCCCTTGCCAGAGTTGAACGAGGCTAGTGTTAGATACTGAGCCAATTCTGGGTGATTCTTCTGGCTAATTCGGATTGTCTGGATAGTTTCGTTAACACCGCTAAGAGCTTGATTGTAGATACTTTCCATTGAGCCTGAGGCGTCAAGAATAATGAGATTGATGATTCTTTTTACTTCCATAACTTAACAATTTTAATTGTTTGACAGTGCAAAGTTAGAAGTATTATTCTATGAAAACAAGAAAAATAGAAATGCAAGGCTTGCAAGATAATACAACAAAGGAGGGCAATTTACTTGCCCTCCTTTATTAATACACTATGACGTTTGCTATTCTGCAACGTCGATTAGAGAAATATCGTATATTCCAGTGTTTATATATTTATGTATAAAATCGCAATAACTACTATTTACGCAGGCATGACAAGTGCTTTCTATATTATGGATTTCGCTAAACTTAATTCTATTAATTTTTCCATTCTTTTCAAAAC
>Ga0247610_10008890_pt1 | contig 10165 bp, 11 predicted proteins | sample 174DNAGHGhighgp2_FD_193483 | JGI IMG/M metagenome (GOLD analysis project Ga0247610, IMG submission 193483) | Sheep rumen microbial communities from Palmerston North, Manawatu-Wanganui, New Zealand - 1742 DNA GHGhigh gp2 | ecosystem: Host-associated > Mammals > Digestive system > Stomach > Rumen... | reverse complement strand
GTCTTTGCCGGAATTAATTCTGTAACCGGTTGTTAATCTTTCCATTGCAGTGTTCATGCCTTTTGTCGCACTGGACAAATTGTGTTGCGCTGTTAATGACGCAAGGTTTGTGTTAATTGTGATTGAAGCCATTTTTGATTTCCTTTCTTTTCTTTTTTCATCCTTGACTTCCGCTTTATTCTAAAGAATAAAACGGTACCACAGCAAAGTATTTGTAAGTACAAATACTTTGCTTTTACCGATTGGGGTAAATTATTTTTCTACACTAATATACTAAATTACAATTTACATTTTTAACATTCTAAAATAGTTAGATTTTTCTCTAACTAAAGGTGGAAATTTTTTTTGCACAAATTATACAATTTGGTGCAAAAGCGTGGAAAAGGTACTTTTCATGTTCATTTTCTTTTCCTTTTATTTGCGAGGTAAAAGAAAAAGAAAATGAACCAAAAGAAAAGGAAAACACGCAACCGTTTACAGCACCCTTCGGGTGCAATGATTGAATGGATGAACATCGGCAGAGCCGACACTCTTACACGGGCTATTGTTCACTACGTTCACACGCCCGTGACTAAAATATGAACGACACATGCAACAACTTCCCCAAGCCTAACGAAGCGAACAATCAATATTAGTAAGACAACAACAAGACGGGCACTGTCTGAACGAAGTGAGTTTGCCCGTCTTAGGTCGAACGTTACATTTGATTAGTGAGCGTAGTTCGAGCTTGGGTACTTTCTTTGGTTCGTTTCTTTGGCAACAAAGAAATGAACATAAAAATGCTAAATATACCGAAGGAGCAACTAAAACCGGGAGTTTATGTTCAAGACGGTAAAAAGTTTATTGTAAAATAATTGGATGTTATAGCTTTGTTATAATTCAACAAATACTGTTATGCCTAAAAATATGAATTAGTAAAACTGCTCTTTTTGTTTTGGAATATTATATAGTCAAAGCAACTTTATCTGGATGTTCTATAACATCTCTAACATAGTTATAATAATCGTTTTTTAAACCATATTTTTCTATTTTTTTAAGCAATTCTTCTTTGGTTATAAAACCTTGATTGAATGCAATTTCTTCAAGGCATGATATCTTAACACCTTTATTTAATTCCATTGTTTGAACAAACAAACTTGCTTGAAGCATAGAATCATGGGTTCCTGTATCCAACCATGCAAAACCTCTGCCCAAAATCTCGACATTCAGCTTTCCTTTTTCTAAATAAATTCTGTTTAAATCTGTTATCTCTAATTCGCCTCTTGCTGACGGAGATAATTGTTTTGCATATTCGCAAACTTCATCATCATAAAAATATAAACCTGTTACTGCATAATTTGATTTTGGATTAAGAGGTTTTTCTTCTAATGAAATTGCTCTTTTATTTTCATCAAACTCTACAACACCAAATCTTTCAGGATCTTTAACTGTATAACCAAAAACAGTTGCTCCGTTATTATTTTTTAATGCATTTTTCATTAATGTTGAAAAACCGTGACCATGGAATATATTATCGCCAAGTATTAATGCTACTTCTTCACCATTTATAAAATCTTCACCAATTAAGAATGCGTCAGCTATACCTTTTTGCACATATTGTATTTTATAACTTAAATTCAAACCATATTGAGAACCGTCTCCCAAAAGTTTTATGAAATTATCATAATCTGATTCATTGGTTATAATCAAAATATCTTTTATACCCGCAAGCATAAGTGTAGAAAGCGGATAATAAATCATAGGTTTATCATAAATTGGCAACAATATTTTGGAAATAGGTTGAGATGCCGGATATAATCTTGTTCCTGCTCCGCCTGCCAGTACAATTCCTTTCATATATTAACTCCTTTATTTTTTAAATCCTTTTATTGCCTTTTCAGCACATGCCAATTGCATAATACAATCAGGCGGAATCTGTTCACCTGTTTTTGTTTTAGAATTTACTAAAGCAACAAATGGTACATATCTTGCTCCAAAATTCCTCATTAAATTAAACCCATACAATGTATTTGCATTTACTTTTACAAATTTAACATTAAGATTAGATTTCTCTAATTTTTCATAAATAGGCGTGAATTTTGTACAATATCCGCAATTAGGCGTATATAGGTACAAAAATACATAATCACCGGTTTTTAAAGCATCCTCAAATGTTCCGGCAAAAGCCGGTAATATAAAAACAAACGACAATAAGACCAAAATTTTTTTTAACATGACCTGATGATAACATTAATATTCCTTATTATCAATAATATAAATTTAAAAGATAAAACGTAGAAAATTATTGTAAATATTTGGTTCATTTTTTTAAATTATGATAAAATAAAGTGTATGAAATGTTATAAGAGAAGAACTTTAGCTTTAGTTATTGCCTCGTTTGTTACGGTGGTCGGAGCTTTTGGCTCTGCTAATTTTAAAAACAGCATAAAATCTCTAAATTTTGAATCTACAGGCTCCGGAACTGTAAATGTAACGATAATGACAAAATACAACTTAGAACAAAGCATACCCCTGTTAAAAAAGATTCGACAACTTATGTTATAACTTTGCCGGACATTAATGATGAATCCGAAAAATCACCGGAATTGACAGGTGGAATTGAAAGTGTAGACATAAGAACAATGCCTTATACAAAAACAAGCAACGGCTACACAAAAATAACATTCAAAACGGTTCCAAATGTTCTTTTAAAGACACAAAAAGCTTTATATATTCCGGAGAAAGAAAGCACAGAAAAAGATAGTAATTATGAAAAAAAAGAAATTGTTGGCGAATTAAATTCTATTGAGACAGAGAACAATGACTATAATAATAAAAATACAGAAAGAACTAACATACAAACCCCTCAAAAAAGAATTATTCAAGAGCAGAATCAGTATCAACCAAATGAGAGAAATTTATCTTCAGAAACACCTAAGAATGATAATATAGTTACTCCGGAAAGACAAAAAACAACAACATCTGACACAGCGAATGACACTTTTGAAATAATGATGATAATAATGGGTGCTTTATTAGTCATCGTTTCCAGTGTATATTGGTTCCTAAAACACAGTAATAAAGTTGCTGAAATTATAGGGGAACAGCCAAACTTTGATATTGATGATGAACCCGAAAAAATTTCTGAAAAAGTAAAAGAACGTATTGAAAATAAGAAAAAAATAAAAAAAACAATACAAACACTTGATAAAATGTATAAAAGTCCTCTGGTAATGCCTACAAAACCTGATATCGGTATAAATGACACACAAAAGGAAAGTGCCAACGACAAAAAACAACCTCAAGAGGATTCTGTTATTGTTGATTTAGATGAACTCTTCCAAGAAGTAAGTCAACAAGAGAACGAAAATGATTCATTAGATGATTTTTTAAATGAATATTACAATGCAGAAAATGAAGAAAAAAAATTACAAGCAGAAAAGGAAGAACAAGAAAAATATAATGAAGAACTGTTTAATAAATTTATAAATAGTGATTCAATTAAATTTACAAAGGCTGATATAGCAAAAATTGATAAACTATTAAAAACCGAATTATCAGATGAATTATTGGAAGCTGTAGAAAATTTAGAAAAAGAATCGTCGCTTGATTCTGAACAGAAGTTTAATATATCACGCATTGATGAAGTAATTACAGAATATACAGTAAATCAAAATATAACATTTACAAAAGAAGATGTAGATGCTCTTGATAGGTTGATGAATGTTGAACTTGACAAAAATTTTGTAACTGATTTAAGAACCGATCATAAACGCACAGAAGAAATGACTTGGGAAATTTTAAACAGAGATGTAAAAAAACACAACACCAGAGAAATTATAACTCTGCGCGTAAAAGACATTCTTCCGGATTTAACAAAAGAACTTGAAATTCATGGTAAAAACATAATAGAATCAAATGCTAAACCGGAAGTAATATATGCTGATGACGGATATGAAGTAAGCACATTAGAAATAGATAATGAACTTTTAAAAGACAATGAAGAGCCGGCTGATACAAATAAACTTCAACCGAAAAAAGAAGAAGAACATTATGATTATAATGTATTAACGCTTGGACCGGACGCAAATTTACCCGATATGGAAGACGTTAGAAAAAATCCTCAAAAGTATGAAGAAAATAAAGAAGTCAAAAAAGTAGATGAAGAAAAACTTTTACGCTCTATTGAAAATGTTAAATTTACACCAATAGATAATTCAAATGGAGCAAAAGAACTTACTGAAAAACCTAAAAATGATATTAAAACTACAGAACCAATAAAAAAATCTGAAAAGTTGCAAATTAAGAGACAAGAAATCAAAAAAGAAATTAAACACCAAAAGAAAGATGAACTTAACGCTCAAAAATTATTAGAAATGATAGAGCAAAAGAAAGAACAACATAGAATAATCAGAGAAGAATTAAACCGAAAGATCAATGAAACAAAAATTGCAAAAAAAGAAACTGCTAGCAGCACATCCATTCCAAAAGAATGTGTAGTAGACGACGTAAAATATCAAATACTGGCTTGTTCTTCTTTTGACAATCACGTTGGGTGTTACCTTGCAACATCAGAACAAGAAGGATATTCAATTTTAGGTTTTATGGGCGACAAAATTTTTAAAATTAAGCACTACGAAAAGATTGATAACTCTAAACTTCAAACCAGAATTAGTGAAAAATTAAATAACGGATCTATCAGGTATATTGTAAGAATAGGAATTCATAAATTTATACTTGACGTAAATGATGACAAAATGGAATACGTAATGGATTTATGCTAAAAAAAATATTATGTTTTATAATGCTGGTATTTTTGTGCACTTCATGCACAAAAAATAACGAAGAAATAACATTCTCTTCTTGGGGATCAATAACAGAGACAGAAATCCTCCATACATTAATATCTGATTTTGAAAAAGATAATCCTGATATCAAAATAAATTTTATACATATTCCGCAAAATTATTTTCAAAAACTGCATCTGCTTTTTGCTTCAAACACAGAGCCTGATATTATATTTATTAATAATTTATATCTTCCTATTTACGCAGATAAATTAGAAGACTTGTCCTCTTTTAACATTGATTTATATTATCCGCAAAGTATAGAAGTTATGAAAGTAAATGGTCAATTAAAAGCAATTCCGAGGGATATTTCTGACTTAGTTTTTTATTACAATAAAGATATCTCAGGTAAAATTAGTCCAAATTGGAGCTTTGAAGAATTTTATAATGTTATTAAAAGAAATACAAATAAATCGCATTTCGGTGTAAGTTTTGAATCGGATATATATAAAGCAGACCCTTATATACAGACACTAGGATTTGATGAAGGAATAAAATTTTACAAAAATCTTGAAGGTAAATATGCACCATCACCATCTGACGTAGGAAGTTCGACATTAGCGCAAATGTTTTTGGATAAAAAAATAGTATTCTATCTTTCAGGGCGCTGGATGTACCCCAAAATAAAAGAATGTGCAGATTTTGAATTCGGAGTTATTCCTTTCCCGGGAGTAACAACTTCCGATGCTTCAGGCTGGGCTATTTCTAAAAATTCTAAACATAAAGAAAAAGCTTTTAGATTTTTAAAATATATTTCTTCAAAAGAAAGTATAAAGTACTTTGCAGATACCGGACTCATCGTTCCTGCCAGAAATGATGTTAAATTTGATTTTTCAGAACCCTTTTATAACGGCATACAAAAATCCATACCAAACAAAACTGATAAAAACTACAATAAAAAAAGAGACAAGCTTAATAAAGAATTGTTTAATTAAATAAATCTTACACCTTTATAATTTGTTTTATTGTTTCTACTACTTTTTCCGGCTTTGGCAATTTTGTGCAAAGATTTTTTTCCGATTTTAATTTACATTTTTTCTTAAAACAAGGTCTGCAAAAGATATTATCACCAAATAAAGCAAAATATTTATCATCATTGCCGATTGGTGCTAAAATATTTTCCGGAGTACAGGTGAAAATTGTTATTACAGCAGGTTTATCTAATGCCCAAGCCAAATGAGCACTTCCGCTATCCGGAGAAACTACAACATCTGCTCTTGAAAAAAGTTCTATAAGCTCCATTAAGTCTGTTTGCCCCGCTAAATTCAAGAAACGTTTATTATTAATACGCTCTATTAGTTCATAATCCTTTTCACTGCCCGAAAAAACAATATTAGCCATATCCGAAATATTGTTTACGAGCGTTTTCCAATTTTCTAAATCCCAATGTTTATTTTCCCACGTAGTTGCAGGTGCCAAAATAATAATAGGTTTTGAAGAATCTATGCTCTTCAATAATTCGTTTACTTTAAAAATTTGTTCATTATTTCTTTCGGGTAATGACGTTTTTATTTTTTCGGTATTAATTCCCAAATAATCGGCAAATTTTAAGTAATTTAAAACAATTGGGCAACTTGGCGAATATGAGATTCCGTCAACCAATTCGTTTGCCCCAAGCGTTGCAAATTCTTTTGCAGATTTTGAAGTTATTCGTCTTTTTGCTCCGCAAAACATATTAAAAAAAAGACTTTTAAACATCATTTGCGAATCTATTGAAATATCAAAATGTTCTTTTCGAAGAATTTTAATTAAATTCCAAAACTCAAAAACATTACTTATAGAATATTTATTTTTTCTCCATTTGAATATCGGTGCTAAAATCGTTCTATTAACGCAATCATTATTATTTATTATTTGAAAACCTTTTTCTGAAACTAGCCAAGTAACATCATAACCTGCATCTTTAAGAGCATGACCTAACGGAATATTAAAAATCACGTCACCTAATGATGACAGTTTTATTAATAGAACTTTTTTGTTGTTTTCCATATAAAAAAATATATCACAATACCAATTAGTGAGCAAAAGAGGAGCTTTAAAACCGCTCCTCTTTTGCTAGCTTAATAATTTAGCTTTTTCATTTATTTCTAAAGAAAAAGATTCTTGTTCTGACGGAAATTTCTCTTCTTTTACTTCTTTTTTATAATCCAATGCTACAGACTGAAGTGTTTGCGCAATATTTGCATATTTTTTTACAAACTTAGGAGTAAAATCTGTAAATTTCCCTAAAATATCATCTGATACAACAATCTGTCCGGAGCAGTCTTTTCCTGCACCAATCCCTATTGTAGGGATTGTGAGGTTTTCTGTTATGTATTTGGCACTATCTGAAGGCATAAGTTCCAAAACGATTCCAAAGCAGCCTGCAGACTGAAGTTTTTTTGCACTTTCTAAGATTGCTTCAATCTTTTCCGCCGTTTTTCCTTGAATTTTATGTCCGCCCAATGTGTTCATTAATTGAGGCGTAAAACCTAAATGACCAAGAACAGGAATTCCTGATTGAACACATCTTTTAACAAGCTCAATAATATGCTCATTACAACCTTCCAGCTTAACAGCGTTAGCACCTGCTTTAATCATTTTTGATGCATTCTCTAACCCTTGTTCAACAGAAAGATTGTAACTCATAAAAGGCATATCTCCTATTATGAACGAATTTTTTGCCCCCTGCGCGACTGCTTTTACAAAAATCAACATTTCATCAATCGTAATATTATATGTATTTTCGTACCCTAAGGCGACCATTGCAAGAGAATCTCCGACAAGAATGCCATCAATTTCCGCTCTGTCCAATGCTTGAGCTGTTGAATAATCATAGGCAGTAAGCATTGCAATTTTTTCGCCATTTTCTTTTAATCTTTGAAATGTTGTAACTGTCTTCATTCTTCACCTTCAATTGTTATATTTGCTATCCGATAACCGGCTGAACAAATGTTCTTGCTGCCAAATCTTTATCAAGCATTAATAAAGCTTTTTTATCATCACCAATAAGCTTTAATGTTGCAAGAAGTCCGCCGACATTTGCTTCTTCTTCAACTTGCTCTTTAATGTACCAATCCAATAAATGAAGAGCAGCTCTGTCTTTTACTTCTTCTGCAACATCTGCTAAGCTGTTGATGCTTGCTGTTACAAATTGTTCATGCGCTAGAACTTCTTCAAAAATTTCTAAAGGTGTTGTCCCTTTGAATTCCGGCTTTGCAATAGCTTGTAATTCAATATTGCCGCCTCTTTCGTCCAAATAATCAAACATACCCATTCCGTGAGCATGCTCTTCCTGAACTTGTACATTAAACCAATTTACAAATCCTTGAAGGTTCCATTCCATAAATTTTACTTTCATTGCCAAATACAAGTATTCGGAATACAATTCCTTATTGATTTGTTCGTTAAAAGCTCTTTCTAATTTTTCATTAATCATATAATCCTCCTTTTTTTATAATTGTACTACAAATTTGTGTTAAAATTGATTTATTATGTATAAGTACGTTATCTTTATTTTTATAGTTTTATTTGTGTGGGCTTTTTTTATTGAGCCGAATCTTTTGGTTATTAAGAGATACAATGCAAAAAACTTGGAAAATAAGAAAATAGTTTTTGTAAGTGATTTCCATATTGCAAAAGGTGAAAAAGCACGATTAAGAAAAATTGTTAAAAAAATAAATAAAATTAACCCTGATTTAGTACTATCTGGCGGAGATTATATAAAAGGACATGACGGAAAAACAACACTCCCTATAGAAGATATTGCAGAAGAACTTGGAAAAATTAAATCACCTGTAATATCTGTTTTGGGTAACCATGACGGATGGTATGATAAATACAGAGTTCAAAAAGCTCTTGAAAGAAACGGAATAAAAGTTTTACGCAACAATTCTACAATATTTAAAAATCTTTATATTGCGGGAGTTGAAGATTTGCAAACAAGCATGCCTGATATAAGTACAGCATTAGAAAACACAGAACATCAGAGAATTTTATTAACACACACACCGGATATTTATTATGATATAAAAGACGAAGTCGATTTAATTCTTGCGGGGCATGTTCACGGCGGTCAGGTTAGAATTCCATTCATTGGAGCATTAATATGTCCGTCAATATACGGAACAAAATTTTCCAAAGGCGATTTTAAGGAAACACAAAACAGAATGATAGTTACCGGAGGATTGGGAACCAGTATTTTAACAGTAAGATTTTGTGATATTCCGGAAATTGTTTTAATAAATTAGTACATAACAAAAAATATTTTTATAGTTTTTAGGTTAGATATGGGTGTCAAACAGAGTTTAGAAAAGCGATTAATAAAATTTGGTCAAAATAACAGCCCTACTGTAGTTGCAATGGGAATCGCAACCGCCAAAGGTATTTTTCGTCCAATGTTTACTATGATGGACGAAAAAGAGAGTTACGATACTAAAAGATATACAGCTATAAGAGAGGGCCTTACGGAACTTATAGCTATACCTGTATATTATTTAAGCGGTGTTGTAAGCCAGAAAATATCTAAAAAGCTCGCCGTTCCTGAGCATTTTTTATCCAGAAGCATGCTGAAGAAATATAAATCCGGTGAAAAAAGTTTAGAAATTCGTAATGCATTAAAGCATGCCGAGGAATTATCTAAAATTAATCTTCCCAAAATTACTTCAACAATGTCATTTATAGGCGTGTGTATTTCAGCACTTTTCGTTATCCCTTATGTTTGCTCAGCAACAATTAAACCAATTATGCAAAAGTTGGATAAAGCTAAACAAACAGATGATAATACAGCCGTAAAAACAGAATTAAAACAACCTGAAAATAAAGTAAATACATTTAAGGGTTTATATAGAAATTCCGGATACGGAATGAAAGTAGGTGGACTATGATTCAAGGAATATCAAGTGCACTTTCAAACTCTACTCTATATAACATTACTCAAAACACTGCTGCGAGGGTTTCTATAGAAACGACTCTAAAATCTATCGGTCGTCCGGGATTTATTCTCATAGATAATGATATTGACGACCAAACAAAAAAATACGCAGCAACAAAAGAATTTTTCTATCAGGCAATCTGTCTTTTGGTATATCTTGCGGTAATTCCACCAATATTTAAAGCTGGTTCTTATAAACTTGGTAAAAAATTCTTTGAAAAAGAACACCCTGAATTTAATAAATTCAAAGGAATGAAAGAATACTTGGAGTATCATAAATTTGCAAAAAAAATTATAAATGACAGAAAAGCTTCACTTTTAAAGACAAAATCTAACCAAAAATTCATGCATGACGGATTAAGAGAAGACTTATTAACAAAAGAAAAACCTGAAACCTATGATTTAATCCGTCATGCATGAATTTTTG
>Ga0247610_10008889_pt1 | contig 10165 bp, 5 predicted proteins | sample 174DNAGHGhighgp2_FD_193483 | JGI IMG/M metagenome (GOLD analysis project Ga0247610, IMG submission 193483) | Sheep rumen microbial communities from Palmerston North, Manawatu-Wanganui, New Zealand - 1742 DNA GHGhigh gp2 | ecosystem: Host-associated > Mammals > Digestive system > Stomach > Rumen ... | reverse complement strand
AGTGGAGCTGGGCGATACTGACCTCTAACTCCATATTTTACTAATAATCATTTTGTTTCAAATGTCTATTTTCTGTTAGGTCTCAGTTTTTGACCGGTGCAAAATTACAACTTTTTTTTCATATATAAGACAGTTGTTTTCACTTATATACTAAACTCTTTCTTCAATCTCTTAACCGTGCTCTCCGAAACCCCACAAAGCTTTGCAACTTTCCGATAAGGATAACCCTTCCTTAACAGTTTGAGTGTCTCCTTATACTCTTCGGCTTTCTGCTCCTTCGGTTTCCGGTATCCTTCACGACCGAGACCGGATTTCCCAGTGAGTGCAAGATTACGTTCGACGTATCTCTTCCGTCCGGACTGCAATCGGAACGAGATGTTTTCACGTTCGAGCTGGGCTGCTGTCCCCAAAACTGCAATCATAATGGTGAGGTACGGGTTTTCCTTCCCCTCTCGGTCGTAGATGTGCAGTCCTTCCTTTTGCAGATAGATGTTGAGGTGGTTGTCCTTGCACCATCGGATGCTCGAAAGGACTTCATCCACATTACGACCCAATCTCGAAAGCTCGGACACGAGAAGTATGTCCGTACCATTTGTTCGACAGTAGTCGAGACACTCGGTGAGTACCGGTCGGTCTGCATTCCGTTTTGCTCCACTGATGTGTTCCTCATAGACCTGTTGGATAGTGAGGTCGTTCTTGGTTGCATACTCGGACAGGTCCATTACCTGTCTCTCGGTTGATTGACGGTCTCCGGTTGATGAGACCCTTGCATAGATTACTGCATTCATATCTGTGTGTTTTTGAGTTCAACTTGTTCTTGGGTTCATTACAGCTTTCCGTGTCCGTTTGCACCCGTCGGTTTCGGGGGTCATCTGTCTCTTTGACAGTGATGCACCCCGTCTGTTTATCCCCGTGACATTATTTTCGAAATAATCGTCAGTTTTCCGAAAACATTGTCAGCTTTACGAGTGTCGATGAAGCTCGACGGGTTTGCAACGGATGGGGACGGTGGTCATCTGTGTGATGGTATCGGTGGGACGAGGGTGTGGGGATGGTGGGGACGGTGGGGATAGAAACAAAAAAGGATGCTCCCCTGCGGAACATCCTAAATGATGTTATGCATCGTGATTACAGACCCAGATACTTCTCAAAGAACTCTCTTAATCTTCGGATGACGGATGTTTTCACATAACTACGGTTGCCGCCGCCGCCAAATCTCGACATTGCCGGAAGTATCTTGTCGATGTCCGTGCCAGTGGTTCTCAACTGACCATCTCGGAATGCATTGTTGATGTACTTCTTGGTTTCTGCCGTCTTCAACCTCTCTTCCTTGATGATGGTTGCAAGGTCTTCTTCTCTCTTCCGTTTCACATATTCTTCCCAAGCCCCATTCACATCCTCTTCGGTATTGACGGTCAGGATGAAACTCTCGATGAGTTCCTTCTTGCTACGAAGGTTCATACTTGCGCCGATTGCCTTTGATATGCTCACCAGTATCTCCTTGTCCTTGCAGTTGCTGTCGTGATACTGCTGTACCAACATCAGGATGTAGTCGATGTTTATCTCCACTTGACGGATGAGTTCGGTCTCGAAGATGAGGTCATCGTTTATCACCTCCTTATCCACGTAGGTTCTCTTGCGCCACTTGTCTCTCAAATCGAGGTAGTGGGATTGGTAGTCCTGCATCTGCCCGTCGGTGAGTAGTTCCTTGCCCTCGAACTGGTCGAACGCTTGCAGTACGTTGATGCTCTTCAACAGACTTCCGAACAGACCGATGAACCGTCTCTCCTCCTGCTCTCCCATTGCCGGACGACCGTCGGGAAACTCGTTCATCAACTGCTGCACCAGTTCCGAATATCCATAACAGTGCTTGCCGTTGGGTGTGTCGTATCCGTTGTAGTACGAGTTGAAGTCTTTCAACAGGACGATACTTGCTGCATCCTTGTCGCCGAACAGTGCAATTGCATCGTCGGTCTCTTGTTGCAGATTTCGGAAACAGACGATATTGCCGAAGGTCTTGATGGAATTAAGTATTCGGTTGGTGCGACTATAACTCTGTATCAGTCCGTGCTGACGTAGGTTCTTATCCACGAACAGGGTGTTCAGGGTGGTTGCATCGAAACCCGTGAGGAACATATTGACCACAATCAACAAATCCACCTGACGGTTCTTCATCCTCAACGAAAGGTCTTTGTAGTAGTTCTGGAACCTCTCACTGCTGGTGTCGTACTTGGTGCCGAACATCTGGTTGTAGTCCTTGATTGCTCCGTCGAGGAAATCCCGACTCTGCTGGTCGAGGTTGGTGGTGTTCTCGGGGTTCTCTTCCGCCAGTATGCCGTCAATCTCTTCTTCGTTTGCACCGTAGGAATATATGGTCGCTATCTTCAAACGCTGTGCTTCGGGTAGTGCCGACTGCTGCCGCTTGAACTCGTTGTAGTATGCCTTCGCCATCGGGATTGATGCCACTGCAAACATTGCATTAAACCCAAGCAGTTTCTGCACCATCTTCTCTTCCTTCACCTCCTTACCACGTCCTGCACTCGCCACCTCGCTGATGTTTTGCAGGGTTCGGAATGAGTAGTAGGAAGTCCTCTTGGTCTTCTGGTCAAAATGTTCGAGGATGTATCTGACCACCTCTTCCACACGTTCCGGTGCCATCATCGCCCGCTCACGGTCTATTGCCGAAATCTGTTTGTCCTTGATGTCGCTCTTCTGTTTGAGCGTATTCACATAGTCGATACGGAACGGAAGTACGTTCTCGTCGTTGATTGCATCGACGATGGTGTAGGTGTGCAGTTTGTCGCCGAATGCCTGTTGGGTGGTCTTCAACTGTATGTTGCCGCCCGTGCTTGCATTCGCTGCAAAGATGGGTGTGCCGGTGAAACCGAACAGATGGTATTTCTTGAAGTTCTTTGTTATTGCCGTGTGCATCTCGCCGAAGTTGCTGCGATGACATTCGTCGAAGATGATAACAATGTGCTTCTGGAATATCTCGTGTCCTTTGTTCTTTTGGACGAAGATGGACAGTTTCTGAATGGTGGTGATGATGATACGGTAGTCGTGATATGCACCGTTCTTGTCCTTGTTCTCCAACTGCCGTTGCAGTACCGCCGTCGATGAGTTGCTGTCCGCCGCCCCCTCCTCGAAACGGTTGTACTCCTTCATCGTCTGGTAGTCGAGGTCTTTTCTATCGACCACGAACAACACCTTGTCGATGTAGTCCAGGCGTGATGCCAACTGTGCCGTCTTGAACGAGGTGAGGGTCTTGCCGCTGCCGGTGGTGTGCCAGATGTATCCGCCGCCCTCAATCTTGCCGTACAGTTTGTAGTTGTTCGCTATCTTGATACGCTCGATGATACGTTCCGTTGCCGCTATCTGGTAGGGTCTCATCACCATCAACATCCTTTCTTCGGTGAAAACACAATACTTGGTCAGTACGTTCAACAGGGTGTGCTTCGAGAAGAATGTCTTGGTGAAGTCGATGAGGTCGAGGATGGGTTTGTTGTTGCTGTCTGCCCAGAACGACGAGAACTCAAACGAGTTGCTGGTCTTCTTCGTCTTGTTTCGGTTGCCCTGCTGCTGCTCCTTGATGTGGTTTGCACGGGTGGTGTTGGAATAGTATTTGGTGTTGGTGCCGTTGCTGATGACGAAAATCTGCACATACTCATACAAACCACATCCCGCCCAGAAACTGTCCCGCTGATAACGGTTTATCTGGTTGAATGCCTCTTTCAGTTGCACGCCACGCCGTTTCAGTTCGATATGCACCAATGGAAAACCATTGACCAGGATCGATACATCATATCGTGTGTCGTGATAACCGCCGCCTTCCTCATACTGGTTGATGACTTGCAGGTAGTTGTTGTGGATGTTCTTACGGTCTATGAGGTAGATGTTCTTGCTCTCGCCCGTGTCGGTCTTCAACACCTGAATGAAGTCTTCCTGTATCTTGGTGGTCTTTGCCTCGATGCCGTCGTTCTTGTTCGCTATGTTCTCGCCAAAGAAACGCTCCCATTCTGCATCGGTGAAGGTGTAGTGGTTCAGACGTTCCAACTGCACACGAAGGTTATCCACCAAGTCTTTCTCCGTGTGGATGGGTAGGTACTCGTATCCCTGCTCCGTCAGGGTCTTGATGAAGTCCTTTTCAAGTGCCGCCTCGCTCTGGTATTGGTCGGGTGCCCCGTACTGGGTTTCATACTCGCTGACGACGGTGTATTCCTCGTTCTCCGCTATGATGTTGTATTGTGTCATCGCTACGCCTCCTTTCTCTTAAACGTCAATAGTTGGTCTCGGTAATACTCGTATTGCTGCTGCCGTGCTTCAATCTCCGCCGGAAGACCTTGTGACAAGTCATTCATAAAGGTGTTAAAACAGTCAAGAATGTTCGCTATTCTTTCTTGCTCTTTTGAGGACGGAACTGGTATTGGAAAGTTTGATATGTCCTTTATACTAATGTGAGGTATCGCTCCTTGGGTCTTCTTCTTATCAACGTAATATGGGAACCAATTGTTGATGCAATGGTATATATAGTTGATATTGACTATGGATGACCTTATTCTTGCAACTCGCTGAACAAGTAATAAAGGAAGGTGCTCCTTCTTAACCATACCAAAACTTCTACCGACTAATGAACCATCCATAGAAATCACTATGTCATTTTCTTTGACAATGTACTTCTCTAAACCCTCTGTACTTACCCAATATCTGTCATCCGTGTCATTGAAACATAATTGCCCTCTTTTGATATTTACTCCTCTCATAAGTTTAGTTCCACGGTCAGTAAATTGAGTGCTATCGAAAGGAAAACCCGACAACAAATCTGCCACCTCACCCAGTTTCTTCCATTCCACATCAGTCCTACTGTCGAATGACAATATGGTGTCTCGGTAGTATTGGTATTGTTGTTGTCTCGCTTGCAGTTCCGCTTGCAGTTCCGCTTGCAGTTCCGTAATGCTGTCTAATATTCTCACTATCTCCTCTTGTACGGGTATTGGGGGTAAGGGGATTTCAAATAGTGAGTATGTACCAATCCATTGTCGAGTATGGTCGCCTGGAACATATTGGATGTTTCTCATACAATGATACAGGTACCTAAACAACGCCGTGTTTTCGTTAGTAGGTCTCAACATTTTCATTGCAGACGACTTTACCTTGAATGAAAACTCCACCCAATGAAATGAAGTGGTGAAATCATCAAATATTATCACGGGGTTGTTTTTTGATGCTTCAAAGACACCAGAAGTCTCCTTGGTGTATCCAAGAATAAAGGATTGCCCTGCTGTCAAAACAGGTGTTGTATAGCTATCATCATACTTCGTGCTTTCAACCAGATATTTGGTTGGTTGCTCATAGGATAGGTAATCCCCAATCGGGACATACTCCACACCGTCCGGACAGTATCGCTGTATCAGTTCGTCAATCTTGCCCATAACTACAACTCCTTTATGATTTCGTCAATTTGCGCTCTCAACTCGTTCTCGTGTGCCACAATCTGCTCAATCCGTGCATTCAGTTCCACGATATCCACCTTCTCACGGGTGTCCTCTTGCTCCACATATGTGGATACCGACAGGTTGTAGTCGCCCGCCGCTATGGCGTCGTTGCTTACCAACTTGCACTGATACTGCACATCTTTACGGTCTGCAAACATCTGAACGATGTGGGCGATGTTCTCGGGGGTGAGTTTGTTGTTGTTCGTTATCTTCACACACTCCTTGCTTGCATCTATGAACAGGGTGCTGTTGTCCTTCTTCGCCTTCTTCAACACCATAATGCAAGTTGCTATGCTGGTGCCGAAGAACAGGTTGTCGGGTAGTTGGATGATACAATCCACATAGTTGTTGTCGATGAGGTATTGCCTTATCTTCTTCTCTGCTCCGCCTCGGTACATCACGCCGGGGAAACAGACGATGCTTGCCGTGCCATTGGTCGCCAACCACGCCAACGAGTGCATAATGAACGCCAAGTCCGCCTTGCTCTTCGGTGCCAACACGCCCGCCGGTGCATATCGTGGGTCGTTGATAAGGGTGATGTCGTCGTCGCCTTTCCACTTGATGCTGTAAGGGGGATTGCTGACGATGACCTCGAAGGGTTCGTCGTCCCAATGTTGCGGTGATATAAGGGTGTCCTCACACGCTATGTCGAACTTGTCGTAGTCGATGTCGTGCAGGAACATATTGATACGACACAGGTTGTAGGTCGTCAGGTTGATTTCCTGACCGAAGAAACCCTGACGGACATTCTCCTTGCCGAGTATCTTCGCCGCCTTCAACAACAGGGAACCGCTACCACACGCCGGGTCATAGACCTTATTGACTTCGGTCTTGCCGAGTGTCGCCAATCGGGTGAGTAGTTCCGACACCTCCTGTGGGGTGTAGAACTCGCCGCCGCTCTTGCCTGCATTGCTTGCATACATCGACATCAGATACTCGTAAGCATCGCCGAAGGCGTCGATGGTGTTGTCTTGGTAGTTGCCGAGTTGCATCTGCTGGATGCCTCGAAGAAGTTTCACCAGTTTCTCGTTTCGCTTGACGACGGTTGCTCCGAGTTTGTTGCTATTCACGTCGAGGTCTGCAAACAATCCTTTGAAGTCGTCTTCGCTCTCCGTGCCCTTTGCACTCGCCTCGATTGCCGTGAATATCTTTTCGAGGGTCTCGTTGAGGTTATCGTCCTTATCACAATGCTTGCACACGTTGCAGAACAGTTGGGACGGAAGGATGAAGAAACCTTTCACGCCGACCATCTCCTCACGTGCATCTTCCGCCACGCTGTCGTCGAGGTCTGCATAGTCAAAACCGGTGTTGCCGCTTTCCCATTCACCACGGTTGATATAGTTGGTGATGTTCTCGCTGATGTATCGGTAGAAAAGGATACCGAGTATATACGACTTGAAGTCCCATCCATCGACGCTGCCTCTCATCTCGTCCGCTATCGCCCAGATGGTGCGGTGCAGTTCGTTCCGTTCCTGCTCTTTCTTATTATCTGTCATTGTTATAACTGTCTTATTGTTCGTTATGACCCCATCACAATTCAATAGGTGCCACATAATATGATAGTTATAACGTCAGAATTGTGTTATTATTGCCTTTCATATATAAAAAAATGACCCCAACGGTTATCCCGAAGGGGTCATTGCCATTTCATACCGAGTGTTATTCACTCATCCTTACAAGTCTCTTATGGGACAACCAGTGGTGCATCTTGCTTGGATGGTGTTGCCTTAACCATCCCACGAACAAATCACAATCGTCATCGGACAGACGGTTCTTGATGATGAACAATGCAGGATGCCGCTCGCCGTCTTTGTCGTGCTCACCGTAATATGCCATTGCTCGCTCCAATGTCCAACAGTCGGTAATGGTGAAATGTCCGTCCTTTGACTTTTGGAACTTTGTTGTGTATGTCTTCAACGACTTGATGAGTGTGTCGAGATAGACAATCGTGTCTTGCCCGATTGAAACCAGACGACCGTCGTGCTGTCGCCTCATTTCCCACTGCTCCTTGTTGATGTATGCTCCCAGATTGTGCTGATTGTCCTCGTACATGCATACCATACGCCTCAACAGTTTCAACACGCTGAGACTGTCGTTAGGTATGGACAGGGTGTGTGCCAATGGAAATATGACACGGAACTTCCGCCAGTTGTCAGGGTCGGTGTTCGAGATGGACGGATATGCCGTGTATTCGTAGTTGCCGTAAAGTTCTTTGAACTCGTTATAGGATATGCTGTCGTCTATATCCACAATGATACAATCTACCTTTTCCATTTCATTCATCTTATGGGGGTATCGCTCGGAAGATGGAACATCCTTGTAGAACTCACTTATCATCGTTTGCCACTTCTTGTACTCATCGAACACTTCTTTCCATTTGGGGTCTTCCTTGATACCGGTGATGAGGGTTGGGTCTTCCAATATCTTGGAGTAGAAACGCTGCATATACTCATCGCCCAACAATGAGTTGAACGCTGTCGTACCGAGATAGTCAGTGATGCACTGTGTCCGCTGACCAGGTTGGGATACCTTCTTTGATACACGGATGTTGCTCATACGGTTTTTGTCCAAAATCGGGGACAGAAAATCGCTCTCCTTATATATACCACTGTCCCCGATATCTGACATTTTCCGTATTCCACTACCCATCACACACAGATATAGACACCCATTCTTCTTTGCTGTATTGCCGCTGTCGAGGATACAATAACATCCGAACACTTCATTCATCGTCTCTTCCAACGTATCGTAATCACATTTGCTTCCGAGAAAATCCAACACACCCATCAGATAACTCCCACGATAAAAGCCGTCTCCGAGAAATAAGTCATACTTTTCCGCACAACTTAAAGTCTCCATATTGACATCGCCCGCCATATCATTGAGTTTCACATATCGTTCAATCTCGTTTCTGGTCGCCTTCTCAAAACGCTCCAATCCACACAACCCGATGAACTGCTCACACATTGCACTGTATCGGTAGGGTACGGTCTCACCATCCAGTCTCTTCTTCTTGTATTCGTTGAAACTGATGTCTCGTTTTCTGCTGAATGAGTCTGGTTCCTTCATCTTCGGTGCTATAACCTTATACTCGCCGTAGATGCTCATCATCTTCGTGAATGCCGCTTTGCTTTGCCATCCTTCCATACTTTCCACGACGCCGGTGTAGTAGAGGTAGTCTAGATACTCTTGGATAAACTGCTCGTCCTTTCGTGCATCATCTTTGACGCTCTCGATGATGAACTTGCTCCGTTCCTTCTTTGCCACATAGTCAGAGTATGCATTCTTGCTCATTGCTCTGCCGTCGGGAATGATGAACGAGCCGTCATAACCCGTACTTATACTTTCCGACATCTCGTCATCCTTCTTTCTCATACGTCCCAACATCTGCTTGATTTCCTTATTCGAGTATGCCAACGTCATACTGCTATTGCCACCGATAATCACCACCTTGTCGATGTGTTCTTCCACATCCATTCCAGTGAAAAATGCCGAGGTCATAAAATGAAAACTCTTATCCTTGTTGAACTTATCATTATAACACGGAACCGACTTGCTGTTGCTCTTTGAACAAAGGACTTCGACATCGGACGTGTCTTCCAGTTGATTGACAATATCTCTGATGCCCTTTACGGAATTGTAGAAGAACACAACTTGATGAAACCTGCCTTCTACCGCCTTTTGCCGAGCCGCTCTCATCACTTCGTTGATGATGTCGAAAAGCTTCTTTCCCTTACCACGCTCCATCCATTGCAATGCAGGTGAAACGTTGTCTTTGTACTTGATGTTGTATGTCTCAACTTCCTTGCCGCTCACTTCTCGTAAAAAGTCTATGAACTCGTAGTTGGGGGTTGCACTCATCAGAACCACGTTGGACTTTGTGCTGATGATAGTCTTCACCACTTTCGCACATATCGCACGAAAGTTGCTATCGTCAATCAATTTGTGATACTCATCCACCACCAACAGGGAACTCGCCCAGAAACGGTTGTCCATATCCATACCGAACTGGGGGAACGCCTCCACCACTTTGTGCATATCCCACGTGCAGACACGGATGGGTTTGTCCTTATCCACGCCTTCCACGCCACCATACAGACAACACAACTCGTTGTCCCATTCCTTCGATTTCACGATACTCACATTCGGTACGATGATGGATAACCCCTTATATGCCTTCTTCGCATATTCGATAAAACCCGTCGTGCCACCGTTGCCGCATCGACCCTTGTTCAGGATGAAAATCTTGCCTTGCTTCTTCGTCGAGAACCATCTTTTATAATCTGCTTCCGAGATGATGTCTCTCAAAAAGAACTTCCCGTCTGCCTTGATGGTTGTGTCGAACTCGAACAATGCTTCTTTACTCGTTTGTTTTACCATATTAAACAGAAAACCCCCACACAGGGGGAGACCCATTCCCGCCCGTGCAAGGGTTATATATCGTATTGCTGTCTCGACGGATGGGTCCCGTCGGTATTAAATCATAATCGTTGTCGCCGGAGATAGAACCCCGACATTCTAAATATAACAAATGGGAAAGGGAATTGACCCAGCATTTTGGTCGGTTTCTCAAAAATCGACCTCAATGGGGTGCTTGTTTGGGTTGAATTATTTAATATTCAATTCGTTATCACGAATAATATTTTTCTGCTCCCCCCCCCATCGTCTTCAAT
>Ga0247610_10008887_pt1 | contig 10168 bp, 15 predicted proteins | sample 174DNAGHGhighgp2_FD_193483 | JGI IMG/M metagenome (GOLD analysis project Ga0247610, IMG submission 193483) | Sheep rumen microbial communities from Palmerston North, Manawatu-Wanganui, New Zealand - 1742 DNA GHGhigh gp2 | ecosystem: Host-associated > Mammals > Digestive system > Stomach > Rumen... | reverse complement strand
AAAGTGATCCCTATGCCGATATAACTATATTCGTTCCTTATACGGGGCAGATAATAGTGATCTCTGAAGGAGATGGAAGTAATCTGGAAAAGGAAGATCGAGAAGAAGGATTTGTTGATTATGCATATTACAGCGTATATGATCCTAACGACCTTCTCTCAGGAGAGATAGACGGCGGAATGCTCTGTCTGAAGGAGTATCTTAGAAATGCTCATAAAGATATAAAAGAAATCGTGCCGGACGTTTTAAGTCTTCAATATGACAACGAAAACCTTACATGGGTACTGTTATCCAGCATCAATGAATGATTCATTTAAAAGGGTTGAGAAATCAACCTTTTTTATTTACATGTTAAGTTCCCATATTATTGGCGTAAAAGATAATAATTGGAGACATAATTAAATTAAGATGCTATGCTCTCCGATTTAATCAGCCCCTGCATGGGTAGAATAATGAATATTACCCTGTGCAGAGGGTAACATGTGAACGGAGGTAAAATAATGGGATACAGTGCTTCAGGAAGCGGCTCTGCAACACTTAAAAAAGGTTGTGCTTCTGAATTAAAAGGAATTTTGGAGAAAGCTGTTAAGGATCCAAAAGCTGATTTCATCAATTCATTCGATTGGGATATTTTTAAAAATACCTATAAGGACGAGGAAAATGAAGTTATCAGTCTTAGCGAGTATGATGACCATTGGCACGAAGATGATACGATGACCTTCCTTAATCTTCTTACTCCATATATAGTTGACGGATGCATTGACTACAATGGGGAAGATGACTGTCATTGGAGGTATAAGTTCTTACCAAACGAGGAAGGATGGATTTCAGAAGGAGGGGAAATCACATACGAAAGTGATTTTAGGAACTTTAAATTTGCTGAGAACGACGGTGACGGCATTTACAAGTCAGGTCAAATAAATGAACATCTAAAAGCAATGGAGGATGATTCTCATTACATGGCCAAGCTTACGGGCGTATCAGCAAAAAATATAGGAAATATTAATTATGAAAAAATACTATATTTCCAACACCCATCTTCTATCAATCTTGACAAGAACGCTTTGGAAATCCTTAAGGCGTACTACTCTGGACAGGAAATTCGGATAAAGAAAGACGTCTGATTTGTCTATAGGAGGAGTTCAATGAATAACACAGCTAATGTATTAAAGATTCTCGAAGATGTTCATTCTGGAAATCTGAAAGTCTTTTGGAATGGATGGTCGTTTTCTGGCGGACGAGACCATGGTGATGAACAGTTTTATGCACTGATAGATTCAAATGATGATGTTTTTGGAACCATATCCATAAACGATATACATGGTGTAACTGTCAGAAAGGCTAACGATGAACTTATCTGTTATGAACTGAACGAGGCCAATATCACAGATACGGCAGACAGGATACTTTATCAGGCTATATTACGTGATGATAAGAAGCTCGTAAATATTCTTTCACATTATGGAGATTTTCCGGGGCTTCCGAGGGATTATCATGACATAACACGAGATGATGTTTTATCTGGTAGATGGCCGGAAGATTATTGTTCATAGTTAGTTCATTAATGCGTACGAACTTAAATAGCATAACTAAATATTTAATTTAAACACTCTTGAAAATTTCAAGGGTGTTTTTATAGAGAACAAAACGGTTCAAATACAATAGAATAAGAGAATTTCAAAGTTTTATATCCATATTACTGATATAAGTTCACTATAAAAATTATAAGTATAAGGAGAAAAGATATGAAAGCACTATTATTATTTGTCACTATTTTACTTTCATCATCAATGGAGGTAAAAACAGCAACTCAGCCGCCTCAACTATTAAATGAGCAGATAGCGCCCCAACCTGAGTATTATGATGAGAATTCTGAAGATATATTAACGGAGTACATAGAACCTCAGGTGCTAGAGCCTCAGGAGCAGGCAGAGGTGGTAGAAGCAAAAGCTGCCGAAATAGTAACATCTGATGATGAACTTTACACAAATAACGAAGGCCCAGCATCCTGCGGAGGAATCGACTGTTTTACTCCTGAAGAAATCGAAAAGGGTGAGCATTTATATATTGAGATTGGAGAGACTTCTTCGCCCAGCTATGTGCCAAATGAAGTAATATTCATGGCCGAGAATGAGGAACAGGCTAAAAAAATCGCTGAAGATTACGGCCTTGAACTTAAAGATTTTGTATACGGAGTGGCGACATTGGATACAGGAGATAAAACTGCAGATGATATAATCCAATACGGAAAAGACCACGGCCTGGAAGAAGTATACAGAAATGGCTATAATTACCTGTTTTCAACGGGATATCAGATTGAATAACGTTTATATGAATACCATACAATAAATATATCAAGACATCATACAAATAGGGTGTCTTGGTATTTTTATTTAGTACAGGAATTGTCGAGACAAACACGCTTAAAAAGTGTTTTTTCTATTTTCAAAACGATTTCAGTATATTTTTTTGATGCATAAAAAATCAATAAAGAACACGTTTGCCCTATATTAATGATGGATAAAATATTTCATAGCAGAACATCACAATATTATAGGAAACCTTGATCATGAAAAAATACTATATTTCCGACACCCATTTCGGACATGCAAACATTATAAAGCTTAATAACAGACCTTTTTCTGATGTAGAAGAAATGGATAACATTATGATCAGAAATTGGAACGAAACTGTTACAGATGAAGACACGGTATATATTCTCGGCGATTTCTGCTTTACAAAGAAAGGTTTGATGCCTGACCGGTATATCAACAGACTAAACGGTAAGAAAGTATTTATATTAGGTAATCACGACCAGATTATTGAAAAAAATAAGAACTATCCGGGAATAGAATCCGTGCATAATTACCTAGAGATCCAGGATACTACAAGAAAGAGCCGATACAGAGTAATACTATTTCACTATCCAATAGCCGAATGGAACGGATATTTCCGCGGAAGCATTCACCTGTATGGGCATATACACAACAATATGAAAAATGATGCATACAAAGTAATGCAAAGCATTAAGGGTGCTTACAATGTCGGTGCAGATATACTTGGGTTTAGGCCAAGAACGCTCGAAGAAGTCATATATCTAAACAAAGTCTTAAGTTCGCAGCATAAAAACAAAAACAGGAGGTAAGCTATGGCAAAAGAAAACAAGAATAGAGATTCAAATATGATAAATAGAATTGCAGAGTGGATTGTCTGTATGATCGCTGGATTCATTAGCGCCATTATAGCAAATGCATTATTGCTCAAAACATTATTTACTGATGCAGGAGCAGCGCATACACCTATTACTTTGATCATCTTAATGTCTATAACCATAGGAACATATTTTCATTATCGTATGAAATATGACAAAAACACATCAGAGAAGGATGAAAGTGATAGCAATGAACATGAATAGATATTACATAAGCAAAATCTCAGGTAAAGAAAGAATACTGGAGGAACAATAGAAACGTGGGAGATCTTAAAAAGGCTAAATCTGATAAAGCAGATTTTTATTTGGTATGCGGTCCCAGTGGAAGCGGAAAAACCGTATTAAGTAATAGAATAATCGATATGAATCCGGGAATAAGATTGATCGATGCTGATAATTATTACAAGATCATAAATGGAGATGAATGCATCCGAGATAACATATTTGAAGTATGGATGAAAATATTTGAAGACATTCATTCATGTGAAATAAAAGAAGAAAATGTATTGCTGAGTACCGCAGCACTTACTGCTGCTCAAAGGAATCAATTCGTGGTATGGTTTCCGACATTCAGACATCACATATTGTGGATGTCAGTACCAAGAGAAAAATGCGTGGAAGGGAACATGAACAGACGTAGATGGGTCCCTTCGGATGTAATGACAAAACAGTGGAATGAAATGGAATTTCCCAATGCATCAGAGTACGGATGGGACACAGTTACTCATGTCACGCACAACTGGAAAGATTCATACACATTATTACCCATAAAGGGACATGTAGACAAATACCTGACTATTTAGGGGGAAACAAAATGAAGATTGCAGGAGCTATGGCTATTGGAAAACTTATAGAGTATCACAATAATAAAGATGATGAGAAGTTCAATGAGTGGGCTAACTATATAGCAGATGCTTACAAAGAAAGTGGTGATGATCACGCAGCTGAACTTATAAGAAATAAACTAACCGGAAGAAACAAAATAGAACCTTCGCTTGACGCATCATCATTTACAGCAACATCTGCAAATAATATTCGCATAAGAACATTGATCGACCAGAGACGCATTTCGCCAAAAGTTGGAAATTGCTTGCTTAGAGCCGGCATTAATACAACTAAGGATCTTACATATATATCTGAACATCAGTTAATGAAAATCCACAATTTTGGCAATAAAATGCTCGAAGAACTAAAAGGGTTTTGTGATGATAATCAGATAGAAATAGGGAGTAGTATTGGCAATATTCCTCAATTTTCAAAAGGAGACGTCGTAATCAATACTGTTGATAAATATACTAACGGATATACAAAACGTCGTATAGAAAAGGGCAGCGTACTAACTATAGGCGGGTTAAAAGAGGTCATCGGATGTACAACACATATGCCTCTTTACATGTGCTATATGGATGACAGTAAAAATGAATTTGATGGGATTCTTTGTTCTGCAGGCGAAATCCAGATTGTATAAAGGGGTGTTTATGAACAGAAAAGAAACGACTGAATTTTTATCAAATCTACTTATTCAGGAACGATTATCGGGAGTAGGGAAATATTATGCAAAAGAAGTTGTATTTGATTATGGTACAGCACACCCCAAAAGGGTAGACTTTGTTCAATATGCACCTGGAGGTGCAACGTATATTGGCGAGATCGAGAATGGAAAATGTATTTGTTATGAAATAAAGTCTTGCAAAGAGGATGTTTATTCCGGTAATGGGCTAAACTTCTTTGGCGATGAAAACTACATTGTTACAACTATGGAATGCTATAAGAGCCTTTTACCGGATATGCAGTCAGGAAAACTTTCTAAGCATATTTTAGAGATGAATAACAACAGATTGCCTGGATATAGTTTTCTGATAGCAGTACCAGATAAAACAGTCCTTGAAAGATTCAATCCACAACAGGCATTAATGAAAGAATATGAAAACACAACGCCACTGGAGAGTTATGATTACTGGCGATTTGCCAAAATGAACACAAATAGTAAAAAGACATGCAGAACAAGATCATTAACAGAGTTTTTGTTTTGTATGGTAAGGAGTGGAAGATGATAGAATTTGTGAGCGGATATACTGACGAGGCAAAATACTGTCCATTTTGTGGAGACAGAATTTATATTCATACCGGAGATGGAAGGAACATTTGTGAAAATGAAAACTGCCGTGCTGAATTTTACATGATAGAAGCTGAAGAAAGCATGAGACAGCTTTGCGAAATGGAAGGGTAAGATATGTTTATATATAAAGACAGAAAACTTGATATAGAAGGCACGCTTGTTTCCGAGTACGAAGCTGTCAAAAACAGAGCATTGAGTGAAAAAGATATAGATAATTTTCTGCGTATAGCATATATGTGGAAAAGCTCACGTCCTGAAGAATATATTTGTACCCAAACCGATGAGGAAATAAGTAATACATTGTCAAGGATATTGAAGGCAGAGGTCAAGTACGCGAGGCAGAATAATAGATAATGAAGATATCGCTAAATAGTTCATCAGGGAAGCGCCATATCGGTCGAAACCGCAACTGAGATGAAAGAAAGAGTGGAATCTATTAAGCAAGATGTTGCCGATACGATACAAAATCATAAATGGTCTATCGACCAATCAGCAGAAATGCAAATACACGAACTTGATGCTTATTCTTTATCAGAAATAAAATAGAAATAAAAATCACAGCCAACTGAGCCTAACTAATGAAATGGTTAGGCTCTTTTCATATATAACCCTTTTCAACCTAACCAAAATATTCCATAAAGGAAGTCCTTTACTATTGTTAAAATCTGACGCATAAAAAGTATAATAAATTTTATAAAACACCATACTATATATAGAAAACGAAAGGAATATAACCAGTGGCAAGAAAAATAGGATGGTTGATAACATACACAATCACATATTTTATAGTGGGAGTAGTGGTATTCTTTATTACATACATATTATTTCCCATGAATATATTATCAATCCTGATAACGGCAGCCTTGATATTTTTGTTAGTAAAGCATATTATCACAATAAAGGTTGTAATACTTGCAATAGTATTAATAAGTTTTCTATTTGCCATCAGAAGCGTCCATAATGGAGTTTATGAAGAATTTTACAAAGGCAGAATAGATAAGAGTGATGATCAGTCAGTTAAGCCTCATATAGGAATGTTCGCAGGTATGCCGATGCAGGCAGCAAAAAAGATGTACAGAACGTTGATGAAACAATATCATCCGGACAATCAGGATGGAAATGAAGAAATCAGCAAGATGATCACAGAAGAATTTGAAGAATATAAAAGCTCAACAGAGAGGAAATAAGGACAAATGTTTGGACGAAATAAATATAATAAGAATCAGAAGTTTTTTAATTCAGCAGAGTGCGGTTTTAATTTCAACGACGCATACGAAAAAGGAAAGATAACTAAAGAACAGTATATCAATAGCATGTCTTTAGACTTTGCAAGATTTGCAATAATGAATGAATATACTAATCTCAATATTCTAGATGATTCAGCAAATTCTAAAGCAATGAAAGAAGAAGCAGAAAAGGCGGTAGAACGTTTATCAAAATTAGATAATCCTTCCGAAGGAGACATCACCGATAAGATGATGATATATCTTATGGGGCAGTTCAGCAGCGATCGAACCACTCACATGGAACAAAAAGATATTTACTATTCTGGACTTGGGGTATTTTATATAAATTTGGTAGATATACTTCCAGAATTATCTTCAAGGGAAATATATCACAAAGTATTTGAAATTAGTATGAGCGAGGAAGCAATAGAGTTTGTTAAGAATAATGAGCAATTACGTAATGTAACAACAAGAACTCAAACTAATGTAGATCCTGAAACTTTTTTTGAAGAAAAGTATATAGATCGGGAATATAAGGACTTTTTAGGAAAGAAGTCGGTATTCTTAAAAGCATGGTTGATCGGTGAAAGAATGTCGGAGCTTATTAAAGAAGGAAAAATTGATAATAATAATCGAGCTTACTTTGACGAAGATGGATTTGCTAAGGATGAAAATGGCAATATCATTGAGCATGATGTTTCCAAAGCATTTAAAAGTACAGTTATAATCGACACAAAAGGGTTTGAGAGATTACTCTTTCAGTGATAGTAAAAATGTATAAGCGATTGTAAAAAAAAATACCTCGGGCTGAGGATTAGAAAGGCTTCTTCGGAAGTCTTTTTATTTTGAAAAAAAATATCCATGTTAGAGATGTGACTAAAATCATATCATATTTACCATAAAGAAAAGCGGAGTATAAGAATAAATGAATTAGCATATTGTATTAATTAAGGCGAAGGAGGTAGCAAAGAATATGTTAGAACGTAGTTATTTAAGTGAATCAGCTACAGACCGATTACAGGGATTAGATGTAACTCCGGAAGTAGCAGATGCCATAGGTAGATTTCTTGATCAAGTGGCAGATACGTATGATTTAAAAGAAGGGGAATTAGATATTTACACCCTACATCCCGAATCAAAATATTGTTTCTTAGAAACGCATGGGATTGAAATCGGAGAATTTGACATAGGTGGCAAGGAGGCATTCTATTGTATGCTGAATGACGATCCAAGAACTATTGGACTTGTCAATCTTGATCGTGATGTTAAAGATTCTGAAATTGGAATCCAGTCTAACGAACTTTACAAAGAGACAGCTGAAGCTGTAAAAGAAGAAGTAAGAGAAGATATTAAAAAAGAGTCTAACCCTACTGAGAAAGAAAACATGAACGAAAAAGAGCCTGATAAGGCTAATAAGATGCCTGAGACTGAAAAGGAAGATTTTATTTCCGGAAAGGATCAAAAAATAGATCTTTCAGGCAAACAGCACGTTCCGTTATGGCTCAAAAAAGAGGATCTAAAGACAAAATCGTTTGAAAAACGGCTTGAAAAAAATGGTAAGCCTTCAGCATTTGATAGAAGAAGAGAGGCTAAGGATAACTATAAGGAAAAGAAAGCAGAAGTTGCAAAGGCTTATGGAAATCTGCGTAACGAATTAGCTATAGCAAAGGCTAATGGTTATAAAGATGCTATGATGCAGGCACAGTGTTATAAGGTTGTTAAAGATAAAGTTGATAATGCCATCGAATCAAAAGCGGCTATTCCTTCTTTAAGAAAGACGATAGCAGAAGGTATAAAAGAAAAATCTCAAGTTGCTTTAGAGGGAATTAACAAGGGACTCGATAAGATCAGAGCCGCTTATACAATAACGATCGAATCTGGTATAAGAGCCATAAAGAAAGCTGCCGAAAAGGTAATGGAAGCCAACGGAAAGTTCATCACACATGGAAAAACGGCATACACTCACCTTTCTGAAGATCTTTCAAAACAACTTAGAGATTTCAACCAGATCGATCTGGCTATGAACACGGTAATCGAAAACACTTATAAATCGATCTACCAGACAGCAGAAAAGGCATTTGAGAGAACCGGTAATGTAAAAGAGGCCTTTAAGAATGTCGGACGAGCAATTGTCGGCAAAGAAATGAAAGAAAATCCTGGCATATACTCTGACAAAGAAATAGCAGTTTTGGCTAAGATCAGAGAACAGATCGACAAATCGGTTGACTATAATAATAAAATGGCCGAAAAGATAGAGAAGTCGGCTGACAAATCTATTGAAAAGATGACTAAATTACAGGAAACCAGAGAGTCAAAGGGGCTGGGTAAGAGTGATCGTATCGATGATAAGATCAAAGAAGCCAAAGAAAGATCAGCGCAGGCAAGAAATGTTAAGCACGATAAAGATCCACATATAAAATCTGCAGGCTCAGTCCAAAAGGAACGTTAATAATTTTTTAGTAATGAATACCCTTTCTCAAGTTTATTCTTGGGCAAGGGTATTTTTCTCATTATTCGCATATATTCTATTTCTTTTATCTTTGTATATTCCATCCATATTATTTATGTAAGTAAAAACACAAAATGGAGAATATAAGGAGGTTACCATTATGATGTACAAGTCTTACATGATTAATATCGATTGTAGTAAGGGGTTCAGTATTAACTTTCAGGGCAATGAATTGACATTCGCCACTCTCCCTGACGTCAAGTCGTTCATAGATATGGTGAGTAACTAAAGTCTACACTTGTTTGTAGCTCCTGATGTTGTGCTTCCTGTATCCTTAAAAAATAAAGTCCCGGGCAACCGGGATTTTATTATGCAACAAAAAATACATATTACAAATGTATAAAACACATAAAAGGAGGAAATAGAAATGCAGGTAGAAGCAGGATTATATAATTATACAAGAAATGAAGGATTTACAGCCAGATTTCCGATGACAGATGAGCAGGTACAAAAGGTTTTATCCAAGGGTGAAGTAATGGTAGATCACTGTCCGCTTATTGATATCGGAGGAGAAGTGGGCATGACTGTAGAAAGTTTCAATGAGGCTGTTAAGCAGTTGTCAGATGCTAAAATGTCAGCTGCAGATCTTAAGGAACTTGGCAAGGTGTATTATCTTGAGGAAATATTAGAAAGATACCCGGATAATGCATTTACGATCATTGATTTTGATGAAGAAACCAAGAATTGGAGCAGCTCAAATATCCATAGTGATTCTGACAAAGGAAGATTACTGTATGAATTGGGATACGCAAGTTTCCCTGTCGAAGTACCCGAAGGTCTGGAAGACTATATGGATTACGAAATGCTCTGGAGAGATACGTCAGTCAATATGAACATCCGAGAGACATCCAACTATCTGATTTTTTAAAGGGACCTTAAGAGGTCTCTTTTTTTGACACATAAAAACACGTCTGAAAATTATAATACGCATATTTCTTAATATAAGATATTATCGAATTTTAAATAAACATTTATGGGGTTTTTATGCAATTATCAGATGAACAGTCCTTTTTTATAAAAAAGGCTTTAGAAGGAAATAATATATTGGTTGATGCATGTATAGGCAGCGGAAAAACAACTGCTATCCAGCATTTATGTGATGA
>Ga0247610_10008886_pt1 | contig 10168 bp, 8 predicted proteins | sample 174DNAGHGhighgp2_FD_193483 | JGI IMG/M metagenome (GOLD analysis project Ga0247610, IMG submission 193483) | Sheep rumen microbial communities from Palmerston North, Manawatu-Wanganui, New Zealand - 1742 DNA GHGhigh gp2 | ecosystem: Host-associated > Mammals > Digestive system > Stomach > Rumen ... | reverse complement strand
AAGCCCGCTTCACGCAAACCTTCGATTTCACCTTTTAATATATACGGGTCGATGATGACGCCGTTGCCGATGTCGTTGACACAACCTGGGGTGAGCACTCCAGAAGGAATGTTGTGCAAAACGAATTTCTTGCCTTCAAACTCGATGGTGTGTCCCGCGTTGGGACCGCCTTGGAAACGGCAAACGATGTCGTAGTTCGGGGTGAGGGCATCGACCACCTTGCCTTTGCCTTCATCGCCCCATTGCAAGCCTAAGAGGATATCTAATTTGTTCATATTTCGGGATTTCAAGATTTCAGATTTCAAATTTCAAGATTTAATTAGATATAAATTAAGGTAGATTAGCCGAGGTCCCTGAGCCTGTCGAAGGGCCGATTCAAAATTCAAGGATTTCAAATTTCAGATTTCAAGATTTCAAATTCCACATTCCGCACTTCTCATTCCACATTCCGCACTTCTCATTCCGCATTTCTAACTCCTAAAATTACATTCTCAACTCTCAACTTTTCTTATGTCCATAAAAAATCAAAGAATGATGCGTGATTTCGACACCCAATTGCTCTTCAATCGACTTTTGTATTTCTAGCAGGCGTGGGTCGCAAAACTCCATGACGGTCTCGGTTTCCAAATCAATGAAATGGTCGTGTTGGCGGAATTTGTAGGACCGCTCGTATTGTGCGCAGTTGTGCCCAAACTGATGCTTGATGACCAGGCCACAATCCAACAGAAGCTCAATAGTATTATATAAGGTGGCACGACTGACGCGGTACTTGTTGTCTTTCATCTGGTTATAGAGCGTGTCGATGTCGAAGTGCCCGTTGGTCGAGTAAATCTCCTTCAGGATGGCAAATCGCTCGGGGGTCTTCCGAAGCTTTTTCCGTTGGAGGTAGTCAACGAATAACTTTTTGACAGACAGATAGGTATTGTCGAACTGTGAGTCTTTCATTTCCTTATTTGATTTTGCCGCAAAAGTAGCAAAACTTTTCAGAATAATTCTAAATAAAAGAGGATTATTTTGCTTTTGACGAGTTTTTCCTCACCACCTTTTGGATTTCTTTCAACTGGTTGAGTTTGGCCATCAGGTCGTCCAATTCCTTGGTGTTGTGCACATAGATGGAGATGGTGGCTTCCACAACGTCTTGCTTGGCTTCCATGTGGAGCGAGTGCAGGTTGAGTTGCAGCTCATTGGAGAGCAAGTTGGTCATGCGGTTGAGTAGTCCTTTGGTGTCTAACGCAGTGACTTTCAGTTCGGCCAGAAAAGCGATTTCGCTCTTGGGTTGCCATTTGGCTTTCACGATGTTGTTGCCGTAGCGCGACGAAAGCTGGATGGCTTTTGGGCAGTTGCTGCGGTGGATTTGCAGCGGCTCGCCGGGGAAGCTGAAGGCGATGACGTCGTCACCAGGGATGGGGTTGCAGCAAGTCGACACGTTGAAGTCGAACTCGCCTGAAGAGGTGATGGCGGGTGCTGCTTCTTTGTCGCGGCTACCGTTGCCCCAAAGGCGATCGGTGATGTAGCGCATGAAACTGTTGCCGCTCGATTGGGGTTTCAGTAGGTCACGGATGGTGCGCTCGTCGATTTTGCCCGTTGCCAACAGGTAATAGAAATCGATGGAACTGGTGAGGTTTTCGGCGGTCATCACCTTGTTGCGGTTGGCTTTCGACGGCTCCAAGTCCAACTTTTTCATGATTCCCTCAAACTTTTCTTCGCCTTCTTCGCGGAAGGTGCGTCGGTATTCCTTGATGCCGTTCTTCAGTCTCGATTTGGCCGTGGCCGTAGCCAGAAACTCAAACCATTTCTCTTGCGGATGTTGGGCTTCGGAGGTGATGACTTCCACCTGGTCGCCGTTGCGTAGCACTTGGTCGAGCTGGGTGAGCTGGCTGTTGACGTTGGCGGCAATGCTGTGGTCGCCGATTTCAGAGTGGATATAGTAGGCGAAATCGAGCACGGTGGAGCCTTTGGGCAGCAAAATCATCTTGCCTTGAGGGGTGAACACATGGATTTCGTCGGAGAAAAGGTCGAGTTTGAAGTTGTCGACAAATTCGATGGCACTTTCGGTTTGGTTGTTGATGAGGTCTTGGGCTTTTTTCAGCCAAATGTCGAAGCCGCTTTCAGTTTGGTCGTCCGACTTGTATTTCCAGTAGGCCGTGAATCCTTTTTCGGCGATTTCTTCCATGCGTTGGCTGCGGATTTGCACCTCGACCCAGTTGCCCGTCTGACCCATCACCACAGCGTGAAGGCTCTCGTAACCATTGGTCTTGGGGAACGAAATCCAGTCTTTCAGTTTGGCAGTGTTCGGGCGATAGAAACCCGTGAGGATGGCATATATTTTCCAACATTCAAGGCGTTCTTGGTCGATGGGACAGTCGGTGATGAAACGCACGACAAACGGGCCGTAGAGTTCCTCGAACGACAGCTCCTTGTCGAGCATCCGTTTCCAGATGGAGTTGACCGAGCGTTCTTTGATTTCGGCGCGTGCCTTGATGCCGTTTTTCTGCAACTCTTCCATGACGGGGGAGATGAAGCCGCGCATTTCGCCCATGCGGCGTTCGCGCACATCATCCAGACGCTTGCGGATGTTATTATAGATGGTCGGGTTGGTGTATTTCAAGGCCAGGTCTTCCAGTTCGATGCGGATGGCATGAAGTCCCAAACGGTAGGCAAGAGGTGCATAGAGATAGGATGTTTCTGAGGCGATTTTCAGCTGCTTGTGTTTGGGCATTGAGTCGAGGGTGCGCATGTTGTGCAGCCGGTCGCTGAGCTTGATGAGCACCACGCGCACATCGTAGGACAGCGACGAGATGATTTTCTTGAAGTTCTCGGCCTGCATACTCTCGGCACCATCCATTTTGTCGAATTTGGTGAGGCCGTCCACCACGCGCGACACCTTTTCGCCAAACATCTCGGTGATGTCGTCCAAAGTGTATTGGGTGTCTTCCACCACGTCGTGCAGCAAGGCGCAAATGATGGAAGTGCGGCCCAGTCCGATGTCTTGCGCTGCGATGTGAGCCACGGCGATAGGGTGGTAGATGTAAGGCTCGCCCGAACGACGACGTTGATCCTTGTGGGCCTCGCAGGCAAAATAGAATGCCTTGTCGACGGCCTCAAGGTCTTGGGCTTCCTTGCGGGTCTGCCAAGCGTCGATGAGGGCGCGGTGTCGTCGCTCGATTTCTTCTTTTTCTTCCTTCGAATAGGTGTCGGGTAAAGCTGGTGTCATAGGCTTGAACTTTTTCAGACTGCAAAATTATGCATAATCCATTTAATTTGGGTGTTTGAGAGACGATTTTTTTTGTATTTTTGCACCTTTAATCGAAGATTAGGTTGTGCCTAATTGAAAGGTTCAATGAAATTAGATGAAAAACATTAGAAATTTCTGCATCATAGCGCATATCGACCACGGCAAATCGACCTTGGCCGATAGGCTTTTGGAACTTACCCATACCCTGAACGACAAGGAACTCGTCGACCAGGTGCTCGACGACATGGACCTTGAGCGCGAGCGCGGCATCACCATCAAGAGCCACGCCATCCAGATGAAATACAAATACAAGGGCGAGGAATATACCCTTAACCTTATTGATACTCCTGGCCACGTCGATTTCTCATACGAAGTGTCGCGTAGCATCGCGGCTTGCGAGGGGGCCTTGCTTGTGGTGGATGCCACACAAGGCATCCAGGCTCAAACCATTGCTAACCTTTATTCCGCTTTGGAACACGACCTTGAAATCATCCCCGTGATGAACAAAATCGACATGGACAGTGCCATGGTCGATATTGTTGAGGACCAGATGGTTGACCTTTTGGGCTGCGACCCGAGCGAGATCTTGAAGGTCAGCGCCCGCACGGGTGAAGGTGTGCCCGCCGTGTTGGATGCCATCGTCGACCGCATCCCCTGCCCGAAAGGTGACCCCGAAGCACCCCTGCAAGCTTTGATTTTCGACTCGGTGTTCAACTCGTTCCGTGGCATCATCGCCTATTTCCGCATCATGAACGGCACTATGCGCACCAATGATTTGGTGAAGTTTTTCGCCACTGGCAAGGAATACCATGCCGACGAAATCGGTGTGCTACAGTTGAAGCAAGTGCCTAAGGATGAGCTTTCTGCGGGTGATGTGGGTTACATCATCTCTGGCATCAAAACCTCAAAGGAGGTCAAGGTGGGCGACACCATCACGCATGTCGAAAGGCCTTGCGCCGAGCCGGTTTCGGGCTTCGAGAATGTGAAACCGATGCTGTTTGCTGGTATCTATCCCGTGGATGCTGATGATTATGAGGAGCTTAGGGCTTCGTTGGAGAAACTGCAACTCAACGATGCTTCTCTCGTTTGGGAGCCTGAGTCGTCGGCGGCTTTGGGCTTCGGCTTCCGTTGCGGCTTTTTGGGCCTCTTGCACATGGAAATCGTTCAGGAACGCCTCGACCGCGAGTTTGACATGGACGTCATCACGACGGTGCCCAATGTCTCGTTCAAGTGCTACAAGACTGACGGCGAGATGATTGAGGTGCACAATCCCAGTGGCTTGCCTGAGGTGACGAAAATCGACCATATCGAGGAACCTTACATCCTCGCGCAAATCATCTCGAAGAACGAGTTCACCGGTCCTATAATGACTTTGTGCATCGATAGGCGCGGCGTGTTGAAAAATCAGGTCTACCTCTCCACCGACCGCGTGGAACTGACCTTCCAGATGCCGCTTTCCGAAATCGTCTTCGACTTTTATGACAAACTAAAATCTATCTCGAAGGGTTATGCCTCGTTCGACTATCATATTGCTGGCTATCAGGATGCTGACCTGGTGAAACTCGACATCATGCTCAATGGCGAGTCGGTCGACGCCCTTTCGACTTTGATCCATCGTGCCCATGCCTACGACTTCGGTCGGCGCATGTGCGAGAAACTGAAGGAATTGATACCTCGCCACCAGTTCGACATCGCCATCCAAGCCGCCATTGGGGCGAAGATTATCGCCCGCGAAACAGTGCGCCAAGTGCGTAAGGACGTGACGGCAAAGTGCTACGGCGGTGACGTCTCACGTAAGCGCAAGCTGCTTGAAAAACAAAAGGCGGGTAAGAAACGTATGCGTCAGGTCGGCAATGTCGAGGTGCCGCAATCGGCGTTCCTTGCTGTCTTGAAACTGGATTAATTGTCAACGGAACAAATATGATGGAATTGCTTCGCAAGAAATTGGTTAAAAATCAAATCGAAAATCAATCAAAAATCGAATGACAGCGAAAAGAGAGAATAATATGATTTTGAAAGTCAGATTTTTGAATGATTTCTACACGAAGTGTATCCCATAAAAAGGATAACTAAATGACCGACCTACAATATCAAATAGCATTGACTCTTCTCCCCGGTATCGGTGATATCAGCGGCAAGAAATTTGTGCAATATTGCGGTAGTGCCGAGGCCATTTTCAAAGAGACGCGCAAATCCTTGGAAAAGATTTCGGGGATGCGAGAGGCTTCCATTGAGGCGATTTGTAAACCGAAAGAATACCTGAAACGCGCTGAGGAAGAGATTGATTTCATCGAGAAAAATGCCATTCGTCCGTTGTTTTTCCTGGATGCGGACTATCCGCGCCGCCTGCTGCAATGCGACGACGGGCCGATGATGCTTTATTATAAAGGTGCGGCCAACTTGAACGCCAACCGCATTGTGGCCATCGTCGGCACACGCAACATCACCGAGTATGGCAAGGAGAACTGCCTTCAGCTGGTCGAAGACTTGAAAGATGACAACGTGCTTATTGTCAGTGGATTGGCATACGGTGTGGACACAGCGGCACATAAGGCAGCGGTGAAAAACGGCATCCCAACTGTAGGGGTGATGGGCTGCGGGATGCAACAGGTTTATCCTGCGACAAACAAGAAATTGGCCAACGAGATGCTGGAGCAAGGCGGTGTGCTCACCGAGTGTATGAGTGGCACCCAACCTGACCGTGAGAATTTCCCGCGTCGCAACCGCATTATCGCGGGCATGGCCGACGCTGTGGTGGTTATCGAGTCGGCGATGAAAGGTGGCTCGTTGATTACTGCCGATTTGGCCAACTCTTACAGTCGCGATGTGTTTGCCTATCCTGGTCGCGTCATGGATATTTACAGCCAAGGGTGCAATTATCTTATTCGCACCAACCGCGCCCATCTGATGGAGAGTGTGCTCAATTTGCGTTATGTAATGCGTTGGGACTCAGAGACGAAGAATGAAAAACAAACGGCTTTGTTCCGTGAATTTACCGACGATGAGAAACTGATTATGGATTGCTTCGGCAGCAGTGCCGTAGTTAGTTTGGACGACATCATTGTGAAGTCGGAACTGCCGACCACGAAAATCGCTGCGATATTGCTCAATTTGGAATTTGACGGCGTGCTGATGGCCATGCCCGGAAAAAGGTATCAAAAATGTTAGGCAAGGTTATCAAATCGACGGGCAGTTGGTATGTCGTATTGGACGGCGAAGGCCGCCAATGGGAATGTCGTCTGCGCGGAAAAATCCGTTTGGACGGTTTGCGCAGCACCAATCCCGTGGCCGTGGGCGACAACGTGGAGTTTGAGCAAGAGCCTGGCAAAGAGACGGGTGTCATCAAGAAAATCGAGCCTCGCAATAATGTGATTGTCAGGCAGTCAGTAAATTTAAGCAAGGCTTCGCATATCATTGCCTCCAATGTCGATTTAGCTATTGTAGTGGCCACTATTGCGCAGCCACGTACTTCGACGGGCTTCATCGATCGCTTTTTGGTCACTGCTGAGGCATATCACATTCCTGCCGCTTTGATTTTCAATAAATGCGACCTCTACACTGACGAACAAATAGGAGAGATGTGTGTGCTGATGGAATATTACCAGGGTCTCGGCTATACTTCGTTTGGCGTTTCGGCCAAAACAGGCTTCCAAATCGATGAACTGAAGACCTTGATGCAGGGGAAGATATGCTTATTCTCTGGCCATTCGGGCGTGGGCAAGTCGGCCTTGGTGAATGCCCTCGACCCTTCGTTGAATGTGCGTATCGGGGCCATCTCCGATGTGCACGAAAAAGGCAAGCATACTACCACCTTCGCCGAGATGCACCATTTGGGTTTTGGTGCTTGGATTGTCGACACGCCTGGCATCAAGGAGTTTGTGCTTTACGACATGGAGAAGGACACTTTGGCGCAGCGTTTCCCTGAAATGAGAGAGCTGATGAGCGAATGCCGTTTTGCCAACTGCACCCACACCCACGAACCAGGTTGCGCCGTGAAGGCCGCTGTCGAAAACGGCGACATCGCCGACTGGCGTTATGTGAATTATATCCGTATGATGACCGATGAAAGCCATGAATCGGTGAAAGAGGAAGGAATGTAGGGACTGATTGACACGGGACACGAGACGGTTTGTCCCGCGTAATGAATCCCCGCGTCTCACGTCAAGAAAATGAATGATTGAAAAACAAACATAATATGACCATCGCCCTATTCGGAAAAAATATCGCCCCTGAGAATGGGGATTATATGCGCAGATTATTCAATGAACTGTCTGATAATCAGGTGGAAATAGCTGTTTACCAGCCTTTTGCCGACCTGGTTAAGACCTTTGTTCCTGAAGGCGTGAAATACAGAGTCTTCCATTCCCATGATGATTTGAACGCCGATATTCTTTTTTCCATTGGTGGCGATGGCACCATCCTCGACACCGTGCCTTTTGTACGCGACTCGGGGATGCCGGTGTTGGGCATCAACATGGGACGTTTGGGATTTCTTTCCAGCATTTCGAAAAACGAGATTGGGGAGGCTGTGAAAAGCGTTTTGGCTGGCGATTATTCTGTGGAGCACCGCACATTGTTGGAACTGGTCGCTCCCGAGAATGTTTTTGGCGACGTACGTTATGCCCTCAACGAGTTGAATGTCATTCGTAATCCTGAACACAGTTTGCTGGCTATCAAGGTTTTTGTTGATGATGTCTACCTCAATACGTATTGGGGCGACGGTATCCTTTTGGCTACGCCGACTGGCTCTACAGCCTATTCACTGAGTGCGGGTGGACCCATCATCGCGCCCAATGCAAAAAATTTCGTCATCACGCCTATTGCAACGCACAATTTAACCGTCCGCCCCGTCGTTATTCCTGACGACAGCGTGATTCGTATCCAAGTGGAAGGCCGCGAGCGGAAATTTGTGTTTAGCATGGACTCAAGAAACTGTACCTTAGACACTTCTGTGCAATTGGAGGTGCGCAAGGCGCATTTCTGCCTCAATCTTGTCAGGATGCGTGGCGAAGACTTTTTCGGCACCATCCGCAACAAATTGATGTGGGGAAAAGACAATAGAAACTGATTTATTCCGTTTCCATTGAAAAATTTCCTACTTTTGCACGATTTTCCGAAGTCTTTCCTTAGGAGATTCGTATGGCGCAAAAACCTTTGAATACTATGTTGAGAAGATTGCGATTCTTATTGATAATCAGTTGCTTGGTTGTGTTTTCCCAAGCAAAAGCCCAATTTGATGACCCCATGACTTTGGAGGTGGGTCCTCATGTCGGCGTGAGTTATTACATGGGTGACCTCAACCCGATGTTCCCCTTCATGCAAGCCCAGCTGCAATATGGCGGGGTTGTTCGTTTCAACTACGACAACCGCTGGACGTTCCGTTTCGACTACAGCCGGGCCACGGTGAAAGCCTCCGATGAGGTGACGGGTTGGCGCCCTGAACGCATGTTGAATTTCACGACAACCATCAATGATTTCAGCCTGGTGGCCGAATTCAATTTCCTTGAGTATTACACTGGCAATCCGAAAAGGAACGTGTCGCCTTACATTTTTGGCGGCATTTCGGTGTTCCAATACACGCCCTACACTGAGGTGGGCGGACAACTCATTCGCTTGCGCGATTATGACACTGAAGCCCCTCTGGGTGACGATGCCAAATGGTATGATAAGTTGGCCAGCAGGTCAATGCCCGTCGGACTGTCGCTTCCCTTTGGTTTTGGTGTGAAATTCTCGCTGTCGCGTCACATGGCTGCCACTGTCGAATGGCGTATGCAGAAGACCTTCACCGACTATTTGGACGATGTCGGGACGGTTTATCCCGAGCATCATGCCACTGTCGAGGTGGAGGGCCAGCTTTATGATTTGAGTGACCCGACAGGCAATTTCGTTGCCGGTCAGCAGCGGGGCAATGCCTCCTACAACGACTGGTTTGGCATGGCACGTGTGTCACTTACTTGGAAATTCAACCTTCCCGATGGAAGAGGCTGTAACTTAAGCAAATTCTGAGCTATGGAACTGAAAGATCAACTGATGCAACAAATCGACCGCGAGCGTTTGCCGAAGCACATCGCCATCATCATGGACGGCAATGGCCGTTGGGCCAAAGAACGTGGCAAACCGCGCCTTTTTGGCCATCAAAGTGCCATACAGTCAGTGCGTGAAGTGTCGGAAGGTTGCGCCGAGTTAGGCGTTGGCTATCTGACGCTTTATGCTTTTTCGACCGAGAACTGGAACCGCCCTCTTGCCGAGGTGTCGGGATTGATGTCGCTGCTGGCGCAAACCATTAGGAACGAGGTCAGTACGATGAACAAAAACAGCATCAAGTTGAACGCCATCGGCGATTTGAAGGGGCTGCCCAAGGCCAATTATGATCAGTTGATGCAAGCCATCGATGACACAAGCCACAACACTCGCATGGTGCTCACGCTGGCGTTGAGCTATTCAGGCCGTTGGGACCTCACGCAGGCCACTCGCCACATGGCCGAGGACGTGAAAGCAGGAAAACTTGCTCCCGAAGCCATCGACGACAAAACCATCTCCTCGTATCTTTCCACTGCTGGAATGCCTGACCCTGAACTGCTTGTGCGCACGAGCGGCGAGGAACGTATCAGCAACTTCCTGCTTTGGGAGTTGGCTTATTCCGAGCTTTATTTCACTCCAAAATATTGGCCCGACTTCCGCAAAGCTGACCTTTATGAGGCTATCCTCAACTACCAACACCGCGAGCGCCGGTTCGGCAAAACCAGTGAACAAGTAACCAAATGATTGATTTGATTATGCGATTGAAATATTTATCCTTATTGCTGTTTTTCAGTCTCTTATTAGGGCTTGGAAACGGTGCTTTTGCTCAAATACAGGTGGGCGACGACCTCTCAGAAATCGACTATTCACGTCCGCAAGAATACGAGATCGGTGGCATCGTTGTTGAAGGCG
>Ga0247610_10008884_pt1 | contig 10169 bp, 6 predicted proteins | sample 174DNAGHGhighgp2_FD_193483 | JGI IMG/M metagenome (GOLD analysis project Ga0247610, IMG submission 193483) | Sheep rumen microbial communities from Palmerston North, Manawatu-Wanganui, New Zealand - 1742 DNA GHGhigh gp2 | ecosystem: Host-associated > Mammals > Digestive system > Stomach > Rumen ... | reverse complement strand
AATATTGAAGAAGTATGGGTTCCTGAAGTTTTGGAAGAAGCTAAGGTATTAATAAGGAATAAAGCAAATAAAGAAATTATTTTTAATCTCGGAGAAGATTTTCCGCTTGTAAAAGCTGATAAGGGACGTTTAGTACAAGTCTTTGTTAACTTATTAGAAAATGCATCAAAGTATGCTTCGGAAAATTCAAAAATTGTTGTTGATGGTTTTACGGAAGGTAATGAAGCAAGAATTTTTGTAAAAAATGATTGTGAAATTATTCCTTCTGAGAAATTAAATAAATTATTTGAAAAATTTATAAGACTTGATGACAATACAACAAGGACTACACGAGGTACAGGTCTGGGATTATTTATTGTTAAGGGTTTAATAGAGGCAATGAATGGTACAATTTCTCTTAAAAGTGATGAAATCTGCGGATTTTGTGTTGAGATTAATTTAAATTTAGCGCAAATTGCTGAGGAAATAAAATGAAACGAGCAATAGAAGAAGCGTTAAAAGCAAATGGTGAAATTCCTGTTGGTGCTGTTATTGTGAAGAATGACAAAATTATTTCATCAGCTTGTAATAAAAAAGAAATAAATAATGATATAACTGCTCATGCTGAAATTATTGCTATACGTGAAGCAGAAAAAAAACTTGGTAATTGGCGTTTAGAAGATTGTGATATTTATGTGACGCTTGAACCATGTCCTATGTGTGCTTGGGCAATTATTAATTCAAGAATAAAATCAGTTTATTTTGGTTCGTATGATAGAAATTATGGAGCATTAGGTTCTATAATAGATTTACGAATAATTGCTAAATCCAAGTTAAAAGTTTATGGTGGCATAATGGAAGAAGAATGCAACAAAATTTTGAATAATTATTTTGAAAATTTAAGAAAATAATATTATTTAAATAATTCATTAAATATTTAGTTATTAAAATTTTTATATTAAAAATGTTTTTCTGGTATAATATTTTTTGATGATGAGTTCTTCAAAAAAATTATCTATAGCATTCTACTGGCATATGCATCAACCTGTTTATCAGCTTTCACCTGAAGGTGATTATATTATGCCGTGGGTGCGGCTTCATGCAGTGAAGGATTATCTTGATATGGTTATGTTTATTGACAAGTTTAAAAATTTAAAATTAAATTTTAATCTTGTTCCTGTTCTTTTAGATGCACTTATTGATTATGGCGAAAATAATTTGCATGATATTCATTCAAGATTGACGGTTAAAGATGTTTCCGAGTTAACAAATGATGATAAAGAATTTATAATTAATAATTTTTTTGATGCAAATTATCATTCAATGATTTTGCCAAGCGAAGAATATGACAGATTATATCAAAAATGTCAGGCATACAATGATATAAATATTTTTAATAATCAAGAATATTCAGATTTAATGGCATTATTTAATCTCGCATGGTTTGATCCTGTCCATAAAAATTCATATCCAAAATTAAAAAAATTGATTAAGAAGAAAAAAGGGTATACTCTTCAAGATCGTATTGATATAATTGAGATTCAAAGAGATATTATAAGAAGAATAATTCCTGAATATAAAAAATATGTTGAACAAGGCAAAATAGAAATTACAACAAGTCCTTATTACCATCCTATATTACCGATTTTGCTTGATATAAAGAGTGTAAAAGAATCATCTGATTTGCCGGATGATCTTGAAATGAAAGAAGATGCAAAATCACAAACAATAATGGCAATGGATAGAATAGAAGAACTTTTTGGTGTAAGACCAAAAGGAATTTGGCCATCAGAACAGTGTATTGATGAAAATGTTATTAATATGCTGAAAGATATTGGAATAGAATGGACGATTGCAGATGAAAGAATTTTGGCTGATTCTATAGATACTGAATTTGCAAGAGATTTTAGAGGGTATATGGAAGATCCTTATCATCTTTTAAAAACATATGATTATAACGGTTTAAGTATTGTTTTTAGAGATTCATTACTCCCGAATTTAATTGGTTTTGAATACCCTAATCATTCTTCCGAAGGATCAGCAAATGATCTTTATGACAGGATAAAGGTTGCACAGGGAAAATTATTGTCTTCTCCTGATGAAAATCATCTGCTTGTAATAGCCATGGATGGTGAAAATTGCTGGGAAAATTATGTTGAAGACGGTCAAACATTTTTATCCTCACTATATTCTTTAATAGATAAAGATTCAACACTTGAGACTGTTTTGATAAGTGATTATATAGAAAAAGATTCCAAAAAACAACTTTCTAAAATAAGTTCCGGCTCTTGGGTAAACAGAAATTTTAAATTATGGATTGATGAACCCCTTAAAAATTTGGCTTGGAACTATTTAAAACAAGTAAAAGATGATTTTTCAAATTATATAAATTTATATCCGGATAATCCTAATATAGAAAATGCAAGACGTGAATTATATATTTGTGAGGGCAGTGATTGGTTCTGGTGGTATGGAGAACCTAATGATTCCGGAAGAGATAATATATTTGATTACATATTTAGAGAACATCTAAAAAATGTATACAGATATTTGGGAATTGAAATTCCTGAATATTTAGATTTACCACTATTGTCAGCAATTGCAAAACCGTCAAGATTCCCAAAAGGTGAGTTTACACCTGTTTTAGACGGAAAAGATCATGATGATGAAAGCTGGTTAAATGCAGGATGTATAAAAATTCCTGATGGCCCTGTATTAAAAGAAAATAAATTTTATGACAAAATATGTTTTGGTTACGATAAGGACTTTTTATATTTCAGATTTTATATAAATGAATATTTAAAAATGACTCCGGCTGTTATGAGACAGGCAAATCAAATGTATATTTATATGCGTAATCGTGATAAAAAACAGACTTTGTCTCCTGTGAGAATTATTCAAAAAACAGAAAATATTTTGCCTATATCAAAAGAAAAATTTCATAATGAATTACAGATTTCAATATATAATGGTGAAATTAATTTAATCAGACTGGTAAAAGCTATAAATAATAATTTGTGGACTGTTTCATCTTCAAAAAATATTAAAGTGGTTTATGAAAAATATGTGGACGTAAGTATTCCTTTTGATGATATTTCAATACAACAAGGTGAAACTTTAGAATTTATGTTTGTAAATGCGAATTATGGAATTAAAGATTTTGAAATTCCTAATGAAATGTTATTGACGATAAGGAGAATGTAACGAAATCTTAATAAAAATTTGGAACTTTTAAAGTTTTTGGAAAATATTCCGTAAATTAAATTACAAGGGAACAAAATTAAGATTTTTTTTGAATATATTCCTCCTTTTCCTCATATACATAAAAGAGTTTCAAAATCGAAACTCTTTTTGTATTCATAAAAATAAACATTTGTTATTTAAACTGTTATATTCATGGTACAATCTTGCTGTAAAAGAAGTGATGACAACTTTAAAAAGGAGAAATGACTATGACAGAAAAACGTGTATGGTTATTTAGAGAAGGTAATGCGCATATGCGTGCCGAATTAGGCGGCAAAGGTGCAAATCTTGCTGAAATGACCAACCTTGGGTTACCCGTTCCTCCGGGATTGACCATAACAACTGCAACATGTATGGATTACATTAATAATGGTAATAAAATGCCTGCAGGTTTAATGGATGAAGTAAAATATGCATTAAAAGATGTTGAAGAACAAGCAGGTAAAAAATTTGGCGATACAACAAATCCGCTTTTGGTTTCTGTAAGATCCGGAGCAAGAGTTTCAATGCCGGGTATGATGGAAACTATTTTGAACCTTGGTTTGAATGATGAAACTGTTGAAGCTATGGTTAAATTAACAAATAACCCTCGTTTCTGCTATGATTCATATAGAAGATTTTTGACGATGTTTGGTTCTGTAGCATGGGAAATGGACAGACAAAAATATTTTGAATCCGAAGTTGAAAAAGTAAAACAAAGAGAAGGTGTTACAGAAGATACACAAATTTCAGCAGAAGGATGGAAATCTTTAATTCCTATCTATAAAAAAACTATTAAAGAAGTTACCGGAAAAGAATTTCCTCAAGATCCTTATGTACAACTTCAAGAAGCAATTGAGGCGGTATTTAGATCTTGGAATATTCCACGTGCCGTTGCATACAGAAATATGAACAAAATTGATCATAATTACGGTACAGCCGTAAATGTTCAAACAATGGTATTTGGTAATATGGGTAATGATTGTGCTACAGGTGTTTCATTTACTCGTAACCCTGCTACAGGTGAAAATAAATTTTATGGTGAATATCTTGTAAATGCTCAAGGTGAAGATGTTGTTGCAGGTATAAGAACTCCTAAACAAATATCTGAGCTTGAAACTGATATGCCTGATATTTATCGTCAATATGTTGATATCGCAAAACAACTTGAAAAGGGATATCATGATGTACAAGATATGGAATTTACTGTTGAAAGAGGTAAATTATGGATTCTTCAAACAAGAAACGGTAAGAGAACCGCTAAAGCAGCTATCAAAATTGCTGTTGATATGTATAACGAAGGCATAATTTCAAAAGATGAAGCAATAATGCAAGTAGATCCATATTCTGTATACCAAGTATTGCTGCCTTGCTTCAATCCTGATAAAGTTAAACATTCTCACAAAGTTTCAAAAGGTGTAAATGCATCTCCCGGTGCTGCTGTTGGTAAAATTGTATTTGATACCGAAGAAGCAGCCAGACGTGGTGAAGCAGGTGAAAAAGTTATTTTAGTTCGTATAGAAACCTGTCCTGATGATATTCATGGTATGGCAGTTTCTCAAGGTGTTTTAACGCTTAGAGGAGGTGCAACATCCCACGCAGCAGTTGTCGCTAAGGGTATGGGAAAACCCTGTGTCTCAGGTTGCGAAGATTTGAAGATTGATCTTGCGAATGAAACAATTACTTGTGCCGATGGAACTATATTCCATAAAAATGATATTATTTCTCTTGATGGTGGTACAGGTGAAGTTATGGAAGGTGCTATTGAACTTGTTGAAGCAGGTATTGATTCAGATTTTGAAACATTCTTTGGCTGGGTTAATGAAATAAAATCATTAAAAGTTGAAGCTAATGCTGATACTCCGAAAGATATTGAAAATGCTATCAAATTTGGTGCTGAAGGTGTAGGTCTTTGCCGTACGGAACACATGTTCATGGATCCTGACAGACTTCCTTGGGTACAAAAAATGATTATTGCAAATACTGCAGAAGCAAGAAAAGAAGCACTTTCTCACTTACTTCCAATGCAATATTCAGATTTTTATTCAATGTTCAAAGCATTAGGTGATAAACCTCTAACAGTTCGTTTGTTAGATCCGCCTTTGCATGAATTTTTGCCGTCTAAGATTGAATTAGTTGAAAAAGTTGCAACTAAAAAAGCATTGGGACAAGATTATAAAGAAGATGAAAAAATGCTTGAAATAGTTGAAAATTTATCAGAATCTAATCCAATGATGGGTTTAAGAGGATGCCGTTTAGGTTTAACTTATCCTGAAATCAACGAAATGCAAGTAAGAGCAATCTTTGAGGCTTGTTGTGATTTGACTAAGGAAGGGCATCATATTCAACCATGGATTATGATTCCTCTTATCGGTCATATTAACGAATTAAAAACTGCAAAAGCAACATTAGTTGCAGTTGCTGAACAAGTAATGAATGAAAAAGGTATAAGAGTTGATTATAAATTTGGTACAATGATTGAAATTCCTCGTGCTGCTTTAACAGCTAAGGAAGTTGCAACAGAAGCTGAATTCTTCTCTTATGGTACAAATGACTTGACTCAAATGACATTCGGTTATTCAAGAGATGATGCTGAAGGTAAATTCTTGAAAAATTATGTAGAACAAAAGATTTTACCATACAACCCGTTTGTAACATTAGACTTTAACGGTGTTGGAAGATTGATTGAAATGTCAATTGATGAAGGCAGAGAAGTTAATTCTTCACTTGTTGGCGGAATTTGTGGTGAACATGGCGGAGATCCTGATTCTGTTAAATATGCACACAGAATTGGTTTGAACTATGTATCTTGTTCTCCGTACAGAGTCCCTCAAGCAAGACTTGCTGCAGCTCAAGCTGTTATTGAGTCTCGCAAATTGGCTCTTGTATAAGTTCAATAATAGTGAAAAAGCCCGAACTTTATAGTTCGGGTTTTTTATTGAAAAATTTTATCCAATTCAAAATAATATCCTGTTTTTAATAAATCATAAAATTGTTTTGTTACATTAGGAGCAATAGCTTCAACCCATTCTCTGTCTTTGTACAAACCCTCTATAAAACGAGCAAATAATTCAGTTGGTTTTTCATAGTATTTTGTGCATTTATTAATTCTTGATGATATTTTAGACTGTTTTTTTTGATATGATTTTAATCTTATATAAGCACAAAATGCAGAAGGCATGTCTGTAAAATCTTTTTCAATATTATCAATAGAGTAAAATTTAACTTTTTTTCGAAAAAAGTCTCTTTCAATTACATTTACTCTGTCATATTTTAAGAGATATTTTGCATTAGATTTTTTAATATATCTGTCAAATTCTTTAAATTTTTTTGAGCGCTTAAATTGAGGAAAATCCTGTTTAATAATTTTTTCTTGTTCTTTTATTTTTTGTTTTATTCTGTCTTTATGTTCAAAAAGTCTTACACAAAGTGAATTTTTATCAACAAAATTTGTAACTTTGATTAATTCTTTTAAATAAGCGGGATTTTTTGATTGAAATAATATTTCAATATTTCCTCCGGTTTTATTTATATTATTTTCCAGTTTTGAATGAATATAGTGTGCAAATTCATGAACCAATGTCGGAACAATTTTTTCTTCCGGTGTATTTTTTGAAATATCAATTCTATTTTTTAAAAAAAATCCTTGGTGTCCTCTTGCTTTGGTGTTTGTATTTACTTCAAGTCCAAGTGATTTTAGGTATTTTATAAGTTCTTCTTTTTTCATATAAAAATTTAAAAAAAAGACACCCGAAGGTGTCTTTTTTTATATTAAACCAGACTTGCTATTTTCATTGTTTTTTCAATGATTTCATTTAAACTTTCAGCTTTCAAAGAAGCTCCGCCAATCAAAGCTCCGTCAATATCGGATTTTGACATTTGTTCTTCGATTGTAGATGGTTTAACAGAACCGCCGTACAGAATTCTTATAGATTCTGATGCTTGAGAGCCTGCAATTTCTTTTACAACATTTCTAATCATTCCAATGACTCTGTTAGCTTCATCAGAATCGCAAGTTTTACCCGTTCCTATAGCCCATATAGGTTCATATGCTATAACAGATTTAGCAATATCTTCAGAAGAAATTCCTTCCAAAGCTGATCTGATTTGATTAGAAATCCAAGAATCAGTAATTCCTGATTCTCTTTGTTCCAGAGATTCTCCGCAGCAGATTATAGGAATTAATCCGCCTGCAAGTATTGCTTTAGCTTTTTTGTTAATCATTTCATCTGTTTCTGAGAAATATTGTCTTCTTTCAGAGTGACCGATGATTACATAATCACAACCTGCATCTTTTAACATTTCAACAGAAATTTCTCCTGTGTAAGCTCCTGAAGATTCCCAATGACAATTTTGACCGGCTATAGAAATTTTATTTCCTCCGCATCCGCAATCACATTTTACGGAATGAACTGATGAAATTGAAGTAAATACCGGTGCAATTACTATTGTAGGTAATTCAACAGCAGAATAATTTTTTACAAAATTTTCAACACCTTCAAATACAGCTTTAGCTTCAGACTTAAGCAAGTTCATTTTCCAGTTTCCTGCAATAATAGGTTTTCTTGACATAATTTTCCTCCTTGTGTACTACAACTATATTATATGAGGAAAAAATTTTATTGCAAAAAAAAATATTAAAGAAGTTCAAGATTTTTTAATTTATCGTTAATTTCGTTTAATAAATCATTATTATCAGTTTTTCGTGCAAAGTTTTGGGCTTTAGTAAGTAATCCCTTTGCTTTTGAGACATTACTAAATTCGATCATAATATCTGCTGCTTTTGTATAATTTTGAGCAACTTTTGATGGAGATTCTGCTTCGGTATAATGTTTTACTGCATCAGAATATGATTTTAGAGCTTTTTGAGATTCTCCGAATGTTTGGTAAGCATTACCAAAACTTGCCGAAACAAATCCTTTAACTTTTTGATTATCTGTCTGTTGAGCCAAATCCTCTGCAACGGAATAGTATTCTATAGCATCTTTATCATATAAATCAGTAAAAATATTTCCGATTTTTGTCAAAGAAGTCGATTGAGCTGCGAAATTTTCGGTTTCTCCGGCAAAAGATATTGAATTTAAGTAATGATTAATTGCCGGTTCAAGCTGATTAACATCATCATAAATTTGTGCCATAGAATAGTGAGCTTTTGTTTTTACGTTGTTATCTTTAGTATTTTGAATTGATTCATTGTAGCTTTTGAGAGCTTCGGCAAAGAAAGAGTTGTCATCATATATTCTTCCAACTTCGTAGAAAATTTTTGATTTTGTTTCTGTATCACCGATTTTATCTGCACGGTCAAGAGCTTTTTTAAAATTTTCTATTGCTTTTTCGGGTTTGTTTGCATAAGCAAGTTTTTTAGATTGTATAAACAGGGATTTAAGTTCTTTATCTTGCGGAACGATATTTTCAGATTTTACTTCTGTTTTTGTTTCAAGTTTTTGGTTTTGTTCAACTTTTTGTTCAAACATGTTTTTTTGAGCATGCTCAACATTATTTTCTGTTTGAGTTTCTTTTTGTTTATTTTCGGGGAATTTTACCAGAAACTGAGGATTTATATCATCTTCGTTATATTTAAAATCAATTTGTTGAAGAAATAAAGCATCAATCCAGTTTTCTACGACTTTTGAATCTTTGTTTAAAGTTTCTGAAATGTAACCGTCAAGGATAGATGATGCATTTTTTAGGTTTGATTTTATAATTTTTATATTTGGATTTTCTTTATGAACCTGTTTTTCTACAAGAGACAAATAACTGTTAACTTCTTCGTTAAGATTTTCCGGTGTGCCAATTGCAGCGGCGGTGTTTCTGAAATCTTTAAGAATTTGTGCAATGTTAATAACCGGATTTCTACCCGAAAGGTCTTTTGTCGGTTGAATCTGGTCGACGGAATTTTGTTTTGCTTGAGCTTGAATTTGTGAGCGCATTTGGCGCCAGTCTACCTGCTGTTCTTGATAGGCGGATTTTCTGGGTTCAATGTACTGTAATCCCTTGCTTTTTTCGTTTGAATTTTGTTCTTGATTGGCAGAAGCAGTCTGCTCTTGGTCGTTTTTGACAAGAGTTTTTGTATTTTGATTTAAATATGGTCTTTGAAAAATCCCGTTTAACATAGCTCTACCTTACTATACAAAAAATTTTACCTTCCGTACTCATACTTTCGTATGAAATGTACATGAATTTATTAAGACAAATTTACGGGAAGTCAAAAATTTTTAATTATAACAAATGTAAATATACAAAATGTTAAGATACTTCACAAAACATAAAAAATATTGTAAAATAAATTATAATTAGGTGTCAGAATAGCTTGATATAGCAACAATATATAAAAGAAATGTAACAAATATATACTATTGTAAAGTTATGTTAAGTTATAAAACTGGCTGTAATCCGCTAATATCAATGATTTTAAAAATTGATCAAAAAAATCTTTGGATTTCGTGCAATTTCACAATTAAAAATGTTTTTACATGATTACAGAGAAGTATTAAGTAAAAGATTGATTTTTAAAATCAACAGAAAGGATTAAATCATGAGTGTGCAATTAACAAATGATGCTGTAAAACGATTTGATGCAAGGCAATTAAAAGGTATGGTGGATAATCATATCTTGGTGAAGGTGGATGATAATTACTTTGTTACACGCAAAGGTTTATCCGTTTTTAAAGATGAAAGTATGTTTGTAAATGATAATACTAAAGGTATAACTATTGAGCATAGTAAATCACAAAAACCTGGTACTGATACAAAATCGCAAAGCACATCATATACCGTATCTTCAGGCGCTATTACAAATGCTATGGGAATTTCCGAAAATAAAGAATTAAATGATGCTTTTAATGGTTTTATTAAAGGTAAAGAAGGTATAACTATTGATGAAAGTGGCAATATTACATATACTGATGTTAATGTTATGAATAGAGCTTTAGCCGAATTTGCGAAAGCTCACCAAGAAGAATTTCTTG
>Ga0247610_10008878_pt1 | contig 10170 bp, 4 predicted proteins | sample 174DNAGHGhighgp2_FD_193483 | JGI IMG/M metagenome (GOLD analysis project Ga0247610, IMG submission 193483) | Sheep rumen microbial communities from Palmerston North, Manawatu-Wanganui, New Zealand - 1742 DNA GHGhigh gp2 | ecosystem: Host-associated > Mammals > Digestive system > Stomach > Rumen ... | reverse complement strand
CAGGTGTGTCGGAGAACCCGCCTTTCAAGGACCAGGAGTGCCAGGGGCGTCTGATTGTCCTCGGTGACCATTGGCGGACTGTCACGTCCGGTAAATTTGATCTGCGCTATCTTCTCGATGCCTATCGGAATTGCTCCGACAAGGCGGTGTTCTTCCTGAAGAACAACTTCTTTGATAAACTTGCTGGTACTGACCAACTTCGAAAACAGATTGTCGCGGGCGTTTCCGAGGAGGAAATACGTGCTTCCTGGGAAGAGGGGTTGAATGCATTCAAAAAGGTGCGGGAGAAATATTTGCTGTATGAGTGAATAACGGACACTTTGAAATTCAGAGATAAGTTTCTTAACAACCTGATAATTAGGTGATATAGTCTCTTTTTCGCTTTAATATCCTGTATATCAGCAAAATGTGAATCAATTAAGCGTTTTAAAGGTTTTTTTGGAGGGTTTGCGTAATAAAAGCCTTCGCAAGTGCGACTAACCTTATGTAAGTAGAACCCTTTTCTGGTTTAGACAAGTAAATAATATTAATAGTAACAGTATGAAAAAGACAGCATTGACAATGATGATGATGGGCGTGATGCTCATCGGGTTCGCGCAGCGGCATATTCCCATGAGCGAATATTACGTGGCACCGGAGTTGCGGGAGGAGCTGACATCCGCCGTGGTGGACGATCTTCTGGCCAACAATCCGGAGGAGCTGGTGCGGACGAGTTACACGATGTTCAACTATGCGTTGGTCGTTGCCAAGTTATGGGACGGCAATTTCCAGCAAATGGGCGCATTAGAGCAGTATCTTCCCGAGGGTATGACCTATTTGGAGGAGGACATGATTCAGAAAGGATATGTCAACCCCTACAAGTGGAACCTGCCTCAGGACACGTATCGCTACAACCTTTACAAATTGCGCCGCGAAGGCTATTATGTGGTCGTGATGCCCAAGGTGATTTGGGAGGAACGGCTGAATGCGCATTTACGTCAGTTTGGTTTTTAAGAAAATTTCGGAAAAATGAAAAAGATAGTAGCTCTATTTGCAATAATATGCGGCCTTGTGTCGCTTCAAGCCCAGGTAATCACGCTGGGTGTCAGTACGCAGACCTCCGTGACCGGTTGCTCGGTATCCGTCTATGATAACGGCGGCCTCAATGGGGATTACAGCCCCAATATGGACAATTACGTCACCATCTGCTCCAATGACGCGAACAATCACTCAGTAAGAGTGAACATTAATCTGGCTTCTTTTGATGTGGATTGTTCTGACACGCTGTTTATCTATGACGGACAGTCTGTCAACGACCCGTTGTTGGTTGCGTTGACCAATTGCATCACCGATTCGATTTCGGCTACAACCTTGTCGTATGCGGCTACGGTGTACAATACTTCAGGATGTTTGACCATCCGCTTCAAGACGGACGGTCAGGATGAAGGAGCCGGTTTTGCCATCACTACGGACTGTGTTCGCCCTTGCCAGCGTATCAATGTGACCCTTGACACGTTGTTGAGCAGCAAGTATCCGAAAATAGACACGACCGACGGTTACCTTTACCTGGACGTCTGCCCCTATGATACCCTCCACTTGGTCGCCAAAGGCGATTACATAGACAATGGCTACAGCTATTATCAGTCGGATGCCACAAGCACGTTCCATTGGGATATGAGTTGGGAAACTATTGACACGCTGGGTGGTTCTGCAATTGACTATATATTTCCCGAGGGGCGCGGTTATGATGTGGCCATCTCCATTTCCGATAGTGCTGGATGTGAGTCTTATATACCATACACCTTCCGCGTGAGAACCTCTTCCAACCCGATTCGCGAGGTGCTCGATTTCCCCGCTGTCTGTGCGGGAAGCGAAGTGGAACTCACCGTGGGCTACGACTTCTTGTCCGCTTTGCAGGTTGACACGGTGGGTAGTGAGCAAATCACCGCGCTTTCTGTAAGTGATACGGTCTTCTTGCCCGACGGTGTGCCCTGTAACAATGGTGCCGAGGCGACCGGCCAACTGCAATATTGTTCCTACATCTCTCCGGTCACGTTCACCAGTTTTTCCCCAGCCGCCACGATACAGTCAGCCAACGATATTTTGTTCGTACGTGTTAAATTGGAACATTCTTGGGTGGGTGACATCTGGATTAGGCTGATATGTCCGAACCAGCAGTATGTCTCTATTTTGAAAAAGTATAATTCGGGTCAGACAGCATGTGCTGCCGTTATTCCTGCTTCCGAGTGGGGCTGGAATGGTTCGGGAACCACAAGTGCCTACTTTGGCGAAGCTTATGACTACTCCTCAGGATGCAATCCTCTCAATAGTTCAAACCAGATGGGTATCCCGTGGAACTATTGCTGGTCCAATGCTACCAACCAGGGATATCAGTATGCGCCGGGCAATTATGTTTATAACAGCGCTTCTATCCATAATGGAAGAATAGACTCCACAAATGTCGCCAATATGACGAATGTGTACCATCCCGACGGCTCTTTCGCCAACTTGATTGGTTGTCCGATGAACGGAACCTGGAGTATTGAGGTGATGGATGGCTGGGGCGGTGACAACGGCTGGATGACCGAGTGGGAGATAGCCCTTGATCCTGCGCTTCTGCCCCAAGACTGGTCCTACAAGGTGCTTGTGGACAGTTCCTGGGTGGTTGGACCTGGCGCCAACGGCCCCGTTGTAATCCCGGATACGGCCGGTAATATCGAGTATCAGCTTTTTGTGCGGGACGAGTTGGGTTGCATCTATGACACGACTAACCACATGGAGGTTGTCGGACACCCCGAGCCGGACCTCGGCCCCGACTACAACATCTGCTACGGTGACATTACCAAGCTTGCCGTGAACTACGACCAGGGAGGGGCCGCCGGCCAGACGACTGTCTATCAATGGAACACTGGTGACGAGACCGATTCAATCGAGGTCCTGACTGCGGGAGAGTACTATGTGAACGTGACCACGACCAGTGAAAACGGTTTGTCTTGTTCGGGTACGGATACCATCAACATCGGCATTTTCGAGCGGCCAGTGCTGGATTTCGATGCTCCTGAACTTTCAGGCTGCGCCCCTTTGAACGTTCGTATCCAGAACAATTCCACACCCGTGGACGGCCAATATGAATGGTATATTCTCGTCTTTGATGAATATGGCAACTCCCGTCTCGCTTACAGTTCCCTGCAAACTTCCCCCGTCTTCCAGTTCAATGAACCCGGCACCTATTCCATCTTGATGAAAGTGACCACTCCCGATGGCTGTAAGGACTCCCTCATGATGTGGAATGCCATCGAGGTGAACCCGCAGCCGATAGCCGAGTTTGAAGCTGACCCCTTTGTCTCTATGCTCAGTGAGAACGGGGGAGTGGTGAATTTCATCAACTATGCCGACCAGGCCATGGTGACGGGAGGAAACGGAAGCTTCTATTGGGACTTCGGTGATGGAACTATCGACTCGGTGAACTTCTCTGAACCTCATGTTTACACTACGTGGGGCGACTACGATGTCACCCTGCATGTCCAGAGCAATTCAGGTTGCAGCAGCGAGATTACACATACGATTGTCATCGAACAGGATTTGGTATTCCCCAATATCATCACTCCGAACGGAGACGGAATCAACGATGTGTTCGCCATTGAGAACCTGAACACGAACGTCAATGCAGAGGATCCCGACGGATACCGTAACAATCGTCTTAAAATACACGACAGATGGGGCAAGAAAGTGTATGACGCCAAAAATTACGATACTTACGCAAAAGACGGCACCATCTATCCCGGCAGTCAGGTTTTCGACGGCACCGGCCTTTCGGACGGCACCTATTACTATTCTTTCGAGTATAAGGGAAAAGCCAAGACCATCACATTCAACGGGTCGATTACGATTGTAAGATAGGAATTTGAATCTTAGGACTGCGATTTCCTAAGTAAATAAGGTTAATGATTTTTTTGAGAAAGCGAGGTGCGGGGTTTGCACCTCGCTTTTTTTGTCGGTTAGGGATTAGGAGTTCTCGATGAGGAAGTGCAGTCGGTTGAAGACATTGGCTTCAGAGGTGCCACCGTCGAAATCGAGGAAAAGCAGGTTCACGTCAGGATAAAGCTTCCTCATCTTCTTTTCGATGCCTTTGGAAATGATATGGTTGGATATACAGGCGAACGGTTGCAGGCTGATGATGTTCTTCACGCCGTCTTCCGCCAAGGAGGACATCTCCGCCGGAATCAGCCATCCCTCGCCGAAGTTGGCCGCCATGTTGACGATACGCGATGCCAGTTTCGCCTCGTGGAACATGTCTGCGAAGGGGCGGTAGAACGGGAATGCCTGGCAAGCTTCGTCATACGACTTGGCATAGCGGAAGAGGATTTTATATACGACATCGGTGAGGAACAGCGGCAAATCCACGGGCTTGATATGGTTCTCCTTGTTGATGTGCCGGTTCACGAAGCTGTTGACGAAGAAGTTGTAGATGGACGGGGCGACGACCTCCACGCCTTGTTCGGCGAGCCAGTCCAGGACGTTGAGGTGGCCGAAGGAGTTGTATTTGATGTAGATTTCGCCCACCACGCCGACTTTCGGGAGCTTTTTCCCGGTGTCGATGTTGGCGGTGAATTCCGCCGCGGCCTGCTTCATCAGCCGTTTCATGCCGCGATAGTCGCGGGCTTCGATGAGCGGAAGGCAGAGTTCTATGTATTTCTGATGCAATGTCTTGGCGATGCCGGGCTGTTTTTCGCGAGGGCGCGAGGCGTAGTAGATGCGCGACAGGCAGTCGGAATAGAGCAGTGTGCAGACGGCCGGTAGGGCCAGTGATTTGGCGTCGAAGGTGAAGCCTGGCTGCTCGTTGGCGAGGGTGTTGCCTAACGCCATGGAGAGCACGGGCACGTTCTCGAAGCCGGCAGCCACCAAGGCCTTCTTGATCAGCATGATGTAGTTGGTGGCGCGGCATTGTCCTCCCGTCTGCGTGATGATGACCGCCGTCTCGTCCAACGGGTATTCCCCGCTTTGCAGTGCCTTCAGCAGGCTGCCTACCACGATGGTGGCTGGGTAGCAGACCTCGTTGTTGGCATACTGCAGGCCGAGATCGACGCACTCCTTGTCGCCGAGCGGCAGGTTGATGAGGTTATAGCCGGCCATCTTGAACACCGTCGGGAGAAATTCCGAGTAGCCTCCGGCGAAGTAGGGTCCGAGGATGGTGCGTTTGCGATCGGCGACGGTGAAAGGCGGGGTGGTGACGTAAGGCTTGTTGACTTTCTCCTGATGGTTGAATTTGAGACTCTCCACCATTGAGCGTACGCGCAGGTGCAGGGAGCCGATGTTGTTGACGTCATCGACTTTCAGCAGGGTGAAACTCTTGCCCTTGCGATCAAGTATGTCGTGGGTTTCGTCGATAATAAACGCATCGGGACCGCAGCCGAAGGAGGTGATCATCATGAAGTGCACGTTGTCGTGGCTGTTGGCGACGTAATGGGCGGCCTTGAATACGCGGTTCGGGTAAGTCCACTGCGTGACGGCCATCAGTTCGCGATAGACTGCCGCGTCCGCGTCGCCTGCCACGAATTCCGTCACCACATCGATGCCCATATCGGCGATGCAGTCGGAGATTTTGTGCTGGATGAGTGGGTCTGAGTGGTAGGGACGACCGGCGAGGACCACCACCATGCGCCCCTCCTTCTTCGCTTTGGCTACCACTTCTGTGGCTTCGGTGTGCAACTCTTCCAGGTATTCCTTTTGGGCGACGATGGCCAAATCCACCGCTCTGTTAGCTGCTGATTTGCTGATTCCCAGTGTTTTGAGGTATGAAATGCAGCCTTTCCTGAGATAGTCCTCGTTATTCATGGAGATGATGGGTGCATCGGTGGGGATGCCGAAGCGCTCCTCCGTGTCGATGGCGTTGCGTACCACGTCGGAGTAGCCAGCTACGATGGGGCAGTTGTAGCTGTTGCGGGCTTGGCTGTCGGAGGGTGCCTCCATGACGATGAAAGGGTAGAAGATGCGGTCCACTTTTTGACGGGCCAGGTCGAAAATGTGCCCGTGCATTAGTTTGGCGGGGAAACAGATGTTCTCCGACATCACGGTGTGGATGCCCTTTTCGTATTGCTTCACTGTGGAAGGCCCGGAAATCACGGTGCGGATGCCGCAGGCGTGGAACAGCGCGTGCCAGAAAGGGTAGAGCTCGAACATGCCGAGGGCGCGCGGGATGCCGATTATCGGTTTGCCGGCCGCGTCGTTGAGCAGTGGGCGCCGGAACAGCATCTTCAGCCGCCTGTGGTGCTGGTTGAACCCTTTCGTCTGCACTTCCGTGTGGTTTGTGTATATCTTTTCGCAGTTGTTGCCGGCGTAGAATGTCTGTCCGTTGGAGAAATGGTACTCCAGGACGGTGCAGTGGTTGGGGCAGCCGGGGCATACTTGCTGTTTGTTCTCAAACTGTTGAATGGAGAGCAGGTCGTCGAGGGAGAGTACCTTGGTGACCTCCTGTTCGCGGGCGTAGAGAGCGCATCCGTAGGCTCCCATCAGCTCGGGAATGTCGGCGAAGCGCACGTCCTTGCCGGTGAGCAGCTCCAAGGCGCGCACTACGGCGAGGTTCTTGAAAGTGCCGCCTTGCACCACAAGGTAGTCGCCGAGTTCTTCCATTTTTCGTAATTTTAACACTTTGAACAGACAGTTCTTGATGACGGAGTAGGCGAACCCGGCGGAAATGTCTTCTGCGGAAGTCCCCTCGCGCATGGCTTGTTTCACTTTGGAATTCATAAACACGGTGCAACGGGTGCCCAAGTCGTAGGGGTGCTTGGCCTCGCAGGCGATGCGGGCGAAGTCGGCCACCGTGTAGCCCAGCATCTTGGCGAACGTCTCGATGAAGGAACCGCAGCCGGAAGAACAGGCTTCGTTGATTTCTAATCTCCGGATGGCCTGGTTTTCCACGAAGATGGCTTTCATGTCCTGGCCGCCGATGTCGAGGATGAAAGAGACCTCGGGCGACACGCGTTTGGCACCGAGGTAGTGGGCCATAGTCTCCACCACGCCGTGGTGCAGCCCGAAAGCCGTTTTTAACAAATTTTCACCGTAACCGGTGACCGCGCTATTGAGAATGTTCGGCTCGAAATCGTGCTCTTTGCAGGCCTTCGCGAACCGTTTCAGCGACCCGTGAAACGCCTCGAAGCTGTTGCCGTTGTTGGAGCAGTAGTCGGAGAAGAGAATGCGCCCCTCCGTGTCCAACACCACGAACTTGGTGGTGGTGGAACCGGAGTCGATGCCGATATAGACCTCGTTGCTCTTCACCTCGTCCCAGCCCACGCGCGACACGAAGAAGTTCTGCTTGTCGGTTTTCCACTGCTCGAAATGCTGTTTGTCGGTAAACAACGGTTCGAGACGGTTGGAGAGCAGTCGCGATTCGTCGCCCATGGCCTGGTCGTGGACGGTGCGGATGAAATCGGCCACCCGCATCGGTTTCGGACAGGCTGTTTGGCTCATTAGGGCTGCGCCGTGGGCGGGCACCACGCGGGCGTCAGGTACGGCCACGCAGTCGTCCTCCGTGAGTCGCAGGTTTTCCAGGAACACCTGCTTCAGCTTGGGCAGGAAGGCGAAAGGACCTCCGCAGAAGAAGACAGGGGACTGCACATCGACTCCGCGTGAAAGTGTGCCCAACACTTGAAGGCACACGGCGTGAAACACCGAAAGGGCGACATCGGCCTTGCTGACGTTGCGGGCCAGCAGGTTCTGTATGTCGGTCTTGGAGAACACGCCGCATCTCGATGCGATAGGGTAAACGCGCTCGGCCTGTTCGGCCAGCGTGTTCAGCTCTGCGGTGTCAACGTTGAGCAAGCTGGCGGTCTGGTCAATAAAAGCACCGGTGCCGCCGGCGCAGTTGCCGTTCATGCGGATGTCGGGCATGCGGCCTTTGTCGAAGAAAATCATCTTGCTGTCCTCGCCCCCGATGTCGATGAAGGTGCGGGTTTGCGGGAACGACTCCTTGACGAGCGTGGCGGCGGAAATCACCTCCTGCACGAACGGGAATCCCCATAGGTCGGCATAGCCCATGCCGACGGATCCGGTGACGGCCACGCGGACCGTCGCGTCGGCAAAACGTTCCGCAACGGGTTGCAACACCGTGTGCACGGTTTCCCGCACGTTCATGTTGTGTCGGCGGTAATCGGCGTGAAGTATCTGGTTTTCAGTGTCTAACACCACGATTTTTACAGTGGTGGAACCGATGTCTATTCCAATTCTCAGATTTTTCTCCATAAATATTTTTGGCTCGCGAAAATACGATTTTTTGATGAAGGGTGATTAGTGATTGGTGATTAGTGGTTGGGAGTTGGGGTCAGGCGGTTCAGGATGAGGGCGATGTTTTCCTGTTTCCTTTTTTCGTAGTATTTTTTGTCACATTTCTGGCATTCGATTTTGTGCAGGGTGGGGGCGGCAAGGTGGAAGAAGAGATTCAGGGCCAGAATGTCTTCTAAGAGCATTCGTGCGTCGGTTTGAATGATGGCACCTTTGGCCGCTGTTCGGTCAAGTTCCTCCTGCAATGCCGATGATAGTTGCCTAAGTCCTGCTTGCACGGCTGCTTTGATTTCCTCAAACAGCTCGGGATGCCGTTCCATCTCCTGAAACTGGAAACGGAGGTAGTCGGCGTTCTCCATGACGAAGTCGAAATGCTTTCCGATGATTTCGCTCAGTTTTTCCAGGAGGCCATTGTCCGAATCCGTCCAGCTGACGAGGATGGCTTGCCGCAAAAGGTCCATTTTCTGCTGTACCACGCATTTGAATAGCTCCTTTTTGGTCTTGAAGTGATAGTGGAGCAGAGAATGGCCTATGCCGGCTTTTTCGGCGATTTCCATCGTGCGGGCCCCGTCATATCCTTTCGCCACAAACTCCTCCTGCGCCGCCTTTAGTATGGCGAGTTTTTTGCTATCTTTTTGCTTGTCAGACATATATACGTATTTCTTTGAAAGAATACTGACAAAATTGTCAAAGTGCAAAAATAAAAAAAATGCAGCACGATTTTTTTATTTTCCTCTGAAATTGTTGAGATACGCCATGGCAGGTCTCTACAGCGGCAATTCCATTTGTCTGTTTGTGTTCATAATTTATGTACATTTGCACCCGAAAATGCACTTGGAAGATCTAATGAAGCGTTTTGTCACATTTGTCTGGCTTTTGCTTGTGTGGGTGGTCTCTTGTCCGCAGCCGCTTTCCGTGTCCGTATCCGCTTTTCCGAACGGGATTTGCAGTGGGACGGGGTGTGAGTATGAGGGGCCGACCATTATGATTAACGAGGTGATGCTGAAGCCCGTGGAAGGGGATGGCTCTATCGTGGGAAGCGCCTATTTTGATCAAGAGATGTCTGGCGAATGGATTGAGCTGTATAATCCGCACAAGTGCGAATCGGTTGACATCTCTTGCTATTTCTTGGGCAATAATGCGCGGGATGGCTATTATGATTATGAGAATTATGGCGGTGGTTTCGCGCTTCCGCAAGGCACGGTGGTCCCCCCGCAGGGTTTCTGCGTAGTGAGGGGTGAGAATGCGCCGGCGGTGCCGTCGAGTCTGCTGGTTGCTAATGGCGGGAATGTGGTGGAGGTGGTGGTAAACAGCCGTTATTGCTTCGGTGGCGGATCTCGTTTGTGGTTCCCGAACAACGGCGGATGGTTTGCTTTCTATGACGCAGATGGAATACCCCAGGATGCCATTTATTGGGGACTCTCCTCCAATTACTGCTCCACATGCTCACCTTGCGTGCCGGCTGTCAATGCCTGTGGTTTCAATGGCACGCTCGCTTCTTTTAACAGTATCCCGTCGAACAGGAAATCCTTCATCGGCGGCGATGCTCCAACTGGCATGACCAAGCGGCGGATACCCGATGGAGGAACTTGGTCAACCACCATCGCATCCCCCACTTATGGCACATGTAATGCCGCATGCGTGGACCCTCCGGTGATTACTTGCAACGGATATGCGATTGCAACCGCCTCGGGAGGCGTACCTCCCTATACCTATCACTGGAATGATGCCCAGTCCCAGACCACCGATACGGCTTTCTCCCTGTGTGCGGGCAGTTATGCGGTCACCGTGACCGATGCCGCCGGCGCCTCTTCCGTCGCATACGTGACGGTTGCGGATTTCGAGCCAACCGTGACGCATGCGAGCGTCAATGCCTGTCTCTCCGATTCGGTGGTGGTGCTGCAGGGCTACCTG
>Ga0247610_10008876_pt1 | contig 10176 bp, 14 predicted proteins | sample 174DNAGHGhighgp2_FD_193483 | JGI IMG/M metagenome (GOLD analysis project Ga0247610, IMG submission 193483) | Sheep rumen microbial communities from Palmerston North, Manawatu-Wanganui, New Zealand - 1742 DNA GHGhigh gp2 | ecosystem: Host-associated > Mammals > Digestive system > Stomach > Rumen... | reverse complement strand
CTTTGATATTTTGTTTGGAATCCGTTTTTGCGGTTTTGGGCGGTGTTTTAATTTTAGGTGAGACAATGACAACAAAGGAAATTTTAGGTTGTGTATTTATGATATCAGCCGTAATTCTTTCTAATCTTCATTTTGAAGTTCCTAAACAGAGTACACCTATAGAAATAGAAAAAGACGAATAGTAGCAGAATTATTCCACTTCTCATAGGAGTTATTATAAAAATAACTATGATAAAATAAAATCGGGAGAGAAGTTTATGAAAAAATTAGGTATCATTATAGGTATAATAATGAGTGTAATCTCGGTTAATGCAGAGACAATTCCTGCAGTTCAAACACCTGTTACGGTATCTCAAAATATTATGTTTGAAAACTGTTCTAAGATATTTGGAGTTAATCAGGAAAAGTTGTATTTACTGACTCTTGCATCAATTTCAGCCAATAGATTTCATATTGACGAATTACAGACTTCTGACGGGTACATAATCTTCAGTGCTAATAAAAACAAATATCTTGCAACGGTAGGAAAAGTTGATAACGCTAATTCTATTCTTAAGATTACTCCTTGTAATAATGTATACAACTTTCCGCCTGGAATTTTAATAAATACATTCAAATACATCGACTTAAATATAACAAGTGATATAAAAATATAGAGATTTTTTATGAAAAAACTACTTATACTTTTTTTAATTACGCTATCAATACTCACTTTAACAGCGTGTTCAATAAGAAAAGATGCAGAAAGAAAAGATATAACTCTTTGGACTTTGCAAATGGGTGATTTTTCGGATTATATGTACAAAATTATCCGAAATTATGAGAAAGAACATCCTAATATACAGATAAAATGGGTTGATGTACCGTTTTCCGAAGGTGAAAAAAGGACTCTTGCTGCGGTTATGACAGATAATCCTCCTGATTTAATAAATTTAAATCCTGATTTTTCGGCACTTCTTGCGCAAAAAGGAACTTTAGAAGAAATTGATGAAAATGCAGTAAGTGAATTTAATCAGGAAGTAATAAGAGCCTTAAAATATAATGATAAACTTTATTCAATTCCTTGGTACGCAACAAGTGCAATAACAATTTATAATAAAGGGTTGTTTGTTAAATCAGGTATAATAAGGCTTCCTAAGACGTATAAAGAACTGGCTTCAATTTCAGAAAAAATTAAAAATAATACAGGCGTTTATGCATTTTTACCTACGATAACAGAAAATGACACGATGGCAAAGATTTTGAATAAATATGGAGTGTCAGAAATTGATGATTTGAATTCAGAAAACTCAAAAAAAGTATTTGAAATGTTCAAAAATTTGTATCAAAAAGAACAAATCCCTCCGGAAAGTATTACTTTTACTCATAGAGAAGCTCTTGAACAATATATGGCAGGAAAAATTATATTTTATCAGGGAGGTGCAAATTTCTTAAATATGATAAAAGAAAACGCACCATCAGTTTATGAACAAACTGATATTACGGAACAGATAAAAGGTCCCGTTGGCCAAAACGACATTTCTGTTATGAATTTTGTTATTCCAAAAAGGGCAAAATATAAAAAAGAAGCTTTAGATTTTTGCTTGTATTTAACGAATGCCCAAAATCAGTTGGAACTTGCAAAAATGACAAATGTTATTTCTACAAATTCAGAAGCTCTAAAAGATGATTTTTATAATGATTATTCGGATTTAACTTCAAAGGCTCGTTCAACAAGTGCGAAACAGTTGAATCACATTGTTCCCCAGCTAAAACAAAAACGAAACCAGAAAGAAATTAACAGTCAAATAAATTCAGCTGTGCAAACGATTTTACTGAATAAATCTTCCGTAGAAGATGCTCTTAATAAGCTTGTAAAATCGCTTGAGACATTAAAAGGATAAATTTTATTATAAATCTCTCAGGTTGGTTTTGTTTGTAAGCTCACTTATGAAAAGTTCGTATCTTGAATGAATATTAGTTTTTTCATAAATGTGTCCTAAGTGCGCTTTAACTGTATGAAAAGTGATGCATAAAATGTCTGCTATTTCTTTATTTGTTTTGCCTTCAATTGCTAATCTTAATACTTCTTTTTCTCTATTTGTTAACATTTAATCGCCTCCATACAATAATGATAATATGTGATGAGAATTATTTTTTAATGTATTTTCCAGTTTTTAAAAATGGGTAAAGCGGCTAATATAAATTATGGAGTAAATATATAAAAAGCCTGTAGTATTACCTACAAGCTAGTGTGTCTAAAGTGTTTTTGGTTACTTTTTATACATAAAAAGTAACCAGTGGTAAGGGGAATTGTCTTGCTCACTCGCGTTGAACGGCAATTCCGTGTTTTGGCTTCGTGATTTCATCACTTGCCAAAAGCACTCCAGCCTCCGCTCGTTCGCGCTGAACCCCTGTTTGGAGAATGAGAAACCCCTTACAGTACCCTTTTTAGAGAAAATATCACGTTTAACCGTAATAAAATCGTTGTTATGTAAAATCATATTTCTACTCGTAAATATAAAATGGGTACATATAGGGTACACGATTTTTTGAAAAATTCTAACAGAAAATGTATAGTTATTGTAACATGAAATTAAAACATGGGATTGACAAATATGTAGGTCTAACCTACAATATTAATAGGAAATCAATTTATGGAAAAACAGATTATTCATTATTATACTATAACTGGTGAATGCCCATACAATGACTGGTTTAATAGCTTAGACAAATCAATACAATTAAGAGTTGATAAACGTGTTGAAAAGTTAAGACAGGGTATATATGGCGACCACCATTGGTTACAGAAATCTGAATTGTCTGAACTTCGCATGGATTTTGGTAAAGGTTACAGGATATATTACTATGATATAGATAACACTATAATCCTGTTTGTCGGTGGAAGTGAAAAGAAAGACCAAAAGAAAGTTATAGAACAATGCAATGATTACTTCAAAGATTTCATAGAAAGGAACTCATAATATGTTAAATAAAGATAAGTTACAAGAATATATACAGAATGCACCTAATTTTGAAACAGACCTGATAAATCGCCTGCAAGATAAAGACTACCAAAGGGACTGGTTAGAACTTACCTTGAATGAGTTTTTAACAGATGGCGATTTAGACACGTTCATAAGATGTCTGACAGATGTTGTTAAAGCACGTGTGAAAGCAAGCGGTCGTGGAGAAATCACAAGACTTGCAAAGGAATTAAAGATAGACCGTAGCAACTTATCTGAAATAGTAAACGGTGATAAACAACCACGACTAGAAACCGCATTCAAACTATTGAACGGACTTGGCTTTAAGTATGATATCAAGCTAAAATCTGCATAGTGACATAATCACAAAAAAGTAAATTATTTAAATAATTCCGCTATTTTTTCTGCCGGTTTTAGCAATTCTGTTACGTATTTTACAAAAATTTTGTTTGCTTTTTCAAAGTCATTTGAACAATAGCTTTCACAATTGGGATTCTTATCTTCTAATGACAAACGGAAAAGTTCACCTTTTTTAGGTTTATGGTAATACTTACCACAATAATATGTAGTATTAGAATTATAATATACCTTCTCTATGCTTCTGGAATTTGGGTTATCTATATCTAAAAATAATGCAGTAGAACCATCTTCATTTTTATACATTTTGAGAGTTACATTCTTTTTATTCATATTCTTACTTAATGTAAATGGTCGATTTAATGTATTTCTATCGCCGATAATGACTCCGTCAACATTTATCCTCCTTTTTTGAACTTTTTCTATTAAATCAGTTGCTTTTTCAGCAAGCTGTCTTACTTCTTGTGAAACATTAGGATTTTTTCTACCTAATTTCATAGCTTGAAAATTTGGCTGATAATTTTGATTTGTGATTGGTTGTACTAACATAACATTACTCCTATTATTTATAAATCGATTATTATTTTATGTACTACTATAGTTTGGTATATATAAGATACACGAAAAATTCCCTAAAGTCTGAAATTAAACGGCGGTAAGGGGAATTGAACCCCTGTTTGGAGAATGAGAATCTCCCGTCCTAACCACTAGACGATACCGCTATGCAGTTGTAGTTATATCGTATTCCTTAAATAAAAATTTTCAACAAAAAAATGATTTTCTATATTTTTAGTATAATAATCCTATGAGCGAAAACAATAACATCATTTTAGTCGGAATGCCGTCTTGCGGAAAAACTACAATAGGTAAACTTCTGGCAGAGAAACTTGTTGGATATACTCTTATTGATACTGATAGTGTTATTGAAAAAACTTTAAATATGTCAATAAAAGATATTTTTGAAAAATATGGTGAAGATTATTTCCGAAAACAAGAATATGACACAATAAAAATGATTGCGCACGGAAACAATAAAATAGTTTCAATAGGCGGTGGAGCTTTTGAAAATCCAGATAACAGGGCAACACTTCTTAATTTTGGAAAAGTTTTTTATTTGAAATCCGACCTTGATGTACTATATTATAGAATATCAAAGGATACAACACGCCCGCTTTTGAATAATGAAAATCCAAGACAAATCTTAGCAAATCTTCTCAAGAAACGAGAAGATAATTATAAAAAAGCTCACTATGTGGTTGATACAGGTAATATGACAGAGCAAGAGACGGTAAGGTATATTTTAAATGAGACAAACTCTTAAAGTTAATATTGATGATAATAAAGAATACTTGATAGATATTTCTGACGGGCCTTTTGAAAAATTATGTCAGGATATAAGTGATTTTACTAAGAACCAAAAGCGTTTAATAGTAATTTCAAAAAAAGTTTATAAGCTTTATAAAAAACATTTAAAGTTCTCAAAAGATGAAATTTTTATTATGCCTGATGGTGAAAAGGAAAAGAATTTTAAAAATTATATTAAAATTCTTGAACGAGCTTCCGAACTTGGATTAACGCGTTCTGATGTAATGATTGGAATAGGTGGCGGCGTAGTAGGTGATATAACAGGTTTTGCCGCTTCAACGTATATGAGAGGAATTGATTTTATACAAGTTCCGACAACTCTTTTATCAGCAGTTGACTCTTCTGTTGGTGGTAAAACGGCAATTGATTTGGGCAGCACAAAGAATATAGTAGGTTCTTTTTATCAGCCAAAAAGAGTTTTTATAAATACGAATTTTCTGAATACATTAGATGAAAGACAGTTTAAGTCCGGTTTAGGTGAGGTTCTTAAATATGCATATATTGAAAAATCGTGCGGATATAAAGTTCCAATATACTTATTTGAATATTTGACTTTAAATCTGGAAAAAATTAATGCTCGTGAATCAATGAGTATGGTAAGACTGATAGAATACTGTCTCAATATGAAAATTTCAGTGGTTGAACAGGATGAAAAAGAAGCAGGACTGAGAAAAATTCTTAATTTTGGTCATACTATTGGTCACGCACTTGAAGGAATAACAGGATTTAAAAAATATACACACGGAGAAGCTGTAGCTTACGGAATGTTTTTTATTTTTGATTGGGCTTACAAGAAAGATTTTATAGATTTTTCTTATTACAGATTATCAATAGAACTTTTGGAAAAGTACGGATTTAAACGATTAGAAGGTATTTATTCTAAAGATGAGCTTGTAGAATATATGCAGAAAGATAAGAAAGCTGCAAAAGGAAAGATTACGTTTGTAATTCCTTGCGGGAAAAAGGAAGTAAAAGAAGTGCTGCTTGAGCCGATAGAAGCAAGATATATGTTTTGATAATGAGAGATTTTAGAAAATGATAAAACTTGTTGCAACAGATATAGACGGAACTATTTTAATTCCGGAAGGACAATTCAGACAAGAGGTTAAAGACTGTATCTCTTCTTTGTTGAACAGAGGAATTAAAGTTGTTCTTGTGACAGGAAGAATGAATGCTGCAGCTCAATTGATAGCTAAGGAACTTAATGTTACGACTCCTGTTGTTTCATATCAGGGAGGACTTATAAAAGAAGGAAATAATACCCTTTATGAAAGATACTTAACAGAAGCGCAGGCAAATAAAATTATTGAATGGGCAAAAAAAGAGAATGTTCATTTGAATTTGTATAATGATGATATATTGTATTCTGAAAATGATTGCTATGAAATACAACGTTATGCCGGAAATCAGCATACAGAATATAAGGTCAGGAAATTTTCCGAAATAAAAAAAGATAAAGTTAATAAGATACTCGCTATTGATTATAATAATGCAGAAAAAATAGATAAATTAGAAAAAGAGCTTCCCGAGCTGTTTCCGGAACTCTATATTGTTAAATCAACTCCTTATTTTTTGGAATTTTCAAACAAAGAGGGTTCAAAATACTGCGCGGTAAAATATTTGCAGAAGTATTGGGGACTTAAGGACGAAGAAATCTTAGCAATAGGTGATCAGAATAACGATATAGCGCTTCTTGAAGCAGGTGGTGTGAAAGTTGCTATGGGTAATGCAACGGAAGGATTAAAAGAAATTGCAGACTACGTAACGGATACTGTGTATAATAACGGTTTTGTAAAAGCTATCGAAAAATTCTGCATGTAAATTTTTGTTACAAAATTCTTCTCAACTAGCAAAAAATATTATTTTCTCGTTTTAGAACAAATGGATGGTTGATTAATTCAAAAACATGGTATAATTGAATAAATAAAGCGAGGTACTTAATGAGTGAACTTAATGGTACAAATTTTGGTGTTAACAAAGTAAACTTATACGGAGTTCAAAAATCTGCTCAAGAAACTCCAGAGCCGGAAACTGCATCAGAAGATAATGCACCGAAACTTACAGATTTTTCTGATCCGAAAGCTGAAGCGTTAGGACGTTCAATGTTGTTTAAAGGTGCTGATAATACAAAGAGTGACTTAAAAGCGCTTTTGGAAAACCCTGAAGTGGCAGAGAATTCAGATGAAGTGTTTGAAGCAGCATATAAAGCAGCCGAAGAAGCAGGGATTAAAAATCCGTATGAAGAAGCATCAAGCTTTGCTACAGCTAATTTGAATAAATAGGCGGAAAAAGAGAGAAAGGGGAAAAACAGGGAGCTTTATGGTATAATAATTACCGGTAACCGTTTTGTGTATTTTAAGAAGGAGAAATATGGAAGAGAATAATAAGCCGGTTGTGCATTTGATTTCAAGACCGGAGAACATGCTAAAAACTGTGTATACAGCTGCAAGAACTTGTTATAGCGCAGACATGCCGATTAATATTTATAATTCATCTGATGATGAAGAAAAAATGCTTAAACTCATAGAAAGAGTTGTCGGTTCTGGACATTATTCGGTAATCGAACATATTCAGGTTACTTTTGCAATTTCTAATGTATCAAGAGCATGTACTCATCAACTTGTAAGACACAGACACATGTCTTTTTCTCAAAAATCTCAGAGATATGTAAAAGAAAAAGGGCAGTTTGATTTTATTATACCTCCGACAATTGACAGAGACCCTGAATTGAAGGCAAAATTTGTTGATTTTATGGACGAAATATCTAAAAAGTATTTAGAATTTACAGAAGCAGGAATTCCGGCGGAAGATGCACGAGCGGTTCTTCCTAATGCTTGTGCAACGTCGATTGTTGCAAGTTTAAACCTTAGGGAAATGATACATATTGCAAATTTGAGACTTTGTTCACGTGCTCAATATGAAATCAGAATGATGGTTAAGGCGATGTGTGATGAATTAATAAATGTTGAACCATGGCTAAAACCGTATCTTGTTCCCAAATGCGAAAGTCTCGGATTCTGTGATGAAGATAAATCTTGCGGAAGGAAGCCTAAGTTAGCTCAATGAACAGACTGATAACGATATTTTCTATAATATTTTTAATAATGGTTGGTTTTTATTTTCTTGTATTAAAACCTGAGAAGTATGTCGAGCAGGATTTATATGCAACAATCATGCAGCGCGGGATTATAAAAGTGGGTATTAACACAGACGCCAGACCGTTTGGCTTTTATGATGAAAAAGGGAATGTTCAGGGATATGATGCTGATTTAGCAAGATATATTTCTCAATACATACTGAACAGCCCAAATAAAGTTGAATTTATTCCGGTAACTCCATCAAACAGAATGATAAAGGCTTCGACAGGAGAGGTTGATATTGTTATTGCAACAATGACAATAACTCCGCAAAGAGAACAGATCATAGATTTTTCTATTCCGTATGATAGTGCAGGGCAAGGAGTTTTAGTAAAATCAAACAGTAAAATTACTGCAATCAGTGACCTTGCAGGACAAAATGTTGGGGTTATCTGGGGCACAACCGCAGAAAAAAATATGCTGAATTTGGTTCCGACTGCGAATATACTTGGATTTAAGAGCTATAAAGATGCATACATTGCTCTAAAAAACGGTGACATTAATGCAATCACTTCAGATGACACGATTCTTAGCGGTTTTGCAATGCAAGACAGCGGAGTAAAATTGCTTTCTAAAAGATACTCAAGAGAACCATACGGAATTGGGTTTAGAAAAGGCAAAGGTTCAAAAAGACTTAAACAAAGTATAGACTTTGCAATAACTGATATGAAACAAAAAAATGTACTTGTAAGACTGCATAAGAAATGGTTGTAGCGGAGTTCAATCGTGAACGATAATGATAAGCAATTTGTAGATGAGTTTAAATCATATTTGAGTATCGAGAAAAATTTTTCAGAACATACTCTAAGAGCTTATATTTCTGATGTAATATCTTTTATTTTATGGCTTGGTGAAATAGAGAGCATTCAAGCTAACTTTGATAAATTACGGGAATATCTGCATTTTATACAGAGGTTTGATTATAAAAAAACGACTATAGCAAGAAAAGTTGCAGCAATAAGAACTTATTACAAATTTTTGTTTAGAGAAAAGTATATTGATACAAATCCGGCATTGTCTCTTTCTGCTCCAAAACGTCCTAAACCATTGCCAAAATTCCTTACTCCCGAAGAAGTTGATCAGATTTTGAATAATGTGAAAATTGAAACACCGGCAGGTTTTAGGAATAGAGTTATTCTTGAACTGCTTTGGGCGACCGGCATGCGTGTTTCTGAGCTAAGTAATTTGAATTTTGGCGATGTAAATTTAGAAGAAAATGAGATAAGAGTTTTTGGTAAAGGTGCAAAAGAAAGAATTGTTCTGATGTCTACTAGGGCAAAAAATTATTTGACTGAATATATTAATTCTGCAAGAAAATTGATTGCTCCCGACTATAATACAGGCGAAATAAATGACGATACGCCATTGTTTATAAATAATACAGGATTTAGACTTCAAACAAAAACAATCAGAAAAGTTATAAATGAAATAGTGGAAAGAATAGAACTTCCAAAACACGTGACACCACACGTATTCAGACACAGTTTTGCAACAAAACTTATTGAAAATGGTGCAGATTTGAGAGTTGTTCAGGAACTTTTGGGTCATGCAGGGATATCAAACACCCAAATTTATACTCACGTATCTATGAAACATATGAAAGACGTGTATGAAACAGCGCATCCTCATGGCGGGAAATAAATTTTGAACAATTATTTTTATTTTTCGTTATAGAAGTAGCGAGGTCAAAAATGGATGAAAAATGTAACAAATATGAAGGACTTTTTACTTTCTCAAATGATGAGGATTTTAAATCTCATATAGAGGAATGTGAAGAATGCAGAAAAATTTATGAAGAACAGCAGAAAGTGTCCGAGCTTATAGGCGAAGTTAAGTTTTACTATAAAGCTAAAAAAAGACGCAGGTTTAGAGTACAAGCTGCTTGTGCTGCGATATTTCTAATCGTTTCGACGTTTGCTGCAGGTCTGGGTGTAATCAATAATGAAGACTTAACGGAAACGCTAATATACGGAAATACTCTGACTGCAGAGGAACTGGGGTTCCCTGTTGATTCTTACGGATTGTTAATGGTGGATGAATGAATTTCGATAAAATAATTTGCGCAAACAAACAAAATATAAAAAACATAGTAAGAATGATTACCGGTCAGGAAAACGAAGATATAGAACAAGAAGTCTGTATAAAGATTTGGAAAAATTCTGATAAATACCAAGAACGAGGTTCGCTCAAAAGCTGGATTAATACTATTGCAAAAAATACATCTAAGGATTACTTAAAATCAGCTGTAATTAAGTATGAAGGTGACAGCACATCGGATGAACTTGTTCTTACAAATATAAAAGATAAAAAAAATACACCTGAAGAAGGTATATTAGTAAGCGAAAGGCAGA
>Ga0247610_10008875_pt1 | contig 10178 bp, 6 predicted proteins | sample 174DNAGHGhighgp2_FD_193483 | JGI IMG/M metagenome (GOLD analysis project Ga0247610, IMG submission 193483) | Sheep rumen microbial communities from Palmerston North, Manawatu-Wanganui, New Zealand - 1742 DNA GHGhigh gp2 | ecosystem: Host-associated > Mammals > Digestive system > Stomach > Rumen ... | reverse complement strand
GTCGCTAAATCTGTGTTAGTTGCAATCTTCAATGTAGGAACAAATGTACCAAATGGTGTACCTCTACCTGTAGTAAATAATACCATTTGAACTCCAGCTGCTGCTAAAGTAGTACATGCACAAAGGTCATTACCTGGTGTAGAGATTAAATTTAATCCCTTTTCTTTAATCATTCCACCCATTGGAATAACACCCATAACCTTAGATGCACCACCCTTTTGAGTACAACCTAAAGATTTGTCTTCAAGTGTTGTAATACCACCAGCCTTATTACCTGGAGATGGGTTATCATATATAACTTGGTGATGATTTTTAAAATAGATTTTAAAATCATTAATTAATTTAACAATTTCATCAAATGTAGCTTCATCCTTTGCACGAGCCATTAATAATTGCTCAGCACCAAACATTTCAGGTACTTCACCTAATAATGTAGTACCACCATTAATAGATAAGAAATCTGATAATCTACCTAATAGTGGATTAGCAGTAATACCTGACATACCATCAGAACCACCACATTTTAAACCAATTTTTAAATCAGATAATGGACGTGTAACTCTCTTATCATTTTTCATTACATCATATAATTCTTTTAAAAGCTTTACACCGTCTTCTACTTCATCAGCTGCTTCTTGAGCAACTAAGAATCTTGTACGTTCCTTATCATATTTATCACCTAAAGTTTCAATAAACTTAGGCATTTGATTTTCTTCACAGCCTAAACCTAAAACTAATACGCCACCAGCATTTGGATGTAATGTCATATCAGTTAAGATAGTACGAGTCATGTCTAAATCACCACCCATTTGGCTACAGCCGAATGGATGATTAAATGTATATACACCATCAATTGCTGATGTATCATATCTCTTTTTGAATTCTTCAATAATTCTATGGGCGTTACCAGAAATACAGCCTACAGTTTGAACAATCCATAATTCATTTCTAATACCAAATGATCCATTCTTTCTTGGATATAATTCAACAGTTCTTTTAGTATCCTTATAGCCTAATACTGGTGGATAACTTGGTTCATATTTATAGGTGATAACATCATCAAGATTAGTTTCTACGTTGTGAGTATGTACATGCTCTCCAACTTTAATATCCTTTGTAGCATGTCCAATAGGGCATCCATACTTAATGATATTTTCTCCTTTTTTAATTTCCTTTAATGCAACCTTGTGAGCTCTTGGGATTGGTTGTAATAATTTAACACCAGCGACAACTTCGCCTTCTTTATGTTCTCTTAATACAACTGCAACATTATCAAGCTCATGGATGATGATGTAATCTTTCATGCCATAACTCCTTTATAAATTAATCGTTAACGATATCTTTAATTGCTTTTCTAATACCATTAGCTAAAATAGCTTCAAGTGATGCTGTAACATATTCATTTACACCATCGAATTCATTTAAATCAACACCCCAGTGAGACTTAAATCCTAATACACCTGTAACAACCTTATTTGCATCCTTATCCTTATCATATTGTGCCCATAAGCCAGCTAATAAGTCTAACCATGCTGTATTAGTATCACTAATTTCAATCTTAGAACCATCAGATAATCTAGTACCTCTATAGAATACCATTAATGCAGCTAATGAGAATAATGCATGCTTTGGTAAAGTCTTTAAAGTTTCTAAATTATAAATTACTGAAGGTAAAACTCTTTCTTTATATTTAGATGAAGAGTTTAATGCGATACTCATTAATAAATGATGAACATATGGGTTCATATAACGTTCAAGAACGCTATTTGAATATGCAATCATTTGATCTTGTGGAATATCAATTGTTGGAATTACTTCATCAAAAATGAATTCCTTAACAAATTTACCTAATTCATTATCTTCAATAGTTTCCTTAACAGCATCAATACCAGCTAAATAAGAAACAGGAACTAATGTTGTATGGCTACCATTTAAAATCTTAACCTTTCTTTGCTTATAAGGTACGATTGAATCAACGAATAATACATTTAATCCAGCCTTATCAGTACCTAATAAGTTCTTTAATGCTTCAAGGTTTGCCTTTTGAGTCTTCTTATCAGCTACAGTTTGAGCATCTAAGCACCATAAGTGGAAAATTTCACCAACAACCATATTTTGATCTTGGTAACCTAAATCTAATTGGAAATCAGTAGCTTCATTTCTAGGATATCCTGGAACGATTCTATCTACTAATGTGTTATAATACTTGTTTTCATTTTCTACCCAGCTAATGAACTTACTATCCATCTTGTTATGCTTTGCAAGCTTAACTAATACTTCCTTTAAAGTAGCACCATTGTGATCAATTAATTCACATGGAATGATATATAAGCCTTTTTTCTTAGCATCATATCTTCTCTTTAAGAATGCTAATAATTTTCCTGGATATGAATTTGGACACTTAGAAAAATCAGTATCATTTTCATCAAATGCGATACCAGCTTCTGTAGTGTTTGAAATAATGATTTGTAAATCATCAGATTCTGCATATTTTAAATACTTATCATATTCTTCAAATGGATTTAGTGCGTCTTGGATAGTCTTGATAACCTCATGACATCTAACAGCCTTACCATCTTGAAGACCTTGTAAATATAATGTATATAAATCATCTGCTTCATTTAATTCCTTAACTCTACCAAATGGCATAGGTTGTACTACAACAACACCACCATCAAATGCGTTTGCTTTATTAACAGAATTAATAATCCAATCTACGAATGCACGTAAGAAGTTACCTTCACCGAATTGCATTACTTTAATTTTTCTTTCAACTTTCTTGTTTACCTCATTAATTTTAGGTAATGAATTTACATTCTTTTCCACAATATTTTACCTCCAAATAGCGCTATTGTGTAAAATGTGCGCTTTTATATATCATAATTTTAACACTTAAACATAAACTAGTCAATTACGGAATTAATATTATATATTAATAAAAAATAATCCACCACGGTTAAGTAGTGAATTTAATATTTTATTAAATCTTCTATATTACAATTTAATGCCTTAGCTAATTTATATACATTTTCACAGCAAGCTTTTGATATGTCTAACGTTTCTTGTTCGTATGCTCTTATAGTTCTAATTGGAATACCTGAATATAATGATAAATCTTTTTGTGTATAATTATTTTCAATTCTTTTTCTCTTTAATTTGTTTTCTATATTTAATTTAATTTTAAAAAAATCAACCATATGATTAATATCCATTTCATGATAAGGAAAATATTCTTTTATTAAATCAGACATTTTATATACTTCATTAATTCTTTCATAAGACACATTATAAAACCACTGAATGTAAGAAATCACATATCCAACCCAGTATTCAGGTGTTGCAGAAAAAGGTAAATCATAATCTTTAGGTTCAGAACCTATTATTAATGCTAACAATTCATTTGCTGATTTACCAAGTGATATAATTGAATCACCGACTTCTAATCTTTTAACAATATCAGATTTCATAAATATATTCATAAATTTATCAATGTCTATTTTTTCAAATAAAACTGCCATTTCAAAAATATATGCAACCTTCTCTTGAATAACAGGTAAAAAATCTTCATCATATGCGTGAATCATTAATATCAGCTCCTCTAATAATATCAATAAAAGCCTAATCCAAAATCATTAAAAGCCTTTTCCGTATTCAGGTTTTGAAACAATTTGATTTGAGCCATGATACACAATTACTTTTTTCATACTATCATCTCTTTCTAATTCTATTGTAACACTACAATGTTAGTTAAATCCAAAAAGAAAATGGGTGATAACACCCATAATCTAATTAATTTACGAAATTGTATGAAACAGTACCATCACCATTATCTACTATTTCAATTAAATACTTTTCTTCAAAATCCTTTGATTCCTTATTTTCCTTTTCAAATTTAACCTTTACATAAGATTTACCATCTTTATTGAAGAATACATATTTATATTCTATTTCAATACCATCAATTTCTTGTTCAAATTTAATTTCTGATTCATTATCTTCATAATCATATTCAACCTTATATTCATTTTTAATACCATCAATATAAGATTCATACTTGAATTCAGTTTCGTCCTCTTCAGTTTCAGTTTTAATATGAACATAATTACCATTTCCAAGCTTAATTAAGCACTTATATTCTATTTCGTCATCTTCTGCTTCATATTTACCTTTAACTTCATATTCAGCATCATTTAATAATACGATTCCTTCAAATTTGATGTCAACCTCATCTTCATCATCGTCATCATCATCGTCATCATCATCTTTTTCTTTTACTTTCTTAGTTTCTTTTATTTTCTTATCCTTCTTATCCTTCATTAATTCAAGCTTACCTTCTGCATTAAATAAGAAAGTATATGTTTCAACCTCACCAAGTAAATTAGTTGCTGTAATAGTATATTCATATTCATAATTTTCATTATCTGATAATTTTAATTCAGATTGAGTAACACCATTAGATAATGTGTTTTCAGCTAATTTTAAATTCTTTAAAATAATTTCCTTGTTATCTAAAGTTGTGTCATCACTTTGATCTGTTGTTTCTGCTTCATTAAATTTAGCCTTCTTTAAATTTGAATTAGAATTACCATCTAATAATGATGTACCACTTACAATTGATAGATTTGCAAGACTATTGAATTCACTTACAGAACCATCATTTGTATTTGACTTATTGCCACATGATGCTAAAACTCCAACTCCTGCTAATAGAATACTTCCTAATAATAATTTTTTAATTTTCATATTTCATAACTCCTTTATTTATATATTATTTTTAAGCATTTTTCTTTGCCTTTCACTAAACATACAAATAAAAAGATAATTTTATTGGAAAAAAATAAAAAAATTTTAAAAATTAAAAAGATGTATCTAATTTAACTTAGACACATCTTAATTATTTACTTATTCTGATTGACCACAAACTGTACAAACACCATCAACATAATTATGTCCCAGTGCAGGTATTTCCATTGTTTCAGAATGTCCACATTCACATTTTCTTTCAGCTAAACCGCTTAATGTGCATGTCGGATATTTTACTGTTTCCCAACTACCATATTTGTGAGTATGTTTGGTTTCACCACAAGATGAAAAGCCAAATGAAAATAATAGAATCATAAATATTCCAAGTATTTTTTTCATTATCTTAATATCCTTTCTATCTTTTAAAATCTATATAATCCGCCATCTTCAGTAATTAAGCCAACTAAAGATGCATATAATTTTTTTGGAACATCATCAAAACTAGAACCAAAGGTATCAATAAAAGATATATATTCTTTTGTTCTAATTGACTTAATTTTTGGATTAATATCCTTTAATTCATTATAAATCATTTTTGGTAATGTGTTTCTATAACAATCATCGTATTCTTTATTAATTTCAATAATCTTTTTTACTGAATCTTTCATACATGATTCATATTTACAATTATTACATTTCAAAAATCTTCTATCAAATGGTTCTAATTTTTCATTTTTAAATATGTTACAACCATTACATCCATTTTTAATAACCAATGAATCAAATTCATCTAAGATTTTTCTATGTTCTTTTTCTATAGTCTTTAATTTTTTTAATTCTTTTTCGATGCTTGGGAAATCTTTAATATTCATACTATACCCCTTGTGACAATTGTTTAAAATATAATGTTCCTACTTTCCACTTAGCTTGAAGTTTGGCAACACCAACACCACCAAAGTGAGAAACTTTAGAATGAATATATGTTGGAACTAGCTCTGCAGTAATTCCATCTGCGCATTCATGCCAAGTTAGTTGTAATGCGGAACGCATTTCACGAATAGATTTTGCCGTAACTTCACCATATTCAGGATCATATCCATTATTCTTAAGCCAAGCAAGTATATCACTATTAATATTTTCTGGTGATTCATTAAATGTATTTGCTAATTTTTCTTCAAAATTTTTAAAATTAAAATTTCTTTTTGTGGTTATATTAATATTAGTAACTTCAGCTTTTGACATTGGTGAAAAATCAGGAGTTCCATCAACAATATTAAACTCTTTGACTAGATTACCATCTCTATCATAAAATTCATAATTTGAATTATTAATCTTTAAAATACCATTACCACCATTTTCAATCAAATCTCTTTTAGAAATAATATTTCCATCATTATCTAAGAAAGTAAAATTTGAGCTTTTAGCATTAGGTAAATTTAAAACTTTCAATACATTTAATTGTGTTGCATACTTAACTAATCGTTTTTGATATCCCATTTCATAGCCAATACAAGCAGATTCATATGCAGATTTTGCAATAACTATATCATCTAGTTTCCCTAAATGAACTTGATGACCACTAATATAACTAGATGTAGAATTATAAGCTCTTTGGGCCCAGTTATTTGGGTGTTTTTCACAAACTGTTTTTGCTAAAGCTGAAACACCAGCACCAATTGCTTCCATAGATACACCAATGGCTACACCAACACCAAATGTTATACCAAATGTTTTAGCTATATCAGAAGCATTTCCACCATCTATTGCCTTACAAGATGCTGTTGCAGTCGCAACAATTGCAGATGTCGATAAAACTCCTACAAATTTTCCAGCATAAGTTGCTATTTGTACTGCTGCTTCTTGTGATATCTTAGTTGATGAGCCAAGAACACTTCCTATTCCTTTTGATGTGAAACTTGTTACATGTGGACCAACTACAGAACACAATGCGCCACAAGCTGCATATACTGCTACTTTAGACCATTCAATATCAGTTAAATCTCTATTTTCAATAACTACCTGCATAAAAACTTCCATAGATGCACCAACAAGTGCGCCTGTTATTGGTTTTAATGCTGGAATAAATATATCTATTGCAGTACCTGCGACAATAGTAATACCACAAGTAATACCTGTCATCCATTTAACAAATGCTGATGGTGTTTTAGGTGGTACTTTTTCTATTTCTACTAAAGTTAAACCATCAGTACCAATTTTAAAACATTCTCTAGGATTTAATTCTTTTGATGCTTCTATTAATTCACTAACATCAAAACCTAAGAAATTTTCAGTTTGTAAAGATAATAAATAACTATTAACTGCTTCTTGCGATATATATAATGCATTTTCAATATCATATTCACTAAAATATTCATTTTGATCTTCAATTATTTTATTAACTTTCTTTTCAATATCATCATAATCTAAAATTTCATCTAAAGATATGCCTATTATTGGCTTATAATCTCCAAATCCATCATCATATAATAATCTTGAATCATCATATGAATATAAAGAACCTAAATTAGTATCAACAATATTCCTATCATAGTCAGCAAATGTATAATAAATACAATTATTTTCATCAACGCCATAAATTAAATATTTATTAAATACCTTACAATGTCTTTTAAAAGGTTCAAATCTATTTGTTAAGACAAATGAATAATTTGGATATTCAAAATCTAAATTAATTAACTCTATTCCATCACTTGAATCTAAGTTGGGAATAGCATCTTCATCTTTAAAACTCAAAAAACCAGAAGTGAAATAATATTTGCCATCTTTTGTTACAAAGACATCCTCATAATTTGTAAATCCAATACCATAAAATTCATCATATCCATCAATATAAACTAATGCAGGAAATGTATCATAATAAACTGATAATTCGTTTGATATTAAACCATATACAAATGTTTCAATATCTCCAATATAATCCTTATAATCATATGATATAGAATCAGTATGAACAATTTCATCATATATACTAGTATTTGATTCAATAGTAGATTCATTATTCGTTTTTTCACTTTCTGATTCATAAGAATAATTATAGGATTCATTTTCTTTGTTACTTATATTTTTATTATTGGAAGTATCCATACAGCTTTGTAACGAGAATATCAAAATAATTAAAAATATAATATTTAATATTTTTTTTAATTTAAACACTATATCAACTCCTATTCCCATATAAAACCAAGTATAAAAACCACAATTAAAACAAAAATTATAACAGCAGTGATAATAAACCATTTTTGCATATAAAATGGCGTACTAGAATTACTTGTATTTGAATTATAATCATAAGAATAATCATAAGAATAATCATATGTTGATTCTGTTTCTTGGCTTTCGCTAAAATTAGCGCTTAATATTAAGTCTCCTTCTTCTTCTACACTTAAAGTCTTGATATTGTCATCGCCCCAGCCTAAAAAATCTTCACTATCAATAAATGGTAAATCATATGTTTCGCCAAATGTAATAATACGATTTTCATAAACATAATCGCCAAGCATCAATGTCAAATTAAATTTTTTTGCTTCAAAAACAGGCTTTAATATAGATTTTCCTTTAATTAATATTGAATTTATTTCATCATTATAAACTGAATCATTTATTTCATAACCTATAAAATCATATCCATATTTAGTTAATTTAGGTAATGTAATCACTTCATCATTTTCACCATAAATAATATATTCATTAAATCCTTCGATATCTACCTTAGAAAAATAATTTTCTAATATATTTAATTCTATTGAATATTTATAACCTAATGAATTTATTAATGTAATAACATAATCACCCTTTAAATAGAATAATTCATTAATTGAATCCATACTCCAATAGCTTTTAACTTCATCATTAGATTCTACTAATATTAGTCCATTATAGTCATATAAATCAGAAATATTTAAAATTTGGAATGCTTTTACATTCATTTTTAAATTATTATCATCTTGGGTAATCTCTTTTTCTTTTACAGAATTGTCTACATCATAATATTTTAAATCAAATGATAAAGTAACATCATTTTCTTTAATGTAAATTACATCATATCTTGTCTCATCACCATAAATAGTTTTTTCTAATATTGTGACTACACCTGTATCAAAATTATAATTTTTAAGTTGCTCACTTACACTTTCATTATAATTTAATTCAAATTGATTTTTATTTTTATCAATAACAAATGCTTGATATGAATCATATCCATATTTATCTTTAATTAATTTGAATTCAGAATAGCTTCTTTCAATTTCACCATCTAATCCAGGATTAATAGTCACAATCTTTTTAGAATTAATAATTGGAGTATCTGAACTATTAATAATTTTATTTAATTCACCTTCAGCTATTATTACGATACTATTATTTAATTCTAGTGTTCTTAAATTAGAAACACTATTTAATACTTCGTCTTTAACTGTAGTAAATGTGAATTCATCAGACATATCGAAATATAATTCTTTTATTGATTCATCAACAAAATAATAAATATAATCAACTAAATCCCAGTTTGATTCATATTTAACCTTTTGACTAATATTAAGTGAACCAACATATCTGTATGAGCCATCTGATTGTTTCTCAACCATACCCTTTTCGTATTCATAGCCATATTCTCTTGCTGCCTTATAGCTTGCAAATGCTAAAGTAATATAACCTTTGCCAGCACTAGGATATGTAATACCATAATATGTTGGTTTAAAATTAGAAGCATTTGAAATTTTAGAATAATCTTCTAAATTTCTTTTATTAACAACAGGACCTGGTGCAGTTCCAGCTTCAATTACATTAAAATGGAATGTAAACACATGATTATCACCAGATTTATTATTTGAATTAAATGTATTATTAGTATTTAATTTAACAATATATTCTCCAGCTTCATAAATAGTTTCTGAAATCTCTTCACTACCAGAATTAATAAATTCTTCATTACCTGTAGTTAAATTTTTAATATAACCCCATAGATACTCGTAATTATTAGAAAGTCCATTTATATTATAATTTACTAAACTTGCTTCATATGTTGGATAAATAGTTTCTGAATATATTCTTTTGCCAGTTAAAAAACTATTATTAAAATATAATTCGTTTAATTCTTCAAAGGATTTGTTATTAACATAAATAGTTATTGTTTTACTATCGTTAAGCTTACTTGTTAAAGTAATATCATATCTACCATCTGAAGTAATTGTCATATCACTTGGTATTTCATAATCTAATCCATCTTTTTTAATACTAATACTTACAAGTGGATTTAAAGATGTATCAATTGTAAAGCCAGTTTTAGTTTCACTACCATCTATTAACGTTTCAGATTGTTTATATACATCTAGTGTAGTTGGATCCTCATCTGATAATACATTACCTAAATCATCACCAACTGTTAAATTATGAAAAGTAATTGAATCTAGTGATTC
>Ga0247610_10008874_pt1 | contig 10178 bp, 6 predicted proteins | sample 174DNAGHGhighgp2_FD_193483 | JGI IMG/M metagenome (GOLD analysis project Ga0247610, IMG submission 193483) | Sheep rumen microbial communities from Palmerston North, Manawatu-Wanganui, New Zealand - 1742 DNA GHGhigh gp2 | ecosystem: Host-associated > Mammals > Digestive system > Stomach > Rumen ... | reverse complement strand
GGCCCACATGATCGAAGAGCGCTTCTTCATGAACTCTTCTGTGTGGAGGCGCTTTGGCAGGAGGAATCGGAAGACCAGTTGATTGATGCCGATGGCAATCAACGCATAGATGAAAATGGCCATGAATAGTCCGATGATCCACTTGACGTTCCACTGTGACTGCTTGTCAATCTCGTTTGAATAGTATTTTTTCGTCACTACTTGCTTCATTGTCTCCCATTTCTCCCGCACGTTTCGGATGATGCTGAAATAGGTGTCGCCGCCGTTGACGAAGATGCTGGTCTGTATGTCATAGTAGCGCTTTTGCGCATAGTCGTTCATGCTCTTCAGCCGTTGCTCCGTCATGTTATAGTAGTGGATGTACTCTTCTGTTTGCTGGGCATCCTCCTCCAGGGTGCGCTTGATGCTGGTGGCCAATGTCAGGCAGACGTTACGGTCTGTCTGGGACTGAGGGCTTAGCGTCGACACCGGCATGGCCTGAAGGCTCTGCACCAGGCTGTCGTAGCGGGCGATGTCGCCGTTGGTTTTGTTGATGAACTCACGGAAAGGCAGTTGCTGTTTCTTGAATTGCTGATATTGTTCCGTGGCTTCGTGGCAGGCATAGGTCAGGTCGAACAGATACTCCTGGTTCTGCGAGTAGAGCATCAGGGCATTCTGGTTGCTCTGTTTCATCGTCTGTGTCAGATTCTGTCGAATCTCACGGCTCTGGTCGATATTCTCAGCCTGCTGGCGCGACATCTCATTGTAGTGCTTTGTCAGTTCATTGCGCAGGATGACCAGAGTCTGTTCAAGGTTTTTCTCCTTGAGTACGGCTGTCGACTCCAGTGCAAAGCCCGCCAGCAGGGTGAAGAGGATGAATATACGCTTCATGTTTGATGGTCTCATTGTTTTGCACCTGCAAAGGTACACATTTTTTTGCTAATAACCTTAAATAATGCGAAGAATGTTTTCGTTTTAGAATTTTTTTGATTACTTTTGCGCTGTTAAATATAAAATGAAAGTAAAATGATACTCATTGCAGACAGCGGAAGCACCAAGACCGACTGGGTTCTTGTCCCGTCAGAGTCCAAGTCTGACTCCGCGCTTCAACCTACACGATTCTCCACCCAGGGCATTAATCCATTCCATCAGGATCAAGAGACTATCGGGGCCATTCTGCGTGAAGAAGTGTTGACGCAGTTGCGCGCTGATGGGGTGTCGTCTGTCAGTTTTTATGGTAGTGGTGTTCGCCCAGAGTTTGAATCCCTGATGGTGGAGTCGCTTCAGCAGGTATTTACGTGTGCCAAGGTCGTTGAGGCGCATAGTGATATGTTGGGTGCGGCGCGAGCCCTTTGTTTACATAATTATGGCATTGCCAGTATTTTGGGTACTGGTTCCAATTCTTGTCTTTATGATGGGGAACGTATTGTCCAAAACACCCCAGCCTTGGGCTACATCTTAGGCGATGAGGGGAGTGGAACTGTCCTAGGGCGGCTTTTCCTGAATGCCATATATAAAGGTATTTTGTCTGATAAAATCAAGACTGACTTTGAGTCTGAAACGGGGTTGACGATGGCCTCTGTCATCGAGCGTGTCTATCGCCAGCCGCTGGCTAATCGCTTCCTGGCCTCTCTCTCTGCGTTCATTCATCGCCATCTTGATGATGAGGGTGTCAGTGGCATCGTCGTTCGTAACTTTGAGGATTTCTTCAGAAGGAATATTGCCCCTTACGACCGTCGCGACTTGCCAATATCCTTTGTTGGCAGTATCGCATGGTATTACCAGCCACAATTGCGTGAGGCCGCTGCCCGTCAAGGCTTCCAAGTGGGGACTGTCATGAAGAGTCCTGCTACGGGGCTGGTCGAATATCATCGAGGATGACAGGAGGAAAGTAGGGAGGTCGTTTCTGATATTCTTTTATCAATTCGTGCCACTATTTTTTTCCTGTCTGCAAAAAAGTCGCGAAAGAGTTTTGCAGATTACAGGATTTGTATTACTTTTGCAGCATTGATAACTATTCATCTGATAACTACAAGTATGAAACTTAAAATGTTTTTATTGCTCGCAATGGCCTCTATGTTGTTTCCAGCCTCTGCCCAGTCGCGTTTCGTGACGGTGAAGGACGGCCATTTCCTCAAGGACGGCAAACCTTATTATTATGTAGGTACTAATTTCTGGTATGGTGCCATCCTCGGCTCGGAAGGGCAGGGGGGAGACCGCAAGCGCCTCGTCAAGGAACTCGACCTGATGAAGCAGATGGGCATTGACAATCTGCGCGTTCTTGTGGGCAGTGACGGTGAGCGCGGCGTGACCACCAAGGTGGAGCCGACCCTGCAGGTGCAGCCTGGCGTGTATAATGACACGATACTCGCAGGGCTCGACTTCCTGTTGCAGGAGATGGGCAAGCGTGGTATGGTGGCTGTACTCTATCTGAACAACTCCTGGGAGTGGAGTGGGGGCTACGGTTTCTATCTTGAACATGCCGGGGCCGGCAAGCAGCCTCGCCCCAACGAGGACGGTTATCCCGCTTTTATGGAGGCGATGAGCAAATACGCCACCAATGAGAAGGCCCACCAGTTGTTCTACGACTATGTTCGCTTCATCCTCTCGCGTACCAACCGCTATACTGGCAAGGCCTATAAGGACGACCCAGCCATCATGTCGTGGCAGATTGGCAATGAGCCACGTGCCTTCTCCAAGGAGGCCATACCCGCCTTTGAGAAGTGGTTGGCTGAGGCCTCATCTCTCATCCGCTCGCTCGACCCCAATCATCTGATTTCCATCGGCAGCGAGGGCTCTTGGGGCTGTGAGAACGATTGGGGCTGTTACGAGCGTATCTGCGCCGACAAGAATATCGACTACTGCAACATTCATCTCTGGCCCTACAACTGGAGTTGGGCTCGGAAGGATCACCTGATAGAGGACCTGCCCAATGCCAAGGAGCATACCAAGGACTATATCGACCGCCATCTGGCGATTTGTGCCCGTCTGAAGAAGCCCCTCGTTATGGAGGAGTTCGGCTATCCCCGCGACGGCTTCAAGTTTGACTTGGGCACGCCTACCAAAGGACGTGACGGCTTCTATGAATATGTCTTCTCGCTCGTGGGTGACAATGCCGCGAGCGGTGGTTACTTTGCCGGTTGCAACTTCTGGGGGTGGGGCGGACTGGCCAAGCCCCGACATCCCGAGCAGTGGCAGGTGGGCGATGACTATACTGGCGACCCCGCCCAGGAGGCTCAGGGCCTGAACTCCGTCTTTGCTGGCGACAAGTCCACGTTGCAAGTCATCAAGCGCGAAGTGGAGCGTATGAAGAAGATCCATTAATTATTTTTTAGGAGATACAAGAATATGAAGAGACTGCTTACTATTCTCCTTTGTGTGATGGCGTTTGGGTCGCTGATGGCCCAGATCAGAGGAAATAATATCGTTGTGACCGTTGAGCCCGACCATCAGGACTGGACCTACAAAACTGGCGAGAAGGCTTCTTTCACGATAGAGGTGCGCAAGTCGGGCACATTGCTCGACAATGTGAGCATCGACTACGCTGCGGGGCCTGAGATGTATCAGGATGTCAAGAAGTCGCTGGTGCTGAAGGACGGCACCCTCAAGTTGACGGGTACGATGAAGACACCTGGCTTCTACCGGGTGGATGTGACTGCCCACGTCGACGGCAAGGACTACAAGCAGGCCTGTGGTGCCGCCTTCTCTCCTGAGAAACTGCAGCCTTCGACCGTGATGCCCCAGGACTTTGAGAGTTTCTGGCAGAATGCCGTCGCCGAAGCCCGCAAGGTGGATCTGAATCCGACGCGGCGCCTCCTGCCTGAGCGCTGTACGAAGGATGTCAATGTCTACGAGGTGTCGTTCCAGAACTATCAGTGGAACTATCGCACCTATGGCATCCTCTGTGTTCCTGTGAAGGAAGGCCGTTATCCCGCCTTGCTCCGCGTCCCGGGGGCTGGCGTCCGCCCTTATGGCGGTGATGTATGGACTGCCTCCCAGGGGGCCATCACGCTGGAGATTGGCATCCACGGCGTCCCTGTCACGATGGAGCAGAAGATCTATGACGACATGTTCAATGGGGCTCTGGCGAACTACTGGGAGACGGGGATGGACAATCGTGACAAAAGTTACTACAAGCGGGTGGTCATCGGCTGTGTTCGCGCCCTCGACTATATAGCGGAATACACCCCCTGGAATCAGAAGGAAATGGGCGTGACTGGCAGTAGTCAGGGCGGGTTCCTCTCACTGGCGACGGCAGCTCTTGACAAGCGCATCACCTATTACGGCGCCGTCCATGCAGCCCTCTGCGACCATACGGCATCGCTGAATGGCGTCGCCTGTGGATGGCCCCACTACTTCTATAATAATAAAGGTAATGGAATGGACAGGCAGATTGAGACCTCGCGCTACTACGATGGTGTAAACTTCGCCCGTCTCATCACTGAGCAGCAGAAGGGCTGGTTCTCATTCGGCTACAACGACGATGTGGTGCCACCCACGACGGCGTGGGCTACCTACAACACGGTGAAGGGTCCCAAGGAGATTTCACCCTATCAGCAGACTTGGCACTTCTGGTATCAGGAGCAGTGGGACGAATGGGAGGACTGGCTGCTCAAACAGATGGGAATACAAACCCCCTAATCTCATATATATAATATTAACAATTAACTAACGGGCGAGGACATATAGGGCTTTCAGACCCCACCCTAACTTTGGGGCATATGTTCAGCCCCCCAACCCCCTGACTCAGGGGACTCGTAAATATGAAGAAACTATTGATGATTGCAGTGGCGGCTGTGGCTTTAGGAGCCTGCACGTCGCAGAAGAACGCTGAGGCCCCCAAGACGGTGGCCCAGCAGTTGTTGGGTCGCCTGGATTCGCTCCAGCAGAAGGGTATCATGTATGGCCATCAGGACGATCCGATGTATGGCCTGACATGGGAGTATCAGAAGGATTCTAGCGACGTCAAGAACGTCTGTGGCGACTATCCCGCCATCATGGGCTTCGACCTGGGCGGCATCGAGATGGGCGATCAGAAGAACCTCGACAGCGTGCCCTTCACGCGCATGACGGAGGAGATCATCGCCCACCATCAGCGTGGCGGCATCGTTACTCTGAGTTGGCATCCCCGTAACCCTGTCACCACAATCGACGGCGGCGGCAATGCAGGACAGAAGTTCCCGGAGGGGACTGCCTGGGACGTCACCGACTCTGTCGTCGTCAGGAAGATACTCACCGACAGTCTAGTTCATGAGAAGTTTCAGGGCTGGATGCAGCGCGTGAGCGAATTCCTGGCCACACTGAAGACTGCCGACGGCCAGAAGATTCCCGTCATCTTCCGTCCCTGGCACGAGAACTCCGGCTCCTGGTTCTGGTGGGGTGAGAAACTCTGCACCGTTGAGGAGTACAAGGCCCTGTGGAACATGCTGCAGGACAAACTGAGCGCCGACGGCTACGACAATCTCGTCTGGTCGTACTCCCCAGGCTGTCAGGACGGCCTGACGGCAGAGCGCCTGCTCGACCGCTATCCTGGCGACGACCGCGTGGACATGCTGGGACTCGACGGCTACCAGTGGGTGCCTGAGGAGAAAGATAAGTTCATCGAGCGCACCAGGCAGAATCTGACCGTGCTGTGCGAGGTCGCCAAGGCCCACAACCTGATTCCTGCCCTGACGGAGACGGGCATGAAGAACATGACGCAGCCCGACTGGTGGACGTCCACCCTGCTGCCAGCCGTCGAGGAGTTCCCCATCAGTTACCTGCTCACCTGGCGCAACTACAAGAAGGAGTGGTTCGGCCCTGCCACCACCAAGCCCGACGCACAGTACTTCGTCGAGTTCTACAACTCGCCCAAGACCCTCTTTGCCAAGGACATACAAACTCCCTAAGTTAGGGGGGGAGCAGGGGGCTGAACAGGCGCAGACTCCCTGAAAAGAAATATTTACCATTAAAAATAAGGTCTGGTAACGCTTGTTCAGACCCCATCCCCCTAATTAAGGGGGCGTAGAAAGATATGAGTAGTGAATTTGAAAAGAAAGTGGCAGCCCTGCGTCAGCATCACGAGGCGCTGCTGAGCCGTCAGAACGAGCCCGTGGAGTGGGGCAACGGCATCTATGAGAAGTATAAGTATCCCATTCTGACTGCCGAGCACGTACCTTTGGAGTGGAAATATGACTTCAACGAGCACGACAATCCCCACCTGATGCAGCGCATCCTGTGCAATGCCACCCTCAACTCGGGGGCCATCAAGTGGAATGGCAAGTACCTGCTTGTGGTGCGTGTCGAGGGAGCCGACCGCAAGTCGTTCTTCGCCGTCGCCGAGTCGCCCAATGGCATCGACAATTTCCGCTTCTGGGACGAGCCCATCACGATGCCTGACGACGAGATTCCCGCCACCAACATCTACGACATGCGTATCACACAGCATGAGGACGGCTGGATCTACGGCGTGTTCTGTGCCGAGCGTCACGACGACTCGCAGCCAGGCAACCTCTCTGCCGCCACTGCTACAGCCGCCATCGCCCGTACCAAGGACTTGAAGACCTGGTACCGTCTGCCCGACCTGAAGACCAAGTCGCAACAGCGCAACGTTGTGCTCCACCCGGAGTTTGTCGACGGCAAGTACGCCTTCTACACCCGTCCGCAGGACGGCTTCATCGATACAGGCTCAGGCGGCGGCATTGGCTGGGCTCTCGTCGACGACATCACCCATGCGGAGATCAAGGAGGAGAAGATTATCTACGAGCGAAAGTACCACACCATTACCGAGGTGAAGAACGGTGAGGGGCCGCACCCCATCAAGACCCCAAGGGGCTGGCTTCATCTGGCTCATGGCGTACGTGCCACAGCCGACGGTCTGCGCTACGTATTATATATGTATATGACAGCCCTCGATGACCCCACCAAGGTGATCGCCCGTCCGGGCGGTTTCTTCCTCGTGCCTGAGGGCGACGAGTATCTGGGCGACGTGATGAACGTGGCCTTTGCCAACGGCTGGATTGCCGACGACGACGGGTGCGTGTTCATCTACTACGCTTCCGCTGATACCCGCATGCATGTGGCCACCTCGACCGTTGACCGTCTCGTGGACTACTGCTTCAACACACCTGAGGACGGCTACACCACCTCTGCCTCTGTCGAGACTATCAAGAAGTTGATTGCCAGGAATCGCAGTCATCAGTCGTAAAACCCTAATCCCAAATCTCAAATATGGCTAAAACTAAGTTAATCGAAAAGATAGGTTACGGTTTCGGCGATATGTCGTCGTCAACCTTCTGGAAGGTGTTCTCCTACTATCTTCCCATTTTCTATTCCAACATCTTCGGGCTTTCTCTGATTGATGCTGGTGTGCTGGTGCTTGTCACGCGTATCTGGGACGCCGTGTCCGACCCGATGATGGGTATCATTGCCGACCGTACCAATACGAAGTGGGGCAAGTATCGCCCCTTCCTGTTGTGGGTGGCTCCGTTCTTCTCCATTTGCGGCATCCTGCTCTTTACTACCCCCGACTGGAGTTACGGTGCCAAACTGATATGGGCGTATGTCACCTATATCCTGATGATGACTGTCTATACCGGCATCAACGTGCCCTACGGGGCCATGCTGGGCGTGATGACCGACGATTCTAATGAGAAGACTGTATTCTCCTCCTTCCGTATGTTCTTTGCCTACGGTGGCTCGTTCCTCGCTCTCTTCCTCTGGGAGCCCCTGACCAACATGTTCGGAGGCTACAAGTCGCCTGACGGCTGGTTCTGGGGCATGGTGGTCATCGCCTCTGCCTGCTTCGTGATGTTCATCCTATGCTTCCTGCTGACGAAGGAGCATCTGAAGACCGTCTCTACCGTGAGTGTCGGCAGCGACTTCAAGTCGTTGCTCTCCAACAAGCCCTGGTGGCTGCTCATTGGTGCGGCCCTGTGCTCCAACCTCTTCAATACGGTGCGCGGAGCCACTGTAGCCTATTTCTTCCTCGACATCATCGGCCCCGATGTCCAACTCACGTTCATGGCCCTCTCCATCCTGTTCTATTCCGGCCTGTTCCTGGGCATCGGCGAGGTAGCCAACATGCTGGGCGTGGCCCTTTGCGTGCCTATAGCCGGCAAGTTGGGAAAGAAGACAACGTTCATCCTCGTCAATGCTGCCCTGGTGCTGTTCAGTGTGGCCTTCTTCTTCGTGCCCTGCACGCCTGGCGGTTTCTGGACGATGCTTGTGCTGCAGGTCATCATCAGTATCTTCACGGGTATCATGTCGCCGCTCATCTGGAGTATGTATGCCGACGTGAGCGACTATGCCGAGTTGAAGTTCCATACCGCCTCTACGGGTCTGATCTTCTCCTCCGCCTCGATGGCCCAGAAGTTCGGCGGTGCCATCGGCGGTGCCGCTGTGCTTTGGCTCCTTTCGGGCTTCGGCTATGTCACCGACGCTGCCCAGTTGGAGGCTGGTGCCGTGCAACCTGAGAGCGCCTTGCTGGTGCTCCGCTGGCTGATGAGTTTCATCCCAGCGATGGTCGCTGCACTGGCCATTGTCGTGGTGTGGTTCTACCCGCTGACCACTGAGCGCATCAATGAGATCAACAAGGAATTGAAGAAAGTTCGTGCTATCATATAATTTATGGAAAATACCAAGACAATGAGACATGAGATGCAGGATGTTCTGGAGCAGAACATCCTGCCCTTCTGGCAGACCAAAATGGTCGACCGCGAGCACGGCGGCTTCTATGGCCGTATCGACGGTCACGAGGTGCTCCATCCGGATGCCGAGAAGGGGGCCATCCTGAATGCCCGCATCCTGTGGACGTTCTCCGCCGCCTACCGTGTGCTCCGCAAACCTGAGTATCTGGAGATGGCCACCTATGCGAAGGACAACTTCATCGACCACTTCATCGACCGTGAGTATGGCGGCGTCTACTGGAGCCTTGACTGCAAGGGAGAGCCGCTCAACACGCGCAAGCAGTTCTATGCCATCGGTTTCGCCCTCTACGGTATGTCGGAGTATGTGCGGGCCACGGGCGACCACGAGGCCCTGGAGTGTGCCCTCCAACTCTTCGACTGCATCGAGGAGCATGCCTTCGACCGTGAGTACAACGGCTATATCGAGGCCACGGCCCGCGACTGGACTCCTATCGCCGATATGCGCCTCTCACCGCTCGATGCCAACTTCCCCAAGTCGCAGAACACCCATCTGCACATCATCGAACCTTACACCAACCTGCTGCGCTGCCTGCGTGAGTTGCAGGCCAGAACTTCGTGCAACTATGTGCCGGCCATCGGCTCCGTGCTCCCCATCGAGATAACCATCGATCAGGAGACGCTCGACAGGGTGGAAGGGGCCCTGCGCAACATCATCGGTATCTTCACCGATCGCATCCTCAACCCCGAGACCCATCATCTCGACCTCTTTTTCGAGATGGACTGGACGCGCGGTGCGGGCCGACTGGAAAGTTACGGCCACGATATCGAGTGCTCCTGGCTCATGCACGAGGCTGCCCTCGTGCTGGGCGACCCAGAGGTGCTGGCCAAGATGGAGCCCGTCGTGCAGATGGTGGCAAAGGCTTCAGAGAAAGGACTGCGTCCTGACGGCTCGATGATCCACGAGGCCAATCTCGACACGGGCCACGTCGACGACGACCTCCATTGGTGGGTGCAGGCCGAGAACGTCGTGGGCTGGTATAACATCTGGCAGTATTTCGGCAGTGAGCAGGCCCTTGAGCGTGCCGTACGCTGCTGGGACTACATCAAGGCGCAACTCATCGACTGGGACAATGGCGAATGGCACTGGAGCCGCCATCCTGACGGCACGTTGAATCTCGACGACGACAAGGCAGGCTTCTGGAAGTGCCCCTATCACAATGGCCGGATGTGCCTGGAAATCATCGAGCGCGGAGAATAGTCCACAATTTATGATGCACAATTCTCAATTCTCAATTCATAATGTATTGTGCATTGAGCATTGTGCATTGAGCATCGTGCATTAGAAAATTCCCAGGAATTTCTTTTTCTTCTTGGGGCTCTTCTCTTCCTCCGCCTTCTTCAGGGCCTTGGCCTTAGCCTTCTCTTCCTTCTTCAGTTGCTTCCTCTCCTGCTTGGCCTTCTTGTCCTCCTCCGACATCTTGTGGAACTTGATGCCGGGATTCGAGATTTTGATCTTGTTCATCTCCTCCGTGTTGGTGAATGAGAACGAGCACGACAGGTCGCGATAGTTGC
>Ga0247610_10008871_pt1 | contig 10180 bp, 7 predicted proteins | sample 174DNAGHGhighgp2_FD_193483 | JGI IMG/M metagenome (GOLD analysis project Ga0247610, IMG submission 193483) | Sheep rumen microbial communities from Palmerston North, Manawatu-Wanganui, New Zealand - 1742 DNA GHGhigh gp2 | ecosystem: Host-associated > Mammals > Digestive system > Stomach > Rumen ... | reverse complement strand
ATGCTGGATAGCGTGGATGCACTACCCAATAAGAAAGGCAAAGTCAATATCTCGTATCGTCAGCGCCATTCCGAAGAACTGAACCTCCATCGTCCTAATCTGTTTTATGGCGGTACCTATTATGTCATCAAAAAGGATTATGCACAGGCATACGAATTCTTCCAGGCATATCTGGAATGTGCCCGTCAACCCCTGTTCCAACAGTATGATTATGCGAAGAACGATTCCCTGATGACACAGGCGGCTTACTGGGCTACCTATGCCGGCTATTGTATGGATGATGCCGACAAGACCATTCGTTATCGTGATGTTGCCCTGAAGGACAGCGCAGAATATGCTTATACGTTGCGCTACTTGGCTGAGGCCTATAGCTGGCAAAAGGATGATGAGAAATATCGTGAAATGCTGGAGACGGGTTTCAAGCATTTTCCTACTAATCCCTATTTCTTCCCACGATTGGTCGACTTCTATCAGCAGCATCAGTTGACTGAAGAGGCGCTCCGTGTGTCGGATGAGGCAATCGCTGTCGACCCAAAGAATATCATTTTCCTGTTTGCGAAGTCGACCATTCTGTTGAATCAGGAGCGTTACGACGAGTGTATCGCCGTCACCGAGGCGTTGCTTCATTGCAACGACTCCATTCCAGAGGCCTATTATAATATAGGTATAGCTTATTTGAACAAAGCGTTGACGATTGAGCAACAACCCAATGCCCATAAGTACAAGAACAATCTCCTCCAGCTCTATCAAAAGGCGAGACCCTATATGGAGAAGTATCGGGAGATGATGCCAGAATCGCCAAAAAGCTGGGCTTCGCCTTTGTATCGGATTTATCTTAATCTGAACATGGGAAAACAGTTTGACGAGGTCGACAAAATCCTAAAATCACGATAATATGCTAAAAAATCTCAAATTAATACGTTTTTTTGTGTTGACTTGAGATTTTTTTCTTAACTTTGTCATTATTATTGTAATCTAAAACATTTATTTAGTGTATGGAAAATAATGCTCAGTTGATTGCTCAGTGCGAGGCACGTGCAAAAGAATGGCTTTCTCCAGCCTTTGATGAGGAGACCCGTAAGGAAGTACAGGCAATGCTCGACAACACAGACAAGAGTGCGTTGATCGACGCTTTCTATCAGGATTTGGAATTTGGTACAGGTGGACTGCGTGGTATCATGGGCGCTGGTACTAATCGAATGAATAAGTATATCGTGGGTATGGCTACTCAGGGTTTTGCCAACTATATCCTGAAGGCATTCCCTGGCAAGCAGTGCTCAGTAGTTGTGGGCCACGACTGTCGTAACAACGGTCGAATGTTTGCTGAGTCTGTTGCCGACATCTTCTCAGCCAATGGTATCAAGGTATATCTCTTTGAGAGTCTGCGTCCTACACCAGAGATCTCATTCGCTATCCGTCATTTAGGTTGTCAGGCTGGTGTGAACGTAACCGCTTCTCACAACCCACGCGAATATAACGGTTATAAGGCTTACTGGGATGATGGTGCACAGGTACTGTTCCCACATGACAAGGGTATCATCGACGAGGTGAACAAGGTGAAGATCAGCGATGTGAAATTCGAGGGCAACAAAGACCTGATCATTCCTATTGGCGGTGAGATGGACTGGGATTATATCCAGGCAGTGAAAGAGGCGATGGTTGACCAGGACGTGATCCTTCGTCAGAAAGACCTCAATATCGTTTATTCGCCTATGCACGGAACGGGTCGTGTCATCATTCCAATGGCACTGCGCTCATGGGGATTCCAGAATATCCATGTCGTTCCTGAGCAGATGGTGATCGATGGCAATTTCCCCACAGTCGTTTCTCCAAACCCAGAGAATGCCGAGGCGATGACACTGGGTATGAAGTTGGGTACCAAACTGAATGCCGACCTTGTGATCGCTTCCGACCCAGACGCTGACCGTCTGGCTATCGTCTGCCGCAACTCTAAGGGTGAGTGGGAGATTCTGAATGGTAACCAGACCTGTATGATGTTCTCTTGGTATATCATTGCCAACAAGAAGAAACTGGGTCAGTTGAAGGGTAATGAGTTCCTGGTGAAGACCATCGTGACCACAGAAGTCATTGCTGAGATCGCCAAGAAGAATGGTGTAGAGTATAAGGACTGCTACACAGGATTCAAGTGGATTGCCAACGAGATTCGTGTCAACGAGGGCAAGAAGAAATATATTGGTGGCGGTGAGGAGTCATTCGGCTTCCTGCCATACGATAAGGTAAGGGATAAGGATTCCCCTGCATCTATCTGTCTGATCTGTGAGATTGCTGCTTGGGCTCGTGATAACGGTATGACACTCTACGATCTGCTGATGAATATCTACAAGGAGTACGGCTTCTCTCGTGAGGTGACTATCAATGTGGTTCGTCCAGGAAAGAGTGGTGCTGACGAGATTAAGCAGATGATGACCAACTTCCGTAACAACCCACCAAAGGAGTTGGGCGGCTCGAAGATCTGTCTGTGGAAAGACTTCCAGTCACTGGAGGCCAAGTATGCCGATGGTAAGGTAGAGAAGATCGATATGCCTGCTACCAGCAACGTGCTGCAGTGGTTCTGTGAGGATGGTACCAAGGTGAGTGTACGTCCTTCAGGTACAGAGCCGAAGATCAAGTTCTATATGGAAGTGAAGGATCCTTCTTTCGAGTGTGCTGGCTGCTACGAGCGTTGCACCAAGGCTGCTGAGGCCAAGATCGAGGCCATCAAGAAGAGCCTGAACCTCTGATTTCTCTTTGAGACAATCATTCATCCCTTCTGGAACAACCAGAAGGGATTTTTTTTCTATGTTCCTATCCCTTTTTCGACTGTATTTGTTAAAAGAAAAACCATCATATAGCGTTTTAGTTTTGTTTTTTTTGTTATTTAAAATAAAATTTGTAATTTTGCAGCCTAAATGGATATCATAACAGTCAAGAAGGTTGATTCAAGGAAGGTCATGAACGATTTCGTTCATTTTCCTCGTAAGCATTATCAGAACTGCGAGAACTACATTCCTGACCTTGAGATGGACATGAGAAAGATTTTCAATCCTAAAAAGAATGCAGGGTTGGAGGTTTCTGATGTCCAGGCTTTTGTTGCGTATCAGGGAACAACGCCCGTTGGTCGCATCGCTGCTATTGTCAACCATCGTGCTAACGAGCGTTGGCAGAAAAAGGATGTCCGTTTTGGACTGATTGAGTTCGTGGACAATCCTCAGGTGGCTGAGGCGCTGCTTTCCGCTGTAGAGAAGTATGGCAAGAGCATGGGGATGACGCGTATCGTCGGCCCATTGGGAATCACCGATTTTGACAAGGAGGGTATGTTGGTCGAGGATTTCGATCTGGAGGGATCGATGACAGCGATTTACAACTATCCTTACTATCCGCAAATCATGGAGCAGTTGGGCTATCAGAAAGAGGTCGACTGGGTACAGATTCGTGTGAATATTCCCCAGGAGGTCCCAGCTAAATATGCACGTGTGTCTCAGTTGACAAAGGAGATGTTTGATTTGCATGTGCGTCAGCTGACCCTCAAAGATTTCCGCGAGGGCTATGGTCGTAAGATCTTTAAGCTGCTTAACGAGGCGTATGCCCCCATTTATGGTTTTACTGAATTCAATGAGGGACAGGCAGATGCCTTTGTGGATAAATACTTGAAGCTCATCAATCTGGAACTTCTCCCTGTGGTAGAGAACAAAGAGGGCGAGGTGATTGCTTTGGCTGTGACGATGGGTAGTCTGAATAAGGCCTTGAAGAAAGCCAATGGCCGTCTGTTGCCTTTCGGCTGGTATCACTTGTTGCGCTCTTTGAAGTGGAAATACGAGGAGAGTGCTGAGATGCTGCTCATCGCTGTCCGTCCTGACTTCCAGGGTTTGGGCGTGAATGCGATTTTCTTCGACCATCTGATACCTATTTATCGTAAATTTGGTTTCAAGTGGGCAGAGACAGGACCTCAGTTGGACTATAATGTCCGTGAGTTGTCGCAGTGGAAGCCGTTGAATCCTGATATTGTCAAGCGGAGAAGATGTTATTTTAAGGAAATTTAGAATTGAAAAATTAGAATAGAAGATAATGGAAAAAAGAGTTGTAATAACAGGAATGGGTATCTGGTCGTGCTTAGGACAGACACTGGACGACGTGCGCCAGTCCTTGTATACTGGTAAGAGTGGTATCATCTTTAGTCAGGAGCGTAAGGATGCCGGCTTCCGTTCGGCATTATGTGCCCATGTGGAGACTCCTAATCTGAAACCTTTCGTACCACGTAATATGCGTCAGTTCATGCCTGAAGAGGCCCAGTATGCCTATATGGCTACGAAGGATGCCCTTGAGGCAGCGAAGATTGATCAGGATTTCCTGGATCAGCACGAGGTGGGTATCATCTATGGTAATGACTCTGTGGCAGAGTCTACGATGCGTGCCCTTGACAAGTTCCGTGAGTTTGGCGATACGGCCGCTTGTGGCAGTGGTGCTATCTTCCAGTCGATGAACTCCACCGTTACCATGAATCTGGCTTGTCTGTTCCGCCTGCGTGGTATCAACCTCACTGCATCAGCAGCCTGTGCAAGTAGCTCTCAGGCTGTCGGCTTGGGTTCATTGCTGATTCGCAATGGCTTGCAGGATTGTGTGATCTGTGGTGGTGCTCAGGAGGCGAATATGTATAGTGTAGCATCCTTTGATGGTATTCAGGCATTCTCCGTTCGTGAGGATGAGCCTACCAAGGCCTGTCGTCCTTTCGATCGTGATCGCGACGGTCTGGTTCCTGGTGGTGGCGCTGCTACTGTGATCCTGGAGAGCTACGAGCATGCCGTAAAGCGTGGAGCACCTATCCTGGCAGAGATCGTAGGGTGGGGATTCTCTGGTAATGGTGACCATATCTCTACACCTAACGTGGCTGGTCCTGCCCGTTCTTTGGAACTGGCGTTGCTCAATGGTGGTGTTGATATTCGTCAGATTGGCTATGTCAATGCTCATGCTACTTCCACCAGGGCAGGTGATGGTCGTGAGGCTGAGGCGATTGCACAGATTTTCGGCGATTATCGTGTGCCTGTGACATCTACCAAGAGTCAGACAGGTCATGAGATGTGGATGGCAGGTGCCAGTGAGTTGATCTATTCTATGCTGATGATGAAGAATGGCTTCATCGCAGGAAATATCAACTTTGAGAATCCTGACGAGCACACCAGTTGCGTCAACGTCATCCCAGAGACTATTGAAAAGAAATTTGATATGTTCTTGTCCAACTCCTTTGGTTTTGGAGGAACCAACTCAACAATTATCGTAAAAGACATTAAGTAATAATTATTTAAAAGAGTATCATTATGACACGTGAAGAAATTATCGAGCAAGTAAACACCGTATTGGCAGAGGAGTTTGAGGTAGAGGATAGCAACTTTGATCCTACGGCAAATGTGAAAGAGACACTTGCTCTCGACAGCTTGAGTCTCGTTGACCTCGTGGCTATCATTCAGTATACCTATAAGATTAAGGTTCCTGTATCTGATCTGCCCAAGATCCAGACATTCAATGACCTCTATGATTATATCGTAGATCATCTTGAGAAGTAATTGGATGGATATTGATATCAAGACGCTGATACCCCAGCGTTATCCGATGATGATGGTGGATAAGTTGGAGAGTGCCGATGGCGACACTTGTACCACCAGCTTGGAAATCAGAAAAGACAACTATTTCATCATCCTCGATGGAGAAATGTCTGAGACAGGACTGATTGAGCATATTGCCCAGTCATCATCCGCCCTTGCTGGCTATCAGGCGCTCACTGCTGAAGTGAAAGATCCTCCTATTGGGTTGATTGGCGAGGTGAAACGGTTTACCTGCCATCGTCGTCCCAGAGTAGGAGAGAAGCTTGTCACCACGATTAACTTTGGACTTTCTTTTGGTGAGGTCACGATTGCCGATGGGGAGACGCGAGTAGGTGATGAAGTGATAGCGGAAGCGAAGTTAAAAATCTTTATTCAACCGTCATGACCGGATTATTCATCAGTATTTATCACTATTTTCGCAACCATCGAGCCTTTTTCTGGCTGTCGATGGTTGCTTTGTTTGTTTTCTTTGGGTTTTTTGCTTCGCAGATTTACCTTGAAGAAGATATCAATAAGCTGATGCCATCGTCGAAAAATGAGGATGGAACGACCAAACTAGCTTTCGCCGATTTACGTATCAAAGACAAGACCTTCCTCCTGTTTGAAGGAAAGAATGGGGCTTCCATCGCGCATATTACTGAGACATGTGATGCCTTCATGGATTCTCTGCGGGCACATACTGACTCTGTGATGCTGGAAGATGTCTTCTATCAGATCTCCGACGACCTCGTCCCTGATGTCATCGACTACCTGTCTGCCCATCTGCCTGCTTATATCGATACCAGTGCCTATGCCCGTATCGATACGTTGCTCACGAAAGAGCACATGGTGAGACAAATGCAACAGAATCGTGAGGATATGCTCAGTCCTATTGGTGAGATGTATCCCGAACTGATTCAGATGGATCCTATTGGTATGCGACAGGTGCTGATGGAGCAGTTGAAGCCGATGCTGGATGGAGGTACTGGTAGCTATCAGACGATAGAAGGTCATTTCTTTGTGCCTGACTCTACTGTCTGTGTAGCTTTCCTCACACCAGGATTCTCTGCTACGAATACTGGACAGGGCTCTGCGCTGTTCCAGGTGCTGAACGAACAGATTGATCGTTTCGCTAAGACCACTCCTGATGTGAAAATCAGCTATCACGGCACTCCTGCCAGCGGCTATTATAATTCTACAGTCATCAAAGGCGACCTGTTGGGCACGATTATCGGCTCACTGGTTCTGGTACTGTTGTTTATCATGATCTGTTTCCGCAACTGGGATACCTTGCCGCTGCTGTTGTTGCCCGTATTTTTTGGTACACTCTTCGGACTGGCGATGATGTATTTCATTCGTGGTCAGTTCTCGCTTTTGGCGCTGGGTATTGGTGCCATTGTCCTGGGTGTGGCTTTGAGTTATGTGCTCCATGTGCTCACCCATTACAAATATGTCAGCGATCCTGAACAAGTGTTGCGCGACCAGGTGAAGCCTGTGTTGCTGGGGTGTATCACCACCATCGGCTCGTTCATGGGGTTGATCTTCATCCAGACAGACCTGTTGCAGGACTTCGGACTCTTTGCTGCCTTTGCTATCCTTGGCACTACCTTCTTCAGTTTGGTGTTCCTCCCACAATTCCTTCGTCCTTCGAAGAATAAGATCAATCATCGTGCTTTTGCTGTGATTGACCGTCTGAATAATTATCCTTTCGACCGCAAACCAGTGCTGATCGGCGTACTTGTGCTGTTGATCGTCGTCTGTGTGGGTGCCTATTTCGTGGGTGGTACACAGTTTGACGGCGATATGCACAATCTGGGTTACGAGGCCGAAAACACAACCTATTCTGAGGAATTGTTGCGTGCGAAGACGAATACCGGCGATAAGCAGAAGTATTTTGCCAGTGAGGGAAAGACGATGGAAGAGGCCATCATGCACTTTGCAGAACTCGACCAGAAGTTGGACTCTTTGCAACAACTCGGACTGGTGAAGAGCTACACACGAACCAACCAGATCTTTGTGCCGCTCACTGTTCAGCAGCAGCGTATCGATGCCTGGCATCGTTATTGGACGGACGAGCGTTTGGCCAAGGTACGTTCCCTCATTCAGCAGACAGCCTCGGCAGCAGGGTTCCAGTCGGATGCGTTCGAACCATTCTTCGAGGCAGCAACCGCTGATTATGAGCCCGACAAGCTGTATGAGGCCGAGCTGATACCGCTGGGCTATCAGTCTACGCTGATGGAACGCTCCTATGGTGGCGACTATCTCTGTTTCACCTCTGTGCGCTGTGCCAACGACTCCGTGCGTAGTAGTAAGAGCGATTATATCCGTATCTGCGATGCGGTGGCTTCGTCGCCCAATCTGATGGTTCTCGACACCTATTATTATACGACAGACACACTCTATCAGTTAAACGACGATTTCAATGTGCTCCAGTGGATCTCCATGTTGTTCGTATTGGTGGTGCTGTTCCTGAGTTTCCATTTCGACTGGCGCCACACCCTGTTGGGCTTTGCGCCGATTCTGTTGAGTTGGCTGATCGTGTTAGGAGCGATGTACATTTTCCATGTAAAGTTTAATCTGATCAATATCATCATCTCTACCTTCATCTTCGGAATTGGTGTGGATTACAGTATCTTCATCATGAACGGACTGATCGGAGCATCAGCCGATGAGCGTTCCAGTAGACTGCTGGCTTATCACAAGACGGCCATCTTCTTCAGTGCCATTGTGCTGATTGTCACAGTGGGAAGTATGCTCTTTGCCAAGCATCCTGCTATCCAGTCAGTGGGCTTTGCCACGTTGGTAGGAATGATTTCTGCCGTTGTACTCTCTTATGTGCTGCAACCGGCTGTTTACCGTTGGTTGGAGAAAGGAAAGAAAGGGTAGGCTGTGAGATACGAAGTCATCGTCATAGGAAGTGGACTGGGCGGACTTGAGTGTGCCGCCTTTCTGGCCAAGGCAGGTAAGAAGGTGCTGGTGCTGGAGCGTGAGATCCAGCCAGGCGGTTGTCTGCAGAGTTTCCAACGTCGTGGGATGGCCTACGATACCGGACTCCATTATGTCGGTGGACTGGCTGAGGGACAATCCCTATATGCGCCTTTCCATTACCTTGGATTACTCGATCTTTCTTGGCAACGTCTTGATCCTCAGGGATTCGACCAAATAACGATAGGCGATCATACCTATGCTTTTGCTGAAGGTGCAGAAGCGTTTGTCGACACGTTGGCTGCTGCCTTCCCCCACGAGCGCAAGGCCCTGCAGTCGTATGTCGAGCGCATCATGCATCCACACGAAGACGACAATGCCGTGAGTGCATGGGACTATCTGCATACTACCTTCAGCGATGAAACGCTCATTCAGGTACTCTCAGGTTCTTCCATGAAACTGGAGTTACGCAAGGATACCTTGCCCCTTTTCACCTTTGCGCATTGTAATAGTGCGAATATCGAGAGTAGTTGGCGCTTGAAAGGCGATGGCAACCAGTTGGTGAATCAGCTGATTCGTCAGTTGCGTGCGATGGGAGGTGAACTCCTGTGTAAGCAGGAGGTAGAGGAGCTGATGGAGAAGGATGGTAAGATGGTTGCTGCTCGCTGTACGAATGGTGAGGTGTATGAGGCCGATGTATTTATCAGCGATGTGCATCCTGTTGTCACCAGCTCATGGGTCAAAGAGAGTCAGTTGATGAAGGGCGTCTATCGTAAGCGAATTTCACGTTTGGAGAACACTTATGGTATGCTCACAGTGCAGTGTCGACTTCGTGAAAAAACCTTACGATACGAGAACTGCAACCATTTCGTTTATCGTGAGCCCAACGTATGGGACTTCTATGAAAAGGAGGGTCCTGTGGGTGGTGTGATGGTGAGCTTCCGTGTACCTGAAGACGGTAGCGAGTATGCCTCACAAGTCGACCTGCTCACCCTCACACGACCCAGTCTGTGGACGCAGTGGGAGGGTACTACAGTAGGTAGAAGAGGTGAAGAGTATGAATCCTATAAAAAGCTTTTGGCTAAAGAGTGTATTTCGTTGGCGGAGAAGAAATTACCAGGTCTATATGACAAATTGTCAGAGGTCTATATCAGTACTCCTTTGACGTATCGAGACTATACGCTGACCCCAGGTGGCTCTGCTTTTGGTATTCGTAAGGATTGGCAGTCTCCGTTGATGACGACCCTGTCGCCACGTACACCTGTCCCCAATCTTTTACTCACAGGACAGAGCTTAATGCTACATGGTCTTCAGGGTGTGACGATGACCTCGCTCTACACTTGCGCAGAGCTTTTAGGAAAAGAATTTATTCAACAAAATTTAAGTATATGAAGTACGCATTAGTAACAGGAGGCAGTCGCGGCATAGGACGTGCCGTCTGCGTCAAACTAGCCCAGATGGGTTACCATATTTTAATTAATTATGCCAGCAATAGTGCTGAGGCCGACAACACCTTGGCGATGGTTCGTGAGGCTGGAACCGATGGTGAGACGATGAAATTCGATGTCAGTGACTTGAAGGAGACGCGTGCAGCCATCGAAGCATGGCAACAGGCCCATCCTGACGAGTATATTGAGGTGTTGGTCAACAATGCTGGTATCCGTCGCGATAATGTGTTG
>Ga0247610_10008870_pt1 | contig 10180 bp, 11 predicted proteins | sample 174DNAGHGhighgp2_FD_193483 | JGI IMG/M metagenome (GOLD analysis project Ga0247610, IMG submission 193483) | Sheep rumen microbial communities from Palmerston North, Manawatu-Wanganui, New Zealand - 1742 DNA GHGhigh gp2 | ecosystem: Host-associated > Mammals > Digestive system > Stomach > Rumen... | reverse complement strand
CATGGCAGCGGAATATGTTACTGTGTCGGATGAGCAGGGCTTTCTGGTCAGCAGGAAGCGGCTCCCCGAAAATTTAGGAGGCTGACTTATGAAGGTAAACGAATATGGTTCAGAGCACGAAAAGACTGTTGCCATGTTCCAGTGCGCAGCGGAGCCCGGCTGGGTTTTTGTCCCTTCTGCGGAAGCACTGGCCAAAAATTATCATGTATTTCTGTTTATTGCAGACGGACATGACGAGTTGGGCACGACCTTCGTTTCGATAGAGAAATACGTGGATGATGCCGCCTTGTATCTAAAAGAAAACGGGACCCGCCGCTTGGATCTGCTCTATGGTGTATCCATGGGCGGCGCGGCAGTCATCCGATTCCTTGCCACACAGGATATGATCGTGGACAAGGCTATTATCGACGCCGGGATCACGCCATATCCTTATCCGAAGCCGGTATGCCGTCTGATCGCGCTGAAAGATTGGGCCACGATTATGTTGGGCACCAAATCATACTTTTTCATGAAGCTGGCAGCACCGCCGGAGCGCTGGACGCCGAAGGGTGAGGATCCGGAGGAGCATTACCGGAAGATCTTCGCGTTTGAGAAGAATCATTTTTCCTCAAGGACGATCTACAATGTCTTCTGGTCTGCGAACAACTATTCCATGCCGGATCCGGTTCCTCGTGTCAAAACGGAAATCGAATACTGGTATGGGGAGGAAGAAAAGAAGGCAAGGAAAAACAATCTGGCGTATACCATCAAGGCATTTCCGCAAACTGTACCGAGGGAATTCAAAGGCCTTGCCCATGCGGAGATGGTACTGATGTTCCCGGAACGCTTCCGGGAAGAAGTCATGCGGGTTATGAGGGAATGATTCCTCAGCGTCTGAAAGGAGCCACAGACATCGTGCCAGATGTCTGTGGCTCTTGCTTTCTGAATAAAGACAAGTTGAAAATACTTTGGAACTCAAAATAGAGCTTGACAAACGAGAGCGAACGGTGTATTCTCTTAAACGAGAGCGAACACCGTTCTCTGTTTAGGCGAGGTGAAGCAGATGCCCATCGATAAAACAGCAAACCACGAAAAGATCATCGCGGCGGCAAAAAAAGAATTCCTGACATATGGATTTACGGATGCCTCCATGCGGCATATTGCTGAGGAAGCCGGAATGAGCGCTTCCGGACTGTATAAGCATTTTGCCAGCAAGGAAGAAATGTTCTCTGCACTGGTCGAGCCTGCTTATCAGGGGCTGCTGGCATTGTTCCGCCAGGAAGCGGGTGATCAGGAGCAGGTGATCGGAACAGGTGATGTGAGCATTTGGGAGACCGGACAGGACGCAAAACGGGCAGTTGCCTATATCTATGATCATCTTGACGCTTTTCGCCTGATCGTATGCAAATCGCAGGGAACTAAGTACGAGAACACTCTTCATGATCTGGCCGTACTGGAGGAAGAACTGACATTATCTTTCATGGAAGTTCTTAAAAAGCAGGGTGTGAAGCTCAACGACTTCAGCGAGAAAGAGCTTCATCTTCTTACTACATCCAATGTCAATGCGGTATTTCAGACCGTAGAGCATGACTTTACCCGTGACGAAGCCATGCATTACGCGGACACTCTGGACCGGTTTTTCTCAAAAGGCTGGAAAGAGTTTTTCGGATATTAACGCCTTCCTTAATCCCCTCAAGGGAAGGCGTTTTTTATCGAACATCAGTTAGCAATAACTAACCAGGAGGTTGAAAGCATATGGACAAAGAAAAGCAGATAAGCAAGGTCAAAAAGCGTAGCGTATTAAGCTGGGTCATGGAGTTCGCGGGCAGCAAGCGAAGCAGCTATGCTTTGAGCGTTGTTCTGGCGATCCTGAGCGTTGTTTCCGGCTTTATCCCCTATGTGTTTTTAGCGAACATGGTAAGGGGGCTTTTGGAAAAAACAGCGGATTTCAGCTTTTGCATGACACAATGCCTCTGGATGGCGCTGTTCTTTGTACTGGACCGTCTGTTCCACGCGGCATCCACCACGATGTCGCATAAAGCAACGTTTGAAGTGCTTGCGAATATCCGCAGACGGCTGACAAAAAAGCTGGCGAGGATGCCTTTGGGAGACGTCCTGGACGAATCCTCCGGCACATATAAAAACATTATCGTGGAGCGCGTGGATTCCATTGAGACAACGCTCGCTCACATGATCCCGGAGGTTACGTCAAACTTGATCATTCCCTTCGTGATCTTCGCGTATATGCTGGGGATCGACTGGCGGCTCGCTCTTCTTTCCCTTATCACGGTTCCTGTAGGCGGCCTGTTCTTTATGCTGATGATGGCCGGCAGCAAGGAAAGCTACGAGAATACAGTCGTCAAGACGAAAGCGCTGAATGACACCGCTGTGGAATATATTGGCGGTATCGAGGTCATTAAAGCCTTCGGCAAGGCGAAGACCAGCTATGAGAAATTCGTCGTGGCGGCACAAGAAGGCGCGGACTGCTTTATTGACTGGATGCGGCGTTGCAATGTTTATCAGAACCTGGCACTGGTGCTGATGCCCGCCACGCTTCTGGCGCTGCTTCCCTTCGGCGTGTCGTACTTTATGAAGGGCTCCGTGACTGCGCCGGATCTTCTGATGCTGATCATCCTTTCGTTGGGCCTGATCTCTCCCTTTGTAATCGCGGCCAGCTATATGGACGACATGTCGAAGCTGGGGACCATTGTCGGAGAAGTGACGGACATTCTGGAAAAACCGGAGCTTGTGAGGCCAGAGACTTTGGAGTCTAAGCTTCAGGGAACAGATATCCGCCTTCAGGACGTACATTTTGCCTACAAAGAAGACGAAGTGCTTCACGGCGTAAGTCTTACGATCAAGGAAGGTACGGTCAATGCGCTGGTCGGACCCTCCGGATCCGGTAAGTCCACAATCGCCAAGCTGATCGCGTCCTTCTGGGATGTGGGCAGCGGAAGCATCACCTTCGGCGGTGTGGATATCCGAAAGATCCCTCTGGATGACTATCAGAAGATGATCGCATACGTTTCTCAGGACAACTACCTGTTCGATATGAGCGTCATGGAGAATATCCGTCTCGGCAATCCGAAAGCATCCGATGAGGAGGTAATGAAGGCTGCGAAAGCCTGTGGCTGTCATGAGTTCATTCTGGGACTGGAAAATGGATATGAGACAATTTGCGGCGGTTCCGGCAGTCACCTTTCCGGAGGCGAACGGCAAAGGATCTCCATTGCCAGGGCAATGTTGAAAAACGCGCCGATTATCATCCTGGATGAAGCGACGGCATATACGGATCCCGAAAATGAGGCACTGGTCCAGCGGAGCGTCGCGAAGCTGGTGCAGGGCAGGACGCTTCTCGTGATTGCCCACAGGCTGTCCACGATTGCTTCCGCCGATCAGATCATCCTGATCAATGAGGGCAATGTGGAAGCAAGCGGCACACAGGAAGAACTGCTTGCAGAAAGCGCCCTGTACCGCAGGATGTGGCAGGCGCATATCGCGGCAAAGGAGGGAGAAAGCAATGTTTAAGACACTGAAGCAGTTCTTCGATTTCTGTAATAAAGAAGACCGAAATAAGCTGTACCTGGCAATTGCGCTGGGTGTTATAAAGGCCATTTTCGCGGCGCTCCGGATGCCGGCGATCGCCGTTGTTGTTCAGGGCCTGATCGAAGGGCAGCTGACGATGAAGCATCTCTGGCTGTCGCTTTCGATCATGGTCGTTTCCGTTCTTGGTCAGTTCCTCATCAATCTGAAAACGACGATGCTCCAATGTGAGGCAGGCTACCACTCCTGCGCCCATAAGCGCATCGAGATCGCGGAGCATCTGCGGTATCTCCCGATGGGCTTCTTCAACAAGAACTCCCTGGGTGCTATCACAAATGTGACGACCAATACTATGGAGTCTCTGGCAGATATCGCTACCCGGATCGTCATGATCACCACGCAGGGTATCCTTACCACTGCCGTGATCACCTGCTTTGTATTTGCCTTCGACTGGCGCATTGGTCTGGTTCTGGCTGTCGGTATCGTATTGTATATCATCTTTAATGCCGTCATGCAGCAGGCGACCCGTCCTGCGGCTCCCCGGAAGCACCGGGCAGATGAAGATCTGGTATCTCAGGTGATCGAGTATGTGCAGGGCATTGCCGAGGTCAAGAATTATTCCATGACCGACGATACGGCGAAAAAGCTGGATGCCGCAATCACAGAGAAGCAGGGCGCTGATACCCATCTGGAATACACGGTCATCCCCTGGGTCACGATGCAGAACCTCGCAACAAAGATGACCGGTGTAGTCATGTGCATCCTTAGTCTGAAACTGTATTTCGCGGGGTCAATGCCACTCCTTTACTGTATCATGATGATGGTCGCTTCCTTTATGGTTTACGAGAGCCTGGATTCCATGAGCTCGTTTACGGCGCTGATGCGGAACATCAATATCGCTGTTACAAAAACGAAAGAGATCCTGGACATGCCCCCTATGGATATCGACGGCGCGGAGATCGAGCCTTTGAAGCGGGATATCGAACTCAGGAACGTCGGCTTCTCTTACGATAAGAAAAAGATCATCGATGACGTGAGTCTGCGGATTCCTGAGAAAACCACGACCGCTTTCGTTGGTCCGTCCGGCGGCGGTAAGACCACGCTCTGCCATTTGATGGCCCGGTTCTGGGATGTGCAGGAAGGAGAAGTCTTCTTGGGCGGAAAGAATGTGAAAGATTACAGCTTTGATTCCCTGATGAAGAACTTCAGTTTTGTGTTCCAGAGCGTCTATCTCTTTGAGGACACCATCGCCAATAACATACGCTTCGGTGAACCGGAAGCCTCCATGGAACGCGTCATTGAAGCAGCGAAGAAAGCAAAATGCCACGAGTTTATCATGTCCCTTCCTGATGGTTATGAGACGATCATAGGAGAAGGCGGCGCGAGTCTCTCCGGTGGTGAAAAACAGCGCATCTCTATTGCCCGCGCCATTATGAAGGACGCGCCGATCATCATTCTGGATGAAGCGACAGCCAATGTAGATCCGGAAAACGAGACGGAGCTGACGGCGGCAATCGAAGCGCTGACAAATGAGAAGACGATCATCATGATCGCGCATCGTTTGAAGACCGTTCGTCATGCGGACCAGATCTTTGTGATCGACAATGGACATATCGCCGAGAAAGGTACGCACGATGATCTGATGAAACAGGAAGGAATTTATAAGAGCTTCGTAGAAGGACGTCAGGAAGCGGCATCGTGGAAGATTGCTGCTTCGGTATAAAGAAGTTCCATAAAAATAGAACTATATCATTCGAGGAGGTCGGAGAGCCTGTTATTCTCTGGCCTCTTTTTTACGTTGACGGCTGGAGCCGTCAACAGGGTCAACTGGGCAAAATACCGGTTACAAACCCATTGCATTTCTCTGAATCCTGAGTAGTTGAGATAACAAACACGGTTCACTGCTAAAACTGCGTGTATGAGGAATCAATGAGTGGTAAAAGAGAGAAAAAGGTTTGAAAAAGAATTATCAAGGAGAAGAAAAAAGAACCTGTCGATCATCTCAACAGGTTCGCACATTTATTGATGTGTAAAGAGTATGATGCGGTTATAGAGATTTGTAGATTTGTTCTGCACAATTTGGCATACGGTTGGCATATTTTGGCATACGGATTGGCATACGAAGCCAAAAACCAAGGTTTTTCAAAATGAATAAAATACAGGAAATGAATAAAAAAACACCTCGGATTTCTCCGAGGTGTAAGGGGTGATACTCGATTAGTACAGCTTCGCGCCGGCCGGGATGTGCGGGTCGACCATGAGCAGGTTCAGCCGTTCTTCACCGTCCTTCTTGTGAACAGCGGAAAGCAGCATACCGCAGGATTCGAGACCCATCATGGGACGAGGCGGTAAATTGGTAATTGCCACGCAAGTCTTGCCGATGAGCTGTTCCGGCTCATAATAGGCGTGAATGCCCGATAAAATCGTGCGTTCTGTGCCAGTGCCGTCGTCCAGCGTGAACTTCAGGAGCTTCTTGCTCTTCGGTACCGCTTCGCAGGCAAGCACCTTGACTGCACGGAAGTCAGACTTGGAGAAGGTCTCGAAGTCTACATAGTCCTGGAACAGCGGCTCGATCTCCACGCCGGTGAAGTCAATCGGCTCGGGCTCGGCAACGGGTTCACTAACGGTTTCCGCTTTGGGAGCTTCTTCCGCTATGCATTCTTTATGCACATCATTGGTTCCTTTGTTCTTGCCGACTGGTTTCATTGTGGGGATAGTAAATTTGTTGTGGTGGATCTCACCCATCAGAACAATGGCGCTTATTTTGAAGAAGGCTATGCCATGGGACTAGGTAAACCAGTTATTCAACTCTGCAACATAGGTACCAAGCTTCATTTCGATATTGCACAAAAAAACACCATTATGTGGGAAACGGAAGATGATATTCCCATAAGGCTGACTAATCGCATCAAAGCAACAATAGATTGAAGCGCATCGTCGCCAAGCTCGAAGAACTCCTCCCTTTGTGTGATCGCCTGAAATGAGGTGCTTATGTCAAACAAAATCCCCAACAAATCATATATTATTTTACTGTCGATTTCTGTTGTTATTACTTTCTGCTCATTCTTTGTTCAGGAGAGCAGATGGAATACTATTGTAGCAAGCATAGGCGCCAGTGGAATAGCATCTGTATGTGTTGCATGGTTGATAGACGCTCGAGCTACTAAGATTCGAGTGATAGATAACAAAGCAAAAGCGGATGAACTAATGAATCAATTTGTTCGGATTTATCGTAGATTGCTTTGGGTAACAGCAAACGAATGTTATGGGTATTTTTGCAGGGATGAGTGCCGATCCTTTCAGTCTTGGCTGTCATTGCTATGCTCCTTGGAATCCGTTAGCTCAAAAGAAGGTCAGAAATCAATGAGAACGCGCTGCCTGCGTGTTTCTGCAAACCTTGAAAACCTCCAACGACAGATTGAGATCTTTCGATCTCAAAATGCAACGCTGATCTTTGCAGAATTCCCAAATTATGAGCAGGCGCTGGAAGCATTGGATACTATCTGGATTCATTGCTGGGGAACACTCAAGTGTCTTGAAACAGAGAACTATAAGGCGTTCTGTGAGACAACTTATATAATTTTTACTGATTTTATTAATGCATTTCCACAGTACAATAATCATTTCCCAGTCGAGTATTCCGTACAAACATTTGCGCCCTAATAGTATCGCATCGTCGCCAAGCTCGAAGAACTCCTGCCCCTTATGTGGTCTTCTGTAATGAGATCAAGCAATTGAAAGCCGAGGTAATCCCATGAATACTGCTGGTTCTATAAATAATGATCAACCGCTTGAGTATAGAGCACAAGCTCTAAAGGCAAAATTGGACATATGGTTTACAGAGCAATCTTTTGAGGAACTTAAACGTTTGCTTTTATCTGAAAACTTCAATACAAGAGAAGTAGAGTCAAACAGAATTGTTTGTGCTCTAAGATCGTTTTTAGAGGATCAGCGAAACGAGCACTTGCTTCCGAAAGGAAAAGTGTTTTACCGCGCGCGATTTGTCAAGCCACCTTATCGCGGAAAAGGTGATAGCTTTATTGTGCATAACTCTGGTACCATTCTTGAGCACACGACCATATCTGGTTATGATGAAGAAAACTCAAAAGAACCATCTCTTGGACACAGCTCTTCACAGCGGGCCAGCATGAAGAATGCTTCATATCTTTATTTGGCTGAAGATAGTTATACTGCATGTAGTGAAATAAAAACGCCGCAAAGATCCGTTATTTCTGTTGCAAGATTTGAAGCGTTGAAGGACTTGCGAGTTATTGATTTTTTTGATTGGAAACAAAATGCAGGCTCGTTTACTGAAGAATCTAATGAGATGAATTATCGGATTATTACCGGTCTAATTGCTTTTGCTTTCTCCGTTCCGATTATTGACGAAAAAGAATACTATGTCACCCAATATATTGCTGATTTAATACGAAAATATGGGGTCGATGGAATTGTTTACACGAGCTTCTATTCCAACAAACAAAACTATGTCATGTTCAATTGTGCGCCTAATGCAATAAAATTTATTGATAGTGAGTTAGTCATTCATTATTCTCAGAAAAGCCGTTTTTTCAGAATAAACGATTTGTCTGATCTTGAATATGAGGAAGATCCGTTAATTGATAAAACAAAGCGAGACATAAAAAGCGACTTGTTATCCGAATTCCAGAGGCCGAAATAATCATTTGCACTGGAAAAACGCTCTTTAGCATATCACCTTGACGATATGGATATACTATGATAGAATTTGACTATCATAGGAGGATGAAGGTATGGAAGAAATGATCCGTCCGTCGGCTGATCTACGGAATCATTATGCCGACATATCGAGGACCTGCAAGGAGACCCGGCAGCCGGTGGTCATCACGGTCAACGGGAGGGGGGACACGGCTGTCCTCAACCTGCAGGACTATCGCCAGATGCAGGCGGAGCTGGAGCTGCTGCGGGCCCTTGCGGACAGCGAGGCGGACGTTGCGGCCGGTCGCGTGGCGCCTGTGGCGGACACGTTCCGGGATCTTCGCGCACGACTGGCGGAGAGGGACGACGGATGAGCTATAATATCCTCCGGACCGACAAGGCCAACGACCAGCTTTTCGACGTGATCCAGTATATCGCTGACGACGCCGGGGCGAACATAGCCAACAAGTGTTTGGACAAGCTGGAAGCCGCCGTCATGAACCTGGCTGACTTCCCCTATTCCGGGACGGTGCCGCGCTACTCTATCCTGAAAAAGCAGGGGTATCGCGTCCTGATCATGGAGCGCCATCTCATTTTCTATAAGGTGGACGAGGAAAAGCAGACCGTCATGATCCACGCTGTCGTGGACGGCAGACAGGAATACAGAAACCTTGTGTAGGGTCCAGATCATTGTTCGGTAAACTGGTTATGAAACGACTACTTGACGATCGTCAAGTAGTCGTTTGCGATAGAAGGGTATTCACTTGCATATTTGCGGCAGAGTTTTGACACATACCAAAATCTGCCGCTGTTTTATTGAATTTAATTCAGGCAAACATCGTGTCGACTTCATTTCAGTTGCTCCTGTTGACAGTACGAAAAAGTTAGGCTAAAACATAGTCGACTTCATTTTAGCCTACCCTTTCCATTCCCCAAAATCAAATATTTTTTGTTTTTGGGGAATGGAAGTCAGCGGAAAGAAAATCAACTTCCTCCTCTATATCCGAAATGAATCCGAAAGAAATGATCCAACGCGAAACCGAAGAAAGGTATATATGAGAAAGAAAATGAAACCGTTATGGCCTCGTTCGTGTGATAATTCACCCTGAACAAGCGAAAATTCACTTCCTTTCGATCACCATTTCATAGCATTAACTATTGAAACGAATGATTCGTATTTGTTTCCTCTCGGCATATCGGAGCGTGTTGCTCGCGCCTCCGAAACTGTAAACAACGTACGCGACGACGATGTCGGCAGCATCGACCATGTACTCATTTCGCTTGGAGATGGCATATCGTCTCGGCACATTTTCAAGAGGCGGATAGATCGATTCGTCATATGCGCTTGTGTCGTATTCCCTGTCAAGATAAGGCAGCACGAGCACGGACCGAATATGAGAGCATTCCTGCTTCAGTTCCCGAATGACATCGGCAGCCATAGTATCGAACTGTCCATATCCGCCGAGGTAAAAGCAGTCAGCCCCCTCTCGGATCAGCCCTGCAACGGCTTCATACAGCCACTTTTGAACCTTCTCGGGCTCCTGCACTTCCCTATGTCCGCAAAATGTGACAACCATATCATCGCCTCTTTCCAATCACCAACGATTGTTGGTATATGAGCCATGATACTCACCTACAATTGTTCCGTCAAGAACAAATGTAGGTGGTGTTTATGCGAAAGATCTTAGCTGAGCGCCTGAAGGCGTGTAGAAAAGAAAAGGGCCTTACTCAGATGCAGGTCGCAGTGTATTGCGACATTACCGAGAAGGCCTATCAAAACTATGAGCTTATGACTCGCGAGCCTAAACTGGAGATCCTGATCCGTATCGCTGATCTGTATGGAGTGTCATTGGATTATCTGGTTGGAAGAGAGAACGGTTCAGGAGAGCTATGCTGTAAAGGGTGGTTTTCAAAGACCACTACTACAGAATAGCTGCGACGGGATATGGGTGGTAAAAATGTTACATTGCGGCTATCGGAA
>Ga0247610_10008869_pt1 | contig 10180 bp, 7 predicted proteins | sample 174DNAGHGhighgp2_FD_193483 | JGI IMG/M metagenome (GOLD analysis project Ga0247610, IMG submission 193483) | Sheep rumen microbial communities from Palmerston North, Manawatu-Wanganui, New Zealand - 1742 DNA GHGhigh gp2 | ecosystem: Host-associated > Mammals > Digestive system > Stomach > Rumen ... | reverse complement strand
TGCACCTGATTTCGGAGATTGCGGAACAGGTGGGAATGCTCAACGCTCGGATAGGCGGCGACACGCCTTCGCCTATGCTGCGCAAGAAGAATCAGATTAAGACCATCCATTCATCGCTGGCTATTGAGAACAACACGTTGTCGTTGAATCAGGTGACGGACATTATCGACGGCAAACACGTATTGGGCGCTCCCGATGAGATACAAGAAGTGAAGAATGCCATTGAAGCCTATCGGCTGATGTCACAGTTGGATGCGTTTAGTGAGAAAGACCTGTTGAAGGCTCATGGACTGATGATGAACCAACTGGTGCGTAATGCAGGACATTATCGTCAAGATGGTGTCGGTGTGTTCGACGGCAATGGCAACTGTCTGCATATGGCTCCTCCAGCAGCGCGGGTGCCAGAACTGATGGGTGATTTGTTTCAGTGGGTCAAGACCTGCAAGACGCATCCGTTGGTTTATTCTTGTGTGTTCCATTATGAGTTTGAGTTTATCCACCCCTTCATCGATGGCAACGGTCGCATGGGGCGTTATTGGCAGACTATGCTGCTTAGCCGATGGAAAGGGCTGTTCGCTTGGCTACCTGTAGAGACTATTGTGAGGGAACATCAACAAGAGTATTACAGTGTCATTGCCAAATGTGATGCTGTCGGTGAGAGCACGCTGTTTGTGGAGTTTATGCTGCAATGTCTGCTGGAAGCGATGGAAAATTATGAAGAAATCGAGGATGAAGAAGTCGAAGGACTGCACGATAAGCTGCACGATAAGCTACACGATAAATTTCCGGAGCTATCAGATAAAGCCATCGAAGTACTTGAAGTCATCCACGCTCATCGTAGCTTTAATGCCTCAGAAATTGGTGAGCAGGTGGGTCTTTCGGAGCGTCAGGTCAAGACCTATATCACCAAACTGAAGCAAGTGGGACTTCTTGTACGTGTGGGCAGTAACAAGACAGGATATTGGAAAGTAATGATTGACGAGATATGAGCACGAACCAATTCACAGAAGACAGCTACGAGCAGACGCTGATAGACCTATTCAAGCGAATGGGCTACCAGTATGAATGCGGCTACGACGTGGAACGAGACTTCCGCGAGCCGTGGTATGGGGCTGACCTGCAACAATCATTGCGCAAGCTGAACCCGAAGATGAGTGGTCCGCATTGCAAATACGGACAAACAGTGCTGACAGAGGCTTACCGCATCGTGACCCATGTGAACGAGGGCACGCTGGAGCAGCGCAATGAGCAGATGATGGACTACCTGCAAAACGGTGTGGAGGTGAAGTTTGTGGCTGACGGCCGTAACCAGACGGCTTTGGTCAGGCTCATTGACTTCGAACATCCCACGCAGAACCTGTTCAAGGTGTGCAACCAGTGGCGCGTCGTAGAGAAAGAGAAGATACGCTGTGACATCGTTGTTTTCGTGAATGGTCTTCCGTTGGTGGTGATAGAACTGAAATCACCTGCCAACGATTATGTGGAGGAAGATGATGCCTATCTGCAAATCAAACAGTATCAGCAGAAATGTCCCTCGCTGTTTGTCTTTAATGCCTTTAGCGTGACCAGCGACATGCTGACCACGAAAGCCGGAACACTCACCGCCAAGCAGAACCGCTACATGGAATGGAAAAATCCGAGTGAGCGAGGGCAGAGTGAAGCTCGCTTCTACTCTGCCGAGCGTGAGGATTTTCGACCGAAGGTCAAGAGCCGGGATGGGAAAACGGAATCGTCAGAGGTCATTGACTACGAGACATTCTTTGAAGGTATCTTCCGCAGGGAGAGATTGATTGATATACTGCAAAACTTCCTGTGCTTCGACCACAAGGACGGACGCACGGCAAAGATTATGGCTGCCTATCACCAATACTTTGCCGTCAATAAGGCTGTAGCCAAGACGCACAAGGCGATTGGCGGCAATGGCAAGATTGGCGTGTTCTGGCACACACAGGGCAGCGGCAAGTCGCTGTCGATGGTGTTTTATGTGCATCGGCTGATACAGCAATTCCCGCAATGCACCATCGTGGTGGTGACAGACCGCAACGACCTCGATCAGCAACTCTATGAGCAGTTTGCAGGATGTCAGAAGTTCCTCCGTCAAGAGCCGCAACGCGTGGGCTTCGACCTGAACGAGAAAGGAAAACTGACCAAGACTGCCGGACGCGAAGACCTGGTGCGCAAGCTGAAAGACCTGCAGACGGGAGGTATCATCTTCACTACGATACAAAAGTTTGAGGAAGGAACAGGCTTGTTGTCAGAGCGTGAGAACATCATCGTCATCACCGACGAAGCCCACCGCTCACAATATGGTGACGAACATTGGGACGTGAAAGCCGAGCGCATGAAGAAAGGCTATGCGCTGCTGATGCGTGAGGCGCTGCCAAATGCGTCGTTCATCGGCTTTACGGGTACGCCTATCAGTGAAGCCGACCGTGACACCAAGGAGGTGTTCGGCGACTACATCGATGTGTATGACATGACGCAAGCCGTGGAGGATGGTGCCACACGTCCTGTCTATTACGAGAGTCGCGTAGTCAATCTGAAGCTGGACGAGGATGTATTGAAGAAACTGGATGATGAGTTTGACCGGTTGGCTGACGATGGTGCCACCGAAGAACAAATCAACAAGGCACAACAAGATAACAGCGGCATCCGGCAGATACTCTGCCATCCGGATACTATCGACAGCCTTTGCCGAGACATCATAGAGCACTATGAAAAGAACCGCCAACAGGAGCTGACAGGCAAGGCCATGATTGTGGCCTATAACAAAGATGCTGCGGTGAAAATATATCGCAAGATACTGGAACTGCGCCCCGAATGGACGGAAAAAGTTCATGTGGTGGCCAGTGCTGCCAATACGGATAAGGAAGAGTGGCACGATGTGATACAGCCCAAGATGAACAAGGAGTATGCAGCCTTGTTCAAGGAGGATGCATCGCCCATGAAGATTGCCATCGTGGTGGATATGTGGCTGACAGGCTTCGATGTGCCATCGCTGGCAACGATGTATGTCTATAAGCCGATGAAAGGACATAACCTGATGCAGGCCATCACCCGTGTAAACCGTGTATTCCCAGAAAAGGAAGGCGGTCTTATCGTCGATTACGTGGGTATTGCCGGAGCACTGAAACAGGCCATGCAGGACTATACTCAGCGCGACCGTCAGCAGTTTGGCGACCCGGATATTAACAAGACGGCCCGTGTGAAGTTCCAAGAGAAACTGGAAATCTGCCGCGACCTGCTTTATGGTTTTGACTATAGCGGTTTCTATGCTGGCACAGATCCGGAGAGGGCACAGTTAATAAAAGGTGGTGTTAACTTCATGCTGGCCCCACAGCGTGCGGAGCAAATGAAGGACTTCATGAAGGAGAGCCAATTGCTGCACAATGCACTGACCCTATGCCGCTCGTTGGCAGAGCCACAAGAGAAACAGGAGGTGGCCTTCATGGATGCCGTGCGCGTACTGTTGTCACGTCTGGCTCAGAAAGGGAAGATTACTAAACAGGACATCAACGAGCGCATTAGCCATCTTCTGGAGCAGAGCATCCAAAGTCAGGGTGTCATCAACCTCTTCAAGTCGGAAGGAGCCAACTTCTCGCTCTTTGAGGAAGCATTCCAAAAGGAGATACGGAAAATGAAGGAGAAGAACCTGGCCGTGAAACTGCTGGAACGCTTATTGAAGGAACGCATACACAGCTTTGAGCGTACTAACGTAGTGCAGAGCAAGAAATTCTCTGACCTGCTGAATATGGCTCTCTCCAACTACCTGAAAGGGATGCTGACCAATGAGGAGGTCATTGAGGAACTGCTGAAGATGGCTGAGGAAATCAAGCAGAATGAGGAGGAAAGCAACAAACTGGGGCTGACCGTTGAAGAAAAGGCTTTCTACGATGCTTTGTCTTCGCCTGAGGGAATCCGCGAGGCTTACACCGACGAACAGTTTGTGGCACTCACACGCGAGTTGACAGAACAACTTCGCCGCAATCGTACCATCGACTGGAACCGCAAGGAATCGGCCCGTGCGAAGATGCGTGTGTTGGTAAAACGACTTTTGAAGAAATACAAGTATCCACCCGAAGGACAGGAAAAGGCTCTTGAAACGGTGATGGCACAGTGCAACAAGTGGGCAGACGACGATGAGAACGTCATTGAGCGCAAGTTGGCTAACGTCGAGGATGACCGCGACGTGCGCAATCTTGTTTATAATCGTCTCATCATGAATGCTGATACTTCTGATTACGAACTACAGCGTGAAGTGATGGAAGTATATGGTGAGCGTTACCCCGACATGCGCATCATCGACTGGCAACGAGTTATTGCAGACTACACTCCAATGGTACGAGAAGCAGCCAAAAAGCCGTCAGCAAAAGTTGTCGAAATGCAGCAGCGGCAGTATGGCATGGCTGCAGAAGATGAAGGTAAATACGAATGAGAATTACATTGAAAACCATTATGACAGGGAATAACATGAGAAAAATTATTGCTTTATCGTTCTTTATTTGCATCTTCGCCACAAACATCCAGGCAAAGACAACGTACATACCCACGTATGATAATCGCCTTCTTTTAATTGAGAATGGCGAAGTAGATTCTTTGACTAACAAGTCTCATTCCCTGGTGATGTCATCAAAAGATGGTCTCATCACCTGCACATTGGCTCAACAAGTCGTATCACAAGAACTGGTTCGAGACATCAAAAGGGCGAAGAGCGCAGCTGGTTGGTCTATGGTCGCTGCAGCCCTTTCTTCTGCATCAGAAGGAGTGGCTCAAAGCCAAATGAACTCCGGCTATAACAAAGGCTGGGCTATGCAGAACTATGTGAATGCAAGGGAAAATACAAATGCTTCCCTTGCTGCATCGGCAGATGCCAGAGCCCAAGCAGAAGACCTGAAAACACTTTTGCTTGACCTCGTAGTACGAAACAACTCACAGAAAGAAATGCTTATAACCGATATGGATAGAGGATTAGTTTGGTTTGTCCTTCCAAACTGCGAAGTTCGGTTACCTTTACTGAAAGACGAAGAGTGCCATTTCCGTATCTCATCATGTAACCCGATGGATGAGAATGTAAAGTACATCAACGCCTTGGGTACAAATACCTTGGAGAAATATACAATCGGTTTAGAAACAGATATATCTTGGTATGTCCCTATCAGCAATAAAGCCTTAAAGGGCTTGCGTTTTGAGACAGAACAGGAAGATGGATATATCAGAATAGTCAAAGAGACGATGGCTATGAGCGTTGTTACAGAAGAAGAGTTCAGAGCCATAAAAGCTAACCAAGAATAAGAAGAAACAGAAAGAACTCGTACCCAACCCCGAAAAACACATTATGTGTGTAAAGGTAGGGAATGTAAAAAAGGAAGTCCCGTAAATATTATAAGGTGGATGAATCCATCATCGAACTAATTGGGCTCAAGCCGTTTGTTTACGCAGACATAAAAAAAGCACTTGCGAGAAACTCGTAAGTGCTTGATTTTCAGTGTGGACCAGCCAGGGCTTGAACCTGGGACCTCCAGATTATGAGCCGCAAATAACGATTTTTATGATACTCTACGATACGTAACTATATTGATGCTCAACGATTTAGATTTTTGTGATTTTCACAGAATCTTATAAAAACACCCCTAACTGAAATAAAATGTTTACGCATTGTTTACGCAGACATGATTTTTGCCTATTTGTCCACATTTATAAAACCCACAGACTACTTGTTTTCACTTATTCATTCGTGGAATAATAACCAAATCTTTGTTTTATTTGCTCTGTTTACGCATTGTTTACGCGATGTTTACGCATTGTTTACGCAAAATTCGAGAATAAATAGCTGTATATCAATGTATTTCGATGGTTGTTTACATTTGCATTTACTCTTCTGACGGCACTTTTGTTGAAAAATCGCATTTTTGAGATAAAACCTTCAGACTATTCATTGGTAAGGCCTTGCAAAAGCATCCAGACTACCCTTTGTTTACGCAAGATTTTCCACAATGTGATTTTTGTGGTATTGGGTGAAGATTTTTCAACTTGACTTATACATTCTGGATGCTCGTTTTCGCTGACGTCTTGACTTGATTGAATGTACGAATTTATAGTATTCGCTCGGACTCAGTTGTTCTTCTTTCACCAAAGGCTGAAACACATTGAGTTTCCCTAATGTCCGCAATACTCTCAGCAGCGAATTAAACGAGCCAATCTCTCCTTTCTCAATTTTCTTCAGAGAGGAAAGAGAGATGTCTGCCGCATTAGCCAAGCTCTGTTGAGTGATATTCTGCTTCAGTCTGGCCGCTTTCAAGTTACCAGCTATTCTATTAAAGATAATGGTATCGGCAAGCATGTAAATGTCATCCATAATAGTTTATTATTGAACTTTTGTGCTGCAAATATACGAATAATAGTTTGATAATAAACTGTTATATTGAAACACCAACGTATAGTTTCAAGAATTAAAAACTCACGCAAATATTTTTGCGTGAGTTAATATGTTTTTGTCAGCATACATCGGATTTGTACCTTACTCACGCAATTATTTTTGCGTGAGTAAGGTTATTCCTTAGTTTTTTCTTGTAAGAATTAACCGATAGATTCATGCTTCTATAATATTGCCTTTGTTTGTTATCAGGAAGGCCCTTCGACAATCCAAGCATGCATATTGCTCTGTGATGACAGGTTCCGATTCCTGTTGGGTATGCCCAAAGACTTGATAGACATTGGGCAATCGCTCTCTCATGTATTGATGGTCCGTTTCATCCGTCCACACTGGTGAGGGATATCGAGCATAGCCCCAACGTGAAGCGGAAACATCCATCAAGCCATTGAAAACAAAATCGAAAAGACTCTCTTCTGTTATCAATTTGTCATTGAGAGATTTGCAGATGTTATGCACATCATTGACGTTAACCTTAGGCATCCTGTACCTTAGCCAACCCAAATCGACCCCGGCATGAGTGAAGAGGAAATCCTTCTCTTCTGTCCTTACCGTCATCGCCAGTTTGAACAAAGACAGATTTTCACTGAAGATTTGATGAATCTCACCATAGTGTTCTTTGTCTTTACGACTGCTATTTATGTCTTTGTCGAAGTAATGGATGTCGTGATTGCCCAAAAGTAGGGTTACCCTTTCCATATAAGCTTTCTTGAAATCAAGGATTTCCTTGAAATTCGCAAGAGCCTCACTTGGAAGGATGCCCTCATAATGTGTATATGGGTCCAGATAGTCTCCCAGGAAAATCACAGGCAAGTCAGGATACTTCCTTGTGGCTGATATCCAGAACAAACGCCCATGTATGTCTGGTATAATCAACAATATCGGTTTGTTATCTTTCTGTTTCATGTTCTTAATTTTTATAATTCAACGTATTTCCCGGGGTCAAAACCGTTTGAAAGATGCTCATCTTGGAAGACATACCCCATCTGGTTGCTGACGATTTTCGTCTTGCCAATGGTAGCATCTATATTGGTATGGGAATGACCATATATCCATACATCAATACGGCTGTTGGCTATTAAATCGCCCAACTCTGTAGCGAAGGCACTATTGATGAGCGAATCCAGATGCTGTGGTGCCACCACCTGTCGTGTAGGCAAGTGATGGGTAACCACAACAATCTTCTCCGCCGTACTTTCTGCCACGCTTTTTCTGATGAAATCCACGCAGAACTGATGCAGCTGGTTATACTCATTCACTTGAATGAGCTTCCCTTTGTATTTTGTCTGACGGAAATCATTCAGCCCTTTCCACACGAAATACTCATCTTGTGCCGGAATGCTTGACCACAACGTGCTAAGAACGAAGTCGGTGTTGTCAATCCGAATTACTTGATTCTGATAGATACCCACATTGTCTTTGAACATCCATTTCCATTGCAATCCACGCTCCATCACATCGCAAAACTGGTAATACTCATGGTTGCCTGGGACTATCAGAACCTGACGATAGTTGGCCGATGCCCACTTCCAGAACTTACTGAGCGGAGCAACCGTATTGTTCAGGTAGAACGTATCACCTGCCAACACAAGCACTTCACCTGTAACTGGAAACTCATTATGTTTGATGTACCTGCTGTTCTCTGCGAACTCCATATGCAGGTCACTCATGTATTGTATCTTCATTGTTCTTTTGTTTTTAATCAACCATAATAGAAAACCACACGTATCATGTCAGAGCTATAATAGCTGTAAATTTCATGGATGATGAAATAGATCTTATTCAATTCTGACACAACGCTAAGATAGTCTTCCAAATAATCATCGTATGTTGCTCTTGGAGTCTGATAGAAACCGCCTTCTTCGATTTCTTCATTACCAATGTTCTCTTTCCTCATTGAGACCAGCATCTTCACAATCATTTGCATATTACGATCATGAAAGGCATCTGCGAGATTAGAATATATTTGTTCTCCGCACTTATCGACAAATGCTTCTAATTCTGCTAGTGAGAAACAATACCAGTAAACAGGAAGGCTAAATCCTGCTACATATGCTCTTGCGTCATCACTCAACTCACCAGGTGAGATTGAATGACTTATGTCATCCTTTGAGAAAAGCGAAGCTGATGAGTAAAAGCCAGACGATGCTCTTTGGAGGAAACATAACTGCTTCTTCAATTTTAATTCTCCGATGATTGTGTCTGGCTTACCATATGTATCCTCTTCGTGTTTATTCCATACAGGTAAAGCCTTCCATTTGTTGTCCTTGTCAAGGACCTCTATAAATCTATGTGCATATACTCCCATATCATTCTCTTTTTATAGATTTAACTTTTTGTTCTGTTCTTTTCTTTCATCAATTTGCTTGTCAATGAATCTCTTTACTAGCCCAAATGATACTGGTGTAAAGTCGTTGTTGTCCACCCCTACATCATATTGGGTTGGATATAGATACTGAAGCCTCTCTGCATCATTTCCTGTGTTATTCTTTCGGGTATGAACATGACCGAATAGCTGCCATACTTCCTTATATCCACCTTCAAAACAAAGGAAAGGATAGTGACAGAGGTATATTCTCTGCTTGCCGACTTCGATGTGCATCTGCATGGCTACATGTTCAAAGCGACTGATGAATCCTTGTCGGATATTCTTCAAATCGTGGTTACCCATGATTAGATAAATTTTGCCATTCAGACGGTCGAGTATCTTTGTCCATTCAGCTGCGCCGCCCAGGCAGAAATCGCCCAAGTGGAAAACGGTGTCATCTTTACTTATCGCATTGTTCCAATTCGTTATCATCACCTCGTTCATCTGCTCTACGTCCTTGAAAGGGGATTGCAAAAACGGATAATGTTCGCATGATTGAAGTGCGTATCAGATGTGAAGAACGTATGTTCTGCATTAAACTTGAAATTCATTTTCTTCTTTGTTTTATTCTCTCCATGCCCCATCTGGAGCACGGAGAGAGTCTGTTAATTAATTGAGTATGTAAGCCTGGCCCATATAGACCTTCTTTACCAACTCGGTGGAAAGCTTGTTCAATTCCTTGTTGAGCAATTTCTGTTCGCTCTTTTCGAGACAGCCATACTCGCCACCATGCTCCTTCAGAAAATCTTCGAGCACGTCCTTAGAGAACAGCCCCATAATCTTTCCGAAGTCTTTAGGCACATGTACCTCACCGATGTGGCTCACCACATTTGCCAGACGCTGTTCGGTGACGTATGCCTCCACTTCTGGAATGAGTGCCTTCAAAGCCTCGCTGTAGGGAACAGGTTCAGCAAAGAGCTTGTTGCGCTTCTTCACACTCTTCTTTTCGGCAAAGCGTTTGTTCTTGCTCTTGATGAGCACCCTGCTTCCATTTCTTAGGTACATGGGAACGACAGGTCTTATCACGATGCCTTCGCAGATGTTGTCTTCGATGGCAGGGAAGCCAAGCCATTCAGCAATCTTACTCTGGAAAGCGTTAGGGTATTTGAGACATTCACCGAGAGTGCCCTTGAACAGAGTCTTGGCATAGAAGAATCCGTGCTTATCGAAAAGCTCGTTCACCTCATCTACTGGCAGATACCTACCGCCATCGTCGTTGATGACATAGATATCAAAACCATAGAACTCATGTTCAGGGGTGTAGCATACACCCTTCTGGATGAGAGACAACTTACGGTTGGGCTGCACATCCTTGTGAGGATAGGTTCCACCGAACATCTCACCGAAGACATTGACGCTCCTCACGTCCTCATATCTGCTGA
>Ga0247610_10008868_pt1 | contig 10180 bp, 3 predicted proteins | sample 174DNAGHGhighgp2_FD_193483 | JGI IMG/M metagenome (GOLD analysis project Ga0247610, IMG submission 193483) | Sheep rumen microbial communities from Palmerston North, Manawatu-Wanganui, New Zealand - 1742 DNA GHGhigh gp2 | ecosystem: Host-associated > Mammals > Digestive system > Stomach > Rumen ... | reverse complement strand
TCACCTGTGCTGCAACAGCTGCCAGTGAGCCTGGTACTTACGACATCATCGTCAGCGGCGCAGCAGCTGATAACTACGACATTACCTACGTGAAGGGAACGCTGAGAATCAGGAGTCTTGTTGCCCAACTGGGTGACATCAACGACGATGGCGAGGTGGACGTCACCGATGTAGTAGAGCTGATTGACATGGTATTGGCAGGTAGCAACGACCCGTCGGGTGACATCAATGGTGACGGTGAGGTGGACGTCACCGATGTGGTGGAGCTGATAGACATGGTACTGGCAGGATAGTCAAAGCCCTCGGCCCTAGTCCTTAGAGCCAAAAAGAGAACGTGAACAGCAAAAAAACAGCCGGAAGTTTTGTGTTTTCGTTTTTTTGTGTACATTTACAGGCGAATTGATTAAAGATATATTGGGAAACTAGCCCGTCTGATTCCTTGAGGTGTGGCCTTATGTACAAGAAAAGCATTTAACTAAAGAAACAGCACCTTCGACTGATTTCGCGATGGGGTGTTAATGGTAGAAACCTAAAAATAATTATGGAGATATGAATAGTCTAAGATTGATTTTATTAAGCTTAATGCTCATGACTTTGAACCACCTTTATGCGGTGACTTATACTTCGTCGCCATCGGGGTGGTCTGGGAAACCGTCTAGTGACCTTAAAGAAAGTTCTGGTACTTGGATTGCAGCCACGTCTTCTGGTGAATATATTCAGATGAAAGCAGTAGTTAATAGTGACAATACGGTGACCTTCTATGCAAGAAAAAGTACTGGTAATTCATTTATGAATTCGGTTACTTTCAGAATTTTCCAAGACCCTTCCATTTCTGGAAGTACATTAAGCAAAGGCACATCATTAGGCCAGGGGAAGGCTTCTTCTGGAGACAGTGAAGTATCATGTACGGTAAGCTTAGGATATACTAGTGGCAGCCATAAGTTTCTCGGTCTTCTGCTATCGAGTGGATCTACACTTACTAGATTCTGTACTCAGACCATCACGATAACGGCAAAAGCCTCAAAGTTGTCTATGCCCGATGAAGACAGCTTCTACGCATCAAATGTCCTTTATAACTGTTTTACGGCACATTGGGACGCTGTGGACGGTGCTACAGGCTATAGAATATGCGTTAAACGGGCCTCAGAGGACGGATACAATAGCTCTTCTATTGTTTATAGGCAAAAAACAAATACCAATTCCTATACAGTAAACGGACTGAAAGGCAACGCTTATCAGTTCCAGGTACAGGCAATAGTAGGCTCAGACGAAAGTGCTTGGAGCAATTGGAGCCCAAGTGGCCCCATCATAAGGACTTTATCAAACATGAAGATATCCTCAGGTAACACATTTGGCTCATCAACGTTGCAGAAGGGCAAGGAGTATACTTATTCTGTAACTATAACGAACAATTCCTCATTAGACTGGTTTGGAAGCTTTTATCTGAATGGGGACGGAATACAACTTCAATGGAACAGCCAGACCATTACGGCAGGCAGTTCGAAGACATTTACAGAGACTCATACATTCGCAGCAACTGGTTCCAAGACCCTACAACTTTACATTCAGCAGGGAGCAAGGGGCAACGGCGAGACAATTGGGAATCCATTCACAGTGAACGTTGTCAGTCAGGCTGATCCCACCAAACCGTCATCTCCGTCTCCCTCAAATGGAGCAACCAATGTTGCCACATCAGGCACATTTAGTTGGTCAACCTCTGCAGGTGACGGTGGAAGTACGCTGAACTATGAGTTGTACCTTGATACAAACAGTAGTTTTAGTAATGCCAAAAGTCCATACGATAAAGGAAAGAATTCTACCTCCTGTTCATATTCCGGCCTTCAGCCTGGAACGAAGTACTACTGGAAAGTCATTGTTTACAATGGGAGTGGCGGTCATACTACGAGCGATGTGTGGACATTCACGACGGCAAGTAGCACGCCCTCTGGTGAGGACATGACTTTCGAGCAGGCTGCACAATATCTGCAGGAGAAGAAAGTAATAGATAGTGGTGACCCGAACCTGACGGGAAAACTACTGCGCCAGCAGCTGGCCAAGATTGCCTTCCGTGGTTTGTATAGCATTAAAGGGCGTTCTGTCGGCTCTGTTCCTTCAGACTACTATCCTACGGTTTACTCCGACCTGCAAGAAGACTCGTACTATTTCCAGTCGGCACGTGCATTGCTTTATTTAGAGTATGGTGACGGCATTACCCCATTCGACAGGAACAGGCTGTTTTTTGACCCAGACAAAACCATTATCCGTGCGGACGTGCTAAAGGTGTTGTTGGAAACATTTGACATACAGCCTGATGCAAGTATTGCGAATCCTTTCCCCAGCGACGTTACCGTTTCCAATATGAGAAGCAGTGGCAGCCCCAAATACGGTTATATTGCAAAAGCAGCAGACTTGGGAATTGTCTTAAAACCCAACAACGGCAAGAACACAGAATTCAATGCGACTGATGAATGCACACGTGGTCAGGCTTTCATGATGCTTGCCCGGATCATGAAGAAAATAGAGAAAGGTGATATCAAGGATCCCAATCCAACGGATACTGACTATTTTGAACCGCTGAATATTACTTTGAAGACCATCTCCATGGGTCTGAGCCTGCCGATGGGTAATTTCCAGCACTACACGAAGACCAGTTTTGCCTTGAATGGTCTTGTACCTTTATTATTCGCGCATACGTACAATTCCTATAATACTACGTTGTCAAGTGCTTTCTATGGTGCAAAAGAGATAAATGATGTTGAGGAAACCTATCAGCCTTTGGGCGATGGCTGGAGCCATAGCTTCCATTCTTTCCTGACATTCGTAGGCGAGGGCAGTGAGATGCGCGTCATCGTTCATTGGGGCGGTGGTAAGATTGATGTCTATAGGTCTAACGGCTCAAAGATTGTACCAGAGTCAATAGGTGTCTATGACGAATTTACCAATGAAGGTAGCGTGGCCATCATCAAGACCAAGTCGCAGATGACATACCGCTTCTCAAAACTCGGAAGCAGTGGAGCTGATGTTTGCTATCTGACAAGTATAACAGACCGTAACGGCAACCAGCTGACAGTTAACTATGAGAACGGGCAGAATGGCTCAAAGCGCATCAGCAGTGTCACTGATGGAAACCGCTCGCTCAGGTTCTCGTATGTTAGTGGTACCAATCTCCTTTCTTCGGTCAAAGACCCTCTTGGCCGCTCTGTTTCATTCACTTATTTCGATAATAGTCTGACAGGGAAAAAACAGTTGAAGAGCTTCACTGATGCTGAGGGCAACAAGACTCTCTATGACTATACTGATAAATCAAAGGTCAGCTCGTCGAAGTTGCTGACTTCTATTACAATGCCTAAGGGAAATGTCATCAAGAACGAGTATGACGAGAAACTCCGTTTGAGCAAGTCGATGGCCTTTGAGGGCAGTGTCCCAAAGACACAGACAAGTGTCGAGGTGGCAGCCAGTTATAAAGGCTCTGTTTCGACAAGTTCTCATGTTGAGGTCGTACGTGATTCGCGGTCTTCTTCTTATGATTACAAGTTCAATGAGAATAATGCCATGAAGAAGTTGACAAACGAAGAGTTGACGATTAACGCGGCATATAATGATGCGTCACATCCTGAACTGCCTACTTCCATGAGGTCTAACTCTTCGAATGTGAATCCTGTTGAGTACGATGGCAGAGGTAACATGACGAGCATAACAGTCAAGGCGATTGACGGATCGGGATCGTTGACCACGAAGATGACATACGACACGATGAACAATCTGACGAGCGTGACTGACCCCAAAGGCTATACGACCACATATAGTTATGACTCCAAAGGCAACCTGACGGGAGTGTCGGCTCCAGAGAGTGTCACTTCATCATTGTCCGTCAACTCGAAAGGACTGGTAACGACGGCTACCAATCCCATGGGTGTGAAAACAAACTATGGCTATAACAGTTATGGCAATCTGATTAGTACTACCTTACCGGCATTGAACCTTTCGACCTCAGCGGAGTATGACGAAGCAAGCCGTCTTATCAGCGTTACTGATGCTTTGGGACGTAAGAGGTCTTTTGCTTACAACAACAACGATTTCCTGACAAGTGAGACTGATCCGGAAGGCCATAGTACCAGTTATGCCTATGATGCCAATAGCAACCTGACAAGCATCACCAATGCCAAGGGTGGCGTGACGTCTATGTCGTATGATAATGTCACTGACTGGCTGACTTCTGTAGAGTTTGCAGGAGCGACAAAGCGGTATGACTATAACAAGGACGGGTCGTTAAGCTCATTCACCAAACCCGATGGAACAACGCTTAGCTACAGTTATGATAACCTCGGACGAGTGACGAATGATGGAATCAACAGTTACAGCTATGATGACAAGCTGCGTCTGTCATCAGTATCTGGTAACGGCAAGACCCTGTCGTTCTCGTATGACGGTTTCAGCCGTATCACAGGAACCAACTGCGACGGACATAGTAATAGTTATACTTACGATGACAATGGTAACTGTACAAGTGTCAACAATACGACGTATGGCTACGACAAGTTGAACCGTCTGACATCGGTGAAGTTCAGTGGAAAGACGATTACTTACAGCTATCGCAAGGACAGCCAGCTTTCGGAGGTAAGCTATCCCAATGGCATGACAACGTCTTTCGGATATGATGCGGTGGGGCGTCTGACCAGCAAGAAGACCACACTGAGCAATGGAACTGTTCTGGCAAGTTACAGCTTCGAGTTTGACAAGGTGGGTAACATCACTAAGCAGACCACGAAAGAGCCATACGAGGGCAGCGGTCTGGCTAACGAAGATGTGAGCTATACCTACAACAGCGGGAACCGTATCACGAAGGCTGGTGACATCAGCTTCTCGTTCGACGCCAACGGCAACACGACGAAGCGCGGCAGTGAGTCATATCAGTGGGACAAGAGCGATCGTCTGATAAAGGCTGGCTCTACGTCGATTACTTATGACCCGTTAGGACTGATTGCCTCTTACGGCGATATCACATTCACCACTGACCCGTTAGGCATCGGCAACGTGCTCTCTGATTCGAAGAGTGGAGCAGAGTATATCTACGGCAACGGACTGGAGGCTCGTGTCAAGAACGGCAAGGTGAGTTATTACGTCACTGATGTTCGTGGCTCCGTGGTGGCCATCGTTGATGAGAGTGGTAACATCACGCATAAGTACCAATATGACGATTATGGCAAGGTCACACAAAAGCAGGAAGCCGACTATAATCCCTTCCAATATGTAGGTAAATACGGTGTGATGGCTCTCACTGACCATCAGTACTATATGCGTGCCCGACATTATGACCCCACCATTGGCCGCTTCCTCTCAGAAGATCCCATCTGGAGCACCAACCTCTATCCGTATGCGGATAATAATCCGATTATGGGAATTGACCCGATGGGAAAGGAAAGCATAGCTAACATAGCGGAAATGACATGGGAAGCTCTGTTAGAGGCAATAGAAAATGGTTCATATAAAGACCTTGTACCTGATGACTACGATCCACATAAGTATGCATCATGGGATTATGTTGATGAGATGGAAAGAATAGAAAATTTTGGAAAAAATCAATCAGCATCAAGTAAACTTGTAGAGCAATCAGCATCAAGTAAACAACAAGGCACTAAACTGTATAGTAAACTCTATGGATTTGACAGGGAATATTCGGATATGATGAACTCAGTAATCACTGATATGGCTGGACAATACGGAGAAGATCTTGGATATATAATAGAATTTGTAAAATTATATGGACTCGAAAGGGGATTGAGTGAGGCCTTTAAATATACAAAGATGAATAACCCTGGTATATCATTCAAAGAATTTTTGAATTCCATCAAAAAATGGTATGATAATATTCCCACTCAATTATGGGGAATTCCTATCGGCAATCCATGCCGAAATGGAGGTGTTGGATGTATAACAGCGTGATAAAGGTCACTTATTTCTCTCTGATAATATCAATATGATTGAATCAAATTACAAATCATCAAGGAACTATAATCACAAAGTGACTTTGTGAGGTATGAACGAATAGGAATTAAGAAATAAAATGATTATGAAACATCGATTATTATATACATTGGCACTATTGTTTGCAACCTTGCAGACATTTGCCCAGACCTATACCTACGACTCAAACAACCGTTTGACGAAGGTGGTCTATGATGACGGTACAACTGTTATCTATTCCTTCGATGCCTTAGGCAACCGCCTGAGCAAGAAGGTAACAAGTTCAACCACTGAGACATATACCATCAGCGCCACTGTCACTCCTTCTGGTAGTGGCACGGTGACTGGTACTGGCAATTATTTTAGTGGGTTAAGTGTCGAACTCAATGCCATCGCCAATGCTGGCTATAAATTCTTGAAATGGAGTGATGGCGTAACCACCAATCCTCGGACCATCACGGTGACTGGTGACCAAACCTATACAGCTCAATTCGTGGTATCGGAAACAAGAACATTCCTCTATTCACACAATCTGGATGGAACAAACTATTCTCTCTATTGTCAGAACAACTATAACGATGTGCGTTACAATGCTGATGGGACAGCTTATTTCAGAACCGCACTGACACTTGATGTGACCAAGGACGGGACGACCAATACTTATACTGTGGATGACGGACCTTATATTTCTGACATTGCCACCTCACAGAAGCCGTGTATGGCTATTAACACCCAGACTCGACAGTTGTTCATCTTCGATAATTCTTCTGACGGCTATTCGTATGCCTTGGACGGTTATTGCTACGTGACGTCTCTCGACAACATCAGTTTCAAGAAAGAAACAGTATTTACAGAGGCTAATTGGGGATGGTGGCCCAAGTTTGCTGTTTCGGAAGGAGGACAGCTTACCCTGACCCATTTCAGTTATGCTGGCTACTATGCCATGACCTCTACACGAAATAGCAACGGATCGTGGACGACAGATTATGCAAATGACATCTCTCCTGACGATTACAAGGTACAAAATGAGAGCAAGCCTAACGTCCTTGTCTTCAATGCTCCTTCAAATTCTTCCTATATCGCCTTTGCCGATGCGAAAGTCAAGGCCATCTGCGTAGAGAACTGGGACACCAACGGTGACCATGAACTGAGTAAGGACGAGGCAGCGGCTGTGACTGACATAGGCGAGGTGTTCAGGGAGAATGAAGAGATTACCAGTTTCAACGAACTGAAATACTTCACAGGTCTCACAAAGATCAGCGAGGCAGCATTCTTCGGCGATTATGCATTGAGGAGCGTGGAACTGCCTGCGGGTCTCACGTCCATTGAACATGCGGCCTTTGGTATTTGCAGCAGTCTTACTTCGATATTTATTCCGAAGAATGTGACCTCCATTAATGGAACCTCATTCCGCGACTGTACGAGTCTGGTGGATATTACCGTCGACAGTGAGAATCCAGTTTATGAGTCGCCACGAGGATGCAATGCCATTATCAACAAGAATACCAAGACACTTGTCACGGGTTGTAAGGTTACGGTCGTTCCCGATGGAGTGGAGATTATCGGTCCTTCTGCCTTCTACGGTCAGTACAGCATCAAGGAGTTGGTCCTGCCTGCCAGTGTCAAGCAGATAGGTTATGGTTCGTACGACGGTTGCGGATTTGAAACGCTTGTCATTCCCAATACGGTGGAGCGTATTGACTATGCTGCGTTTTGGAATTGCCATAGCCTAGCTACTATCAAGCTGCCTGCGAAGACTCCGACGTTGTCCTCAGAGATCTGTTCCAATTGCATGAAGCTGACAGAAGTCATCAGCCTGAATCCTAATCCGACAGCCATCAGTGACGATGTGTTTATTGTGGATTTTGATGGCACGATGCCGGATGCTACGCTTTATGTTCCAAACGGTTCAAAGGCGAAGTACGAGGCAACCGCAGGTTGGAAGAGGTTCACGAAGATAGTGGAGGCCGACTTGATGGATCCAATAGAAAAAGGTGAGAAGGTTGACTTCGAGGAGGTTGGCAGCGGAACGGACCTTGCTGGCAATATCGTTGACGACGTGTTCATCAACATCCCCGTTGGCGATGGCAGCTACGATGCCGATGACAAGTGTCTCGTGGTGACGAAGGTGTCCAACGACGCCACGGTCAACACACTCGTAGACAAGGATCCGATGAGCGACGAGGTGAAGAAAGGCATCTCTGGCGTGATCTTCAAGGTGCCCGCAGGCGAGGGTAATGTCAAGGTGGAGGCAGAGTCCACTGGTGGCATGACGCTGAAAGTGAAGATTGGCAAGGCTGCCCCCGTAGAGATTGCGCTGACGGGCAAGGCCTCGATGAAGTTCCCATATAACGTGTCGGAACCCACCTACGTCTATATCTATGCCGGCCAGTCTGCAGCCGCCCGTGGTATACAGAAAACCTCAACTGCCGGGAGCCTGAAGCTTTACAGTGTCGCGGTAGTAAGGGCTACTGGTGTTGGTGACCTGAACAGCGACAGCGAGATAGACGTCACCGACGTGGTAGAGCTGATAGACATGGTACTGGCGGGCATCTTCGACAAGGCAGGCGACATCAATGAGGACGGTGAGGTCGACGTCACTGACGTCGTGGAGCTGATAGACATGGTGCTGTCTGGAGAGTAATCGCTACCCTGCGCCTACCCTGCGCCTACCCTGCGGTTACCTTGCGGTTAACGTTAGGTTATGAACCCTGACTTAACCTTGGCTTAACCTTGAGGTAACCCTGAGGCAGGTCTGATTTCATAACCGGGAGGCAACCGGGAGGTAATCGGGAGGTGACCTGGAGCCAGTTTCCGGAGCCAGTTTTTGCTTGACTATAAAAATAATTTGCCGAAAGTTTTGTGCTTTCGGCTTTTTTGTGTACATTTGCAGGCGAAAACCTAATAAATAACAAAAACATCCAAACATGAGAAAAACTTACCAAATGATTCTTGCCCTGGCGCTGATTATGCTGGGCGCAACGAACGCCATGGGACAAACTGTAAATCGTGTAAAGCTCGATAAGTCCATGTTCAAGGCTTGGGACGGTTGTGGTGCTGATGCCAAAGAGGTGGCTGACCCCACCCCCATTGACGTCACTGCCGAGAATCCTTCTGGTGTCGCTTTCAATTGCGACTACAACCTCCTTACTGAGGTTGGCGACTGGAGTTGCATCTATGGTAGTCCGGCAGTCTATTATCTGTGGTATGCCGATATCACCGGTACGCAGAAGATTCATTTCACTGGCTCTGCAGGTTTCAGGTTCTGGGTACAGTTCAACCGTCAGGCTCCCGTCGAGGGCGGTGATGCCCATGGTGGCGAAATGGTACAGGAGGAGCTGATTATCGGCGACGACGGTACTTGTACTTATGAGATTCCTTCTGACATGACCTACGTTCACCTGAACAGTATCAAGACGAAGGGTTCTGGCGTAAGAGGTTCTCTTAATAGCATTGAGTTAGAGGGAACTATGATCTCCATAAATAAGTCCATGTTCAAGGCTTGGGACGGTTGTGGCGCTGATGCCAAAGAGGTGACTGATCCCACCCCCATTGACGTCACTGCCGAGAATCCTTCTGGTGTCGCTTTCAATTGTGATTATAACCTCCTTACCGAAGTTGGCGACTGGAGTTGCATCTATGGTAGTCCAGCTGTCTACTATCTGTGGTATGCTGACATTACCGGTACGCAGAAGATTCATTTCACTGGCTCTGCAGGTTTCAGGTTCTGGGTACAGTTCAACCGTCAGGCTCCCGTCGAGGGCGGTGATGCCCATGGTGGCGATATGGTACAGGAGGAGCTGATTATCGGCGATGACGGTACTTGTACTTATGAGATTCCTTCTGACATGACCTACGTTCACCTGAACAGTATCAAAACGAAGGGCTCTGGCATAAGAGGTTCTCTTAATAGCATTGAGTTAGAAGGTATCGTGAAGCCTACTCCCGTAGCCAAGTCTGGTGACCTGAACGATGACGGCGATGTAGACGTCACCGATGTGGTGGAATTGATAGACATGGTATTGGCTGGCAGCAACGACCCGTCGGGTGACATCAACGGCGACGGTGAGGTGGACGTTACCGACGTGGTGGAACTGATAGACATCGTACTGGCAGGAGGATAAATGCCCTCGGTCTCGTCCTTAGAGTCCAAAAGAGAACGTAGAACAGTAAAAAAACAGCCGGAAGTTTTGTGCTTTCGGCTTTTTTGTGTACA
>Ga0247610_10008867_pt1 | contig 10181 bp, 7 predicted proteins | sample 174DNAGHGhighgp2_FD_193483 | JGI IMG/M metagenome (GOLD analysis project Ga0247610, IMG submission 193483) | Sheep rumen microbial communities from Palmerston North, Manawatu-Wanganui, New Zealand - 1742 DNA GHGhigh gp2 | ecosystem: Host-associated > Mammals > Digestive system > Stomach > Rumen ... | reverse complement strand
CTGTCATCTGAAGATAATCCTCATCGTCCTCGAAGATATCCTGACGGTTGATACCTCGAAGCATGACATGATAGATGCCAGTACCACTCTTTGTCCTTTCCTGTCGCGGCATGTATTGATGCTTTGTCGATTGACAGTGCAAATATAGTAACATTTTCTTAAACAACAAAATTATTAACTCAAAAAATGATCACAGAACCGTCCCCTGGTCAACTCTGATAGTTAACGGAATCAACTCTTGAGCTGACACACTTGTGCTAAAAATGAAAGCACCAAATAATAAAACAAAAATTTTTTTCATAATCTTACAATTTTAGATGATTTGTCACTGCAAAATTATGAGAAAAAGAAAACCCTTGCAATAAAAAATGCTTTTAAGAATTAACTAAAAATTAACCACACTTATCTGTTTGGCTATCAATACGTTAACTCTAAAAACCAACTAAATATTTACCTGATTCCTATCAATTTATTTTGCACAATTCCTTGGATAATTCCTTTGAACTGCCTTTCTTTCCAAAAAGATTCCTCAGAATCTCAGTACTGGTTTTGGAAATATAAGGTGGAGTAAAACCAAGCATGTTGGCTATTTCGCCTGTCTTAAAATGCAAACGTAACAAAAGGCAAATACGATATTCTATAGAATCGATTTGCAGGCGGGACAGGAGGAAATCATAGAAAGCAGGATAGTATTCAGCTGCCAAATTGCATACATTATCCCAATCACTCCCAGAAAGTTTATGACCTTTATCGGCATACTCTTCTATTTGTTGAAAATTGGGGGATAGTTTCAAGTCATTCTCCATCTTCTCTGTTCCAAAGAAAACCAACTTTCCATATTTGCCTAATTTCTTCTCTAGTTGTTTGATTCTTTTTTCGTTTTCGGTAATCTGCTGTTGGTTGGCAACAGCATCTTGTCTCAATAAATGGTTTTCTGATTTAATCTGATGAAGCTCTGATGCCGTTTGCTCTAAACTCTCAATTACTTTTCTACGGGCGATGTATAACCAAGATGCAATAAGAAGAACTATAAGTAAAATAACGACGCTGATTAAAAACCGAATGTTCGCTTGAATTGCATTTTGTGATTCTTGATGCGCTATCGCCTGATGTCGAGTATAGTCATGCATTGTCTGAATGCGCTCAATGTCTTTTGCTGTACGATGGGCATACAAAGAGTCGCTCATTGCATAGGCATACTTATAGTATTTAGCAGTAGAATCAGCTAATTGTCGTAAGTTGTATAGTTCAGCCAAACCTAACGCTGCTGAATGTTGATTGTTAAAACCTTTACCATTGAGCAGTTCTTTTCGGAAATAGTACTCTGCAGAATCCAAGACGTTTGTACGTAGGAAATATAAGCCTTTTATACGATAATAAATCTCACGTCCTTTCTGGATATTACCAAGGGAATCAAAGTATCCAGATTCTGACTCATATATTTGCATATATGTTCTAACTTTGTCAAACTCCTTGCGAGAAATGAGTGTACTAAATGTGTAAAATAATGAACTGGCTGAATAGTTACTATAACCATATTTGCGATATAATTGAGAAACATGCTCACATATATATAATAAGGAATCTGGCATATTCAGGTTACGATAAGCCTGACTTTCCTGTGTATAACTCATTAGTGCTGCAAGCGTATCTTTTCCTTTCCATGCAAGTCTAGAAGATTGTCGTTGGAAAACCAATTGTTCTCGATAAAGTCCCTGCTCATAGAAAATCTGTGCCATTTGCCCGTAAACCCTCGCCAGTTGAGGATAGTCGCAATCCTCGCTGAGGGTGTCGGCACAGTTGGCGGCGTTCTGGTAGCACTCAAGAGCCGTAGGGGCCTCGCCGTGGTCGTAGTAGGCACGGCCCAGCAGGTAATAAGCCAGCAGGCGCTCGTTGGGTGTGCCTTGATCATTGAAGAATTTGACATAAGGCTCGACGTCGGCCACCGTGAAAGGCTGGTCGTTGCGGTTGCGCTCATTGATGCTGTCCAAACCAGCACGCATGCGACTACGCTCGGTCTCCGTCGTGCAGCAGGCCAACGCCATCAAAAGGGTGAATGCAAGTACCAGATTCTTCATCACCCTGCAAAGGTACGAATAAGCGAGCAAATAAACAAATTATATTTGTTTTTTTACAAAATATTCTACTACAGTCTTACGCCAAACGACGCATTGACGACCCAGTTTTCCAGTCGCCCGTTGGTAGTACTTTTCCGGACGCGGAAGTTATTGAATTCCCCATTGCAATTCATAAAATACCGGCTGAAATTGTAGGTCACCGACAGGCGCAAGTCAAGGTTCATCGTCAATCCGCTGTTGTAGGTCTTTTCCACCGATGGCGTAATGCGCAGATTGTCGTGCCAACTGTCCCACTGTTCGTCGGTAATCTCCTCGTTCATGAAGTCCGACCCCTCCAGCAGTTCGGGCACGTTGGTGTCGTAGGCATAGCCCTTCACCTTGTTCACAAAGGTCAGCATCGGCACAGCCATGGCGCTAATCAGCAGTCCACGCGTGGGCACCCAGTTGTAGGCATAGCCCAGGCCTACTCCACCCTGCCACATCTTCAGGCGGCCCAGACCATGCATCAGATACACCAGGTCGGCATTCGAGTTCGTACCATAATCGATACTCGCGTAGAAGTACATGGCCCCGGCCAGCAACGATCCCGATGAGCGTTTCTGCACCACCGACTGGTCGTAGGCAGCAGAAATCCCTCTTGCTCCATCCGTCCTTGTTTTCCTCCGAGATGAGGTCCGAGTCCAGATTAAGGCGCGGATGATAGCTGCGGAACGAGTTGATGCGCAGGGTAGCGCCATCATCATTACAACTGCAAAGATACTAATAAATATGTGCAAATAAAAACGCGGAAAATTTCGTACCTTTGCAGTGCAACAGACGCTTATTTGGCACGGAAGCGTTCTGCCTGCGACTGGATGAGTTCCTGGTCGTCGAAATAGTTGATCTGCATGGCACGGCGCACCTCGTCCATGGTCTGAACAGCGGTCTCGCGAGCCTTTTCAGTACCTCGGCGCAGGATGTTATAGATCTCGGGGATGTCCTGTTCGAACTCATGGCGACGCTGACGGATGGGGTCGAGCATCTGGTTCAGAATCTGATTGAGGAATTTCTTACATTTCATGTCGCCCAAGCCACCACGGCGGTAGTGGTCCTTCAACTCATCGAGGTTCTGGTATTCGGGCCAGAAGTTAGCAAAGTCGGCATCGCACGAGAAAGCGTCGAGATAGGTAAATACGGCATTACCCTCGACATGGCCCGGGTCGTTCAGGTTGACGTGCAGGGGGTCGGTGTACATCGAACGCACCTTCTGCCAGACGGTGTCAGCATCGTCGGAGAGGTAGATGCAGTTGCCCAGCGACTTCGACATTTTCTCCTTGCCATCGGTACCCGGCAGACGACGGGCGGTGGCATTCTCGGGCAGCATGATGTTGGGCTCGACGAGCACGGGGCCGTAGGTATTGTTGAAGCGGTTCACCAATTCACGAGTCACCTCGAGCATGGGTTCCTGGTCTTCACCAGCGGGAACGGTCGTAGCCTTGAACAGCGTGATGTCGGCAGCCTGCGACACGGGGTAGCAGAAGAATCCGAGGGGGATGCTCTCGCCCTCGAAGCCACGCATCTTAATCTCGGTCTTCACCGTCGGGTTGCGTTGCACACGACTGACGGAGATGAGGTTCATCAGGTAGGTGGTGAGCTCGGCCAGTTCAGTAATCTGGCTTTGGACGAACAACACGCACTTCTCGGGGTCCAGTCCGGCCGAGAGGTAGTCGAGGGCCACCTCGATGATGTTCTGACGAATCTTCTCAGGATTGTCGGCATTATCGGTCAGGGCCTGTACGTCGGCCATAAACACAAACATTTTCTCGTAGTCGCCAGCGTTCTGCAACTCGACGCGACGACGCAGCGAACCGACATAGTGTCCCAGATGGAGTTTACCCGTGGGGCGGTCGCCTGTAAGTATGATCTTTCCCATAAGTTTTAATACGTTTTTTCAATTTTGGCTGCAAAGGTACAAAAAAAAATGAGAAATGAGAAATAAGAAATGAGAAAATTATTTCGAGCCAATGTAGAGGAACAACATTCCGAGGAGTACCAATGCCAGGTCGAAGGCCTTTGCCTTGAGATTTTTCTCGTGGAAGAAGGCTGCTCCGAACAGGAAGCTGACCACCACGCTGCCCCGTCGGATCATGGAGACGATGCTGATCATGGCGTCGGGCAGCGACAGAGAATAGAAATACAGGAAATCGGCCGTCGAGAGGAAGATGCTGACACCGATGATGGACCAACTCCAATGGAAGGGTGTGGTTTCGTGGTGTTTGGGCCACCACAGCAGCCACAACATGGCAAGCATCATGAAGCACTGGTAGATGTTGTACCACGACTGTACCATCATGCGGTCGAGTCCGATGCCGCCATCGGCAACAGGCGCCATCAGGTATTTATCGTAGAGTCCGCTGATGGCCCCCATGACGGCAGCACCGACAATCATCCAGATATAGTGGTCGCGCTTGAAATCAATACCTTCCTTCTTACCGCTGCGGCTGAGTAGCAGGAACGAAGCAACAGCCAGCAGGACGCCAATCCACTGCCACACGTTGAGCCGTTCGCCAAACACCAGCAAGGCACCGACGAGCACCATCACCGGGCGCGTGGCATTGATGGGGCCGACGATGGTCAGCGGCAGGTGTTTCATGCCGAAATAGCCGAGCACCCAGCTAGAGAGTACGATGAGCGCTTTCAGGAGAATGTATTTATGCATGTCCCACCCACCAGAGGCAACGTGGAACATGGTTCCGTCGAGCACCGCCGAACCCGCACTAAGCACGATGAACGGCAGGAAGATAAGCGACGAAAACAGGGTATTCAGAAACAGCACAGGAAGCACGGCATTACCACGCAGTGCATCCTTCTTCAGAGAGTCGTAGCAGCCCAAGAGTGCTGCTGACATAAAAGCCAATATCAACCAGGCCATATCGTTATCAATTCTTTTGTCGTTATACCGTTATAACTTTATATCGAGATTACGGTTCATATTTTACATCTTCCAAAAACAGCGCCTTCGCAGGCATCGATTCACCTGCCTGAGTACGCTGCTTGCCCTCGATGACCTGCCGGAAGTCGTCGAGCGTCATGCGACCGCGGCCCACCTCGACCAGCGTGCCAACGACAGCACGCACCATGTTGCGCAGGAAGCGGTTGGCGGTAATCTGGAAATACCATGTCGTGGGCGACGTCTGATGCCATTGGGCATGTGTCACCTGGCAGAGTGTCGTCTTGACGTCGCTGCCCGCCTTGCAGAAGGCCCCGAAGTCGTCGTATTCGGTCAGTATTCGCCCCGCCTGATTCATCAGGTCGTAGTCGAGCTGGTAGTGCAGTTCCAAGGAATAGGCTCGCAGGAACGGGTCCTTGCGGGTGTGGACATAGTAACGGTAGGTGCGCTCGATAGCCGAAAAGCGCGCATGCAGGTCGTCGCTGACGGGTTCGACGCTGTAGACGGCAATGTCCTGATGCAACAGTCCGTTGAGTTTACGTGTCAGCACCTCAGGGTCGAACGCCTGCTGGGTATCGAAATGGGCCGCCATACGACGGGCGTGAACCCCCGTGTCAGTGCGCCCTGCACCAGTGAGCGTCACCTCCTCGCGCAACAGCACGGAAAGGCAGCGCTGCAGTTCGCTCTGCACCGTCGTACCATTGGGCTGAATCTGCCAACCGTGATAGGCTGTACCGTCGTAGCTAAACCATACGAAATACCTCATAACAGCGTGCAAAGGTAGTGCAAATCGAATGAAAAACCAAATATATTTGAGTTTTTCTGAGATGAAGCCTACTTTCGACAGGGTCAAAGTACAAAAAAAAGTGAAGAGTGAAGAGTGAAGAGTGAAAAATTAAAAGGAATATGCAAAAAAATTTGGTTTTATGTACGATATTTTGTATCTTTGCACCGATTTGTACCCTATAGGGGTACGCTGACACTAAAACGCAAGATTGAAGACATGTTTGATAAGGACACATACATCCGTCGCAGGGCGGAACTAAAAAGGCTGGTTGGCGAGGGCGTAATCGTGCTCTTCGGCAACAACGAGGCACCTTGTAATTACCCCGCAAATGCGTATGCTCCCATGCGCCAGGACTCATCGTTCCTGTATTATTTCGGACAGCACCGCGACGGACTGGTGGGCGTCATCGACATCGACAACGACGAAGAGTGGCTGTTTGGCGACGACATCGACGTGGAAGACATCGTCTGGATGGGCTTCACCCCGACCGTCAGCGACCTGGCTGCCGAGGTGGGCATCAGCAAGACCGCCCCGATGGCACAGTTGAGTAAAGTATGTTGCGACTCAGTTGCGACACACCGGACAGTGCATTTCCTGCCGCCTTACCGACATGACACGAAGATACAAATCATGGACCTGCTGGGCATCCATCCTTCGAAGCAGAAGGAGGCCGCCTCGCTGCCGCTCATCAAGGCCGTCGTCAAGATGCGCGCCACCAAAGAGCCGCAGGAGATAGCCGCCATCGACCGTGCCTGCGACGTAGGCTACGCGATGCATACCACGGCGCAGCTGCTGGTGAAGCCCGGTGTGACGGAGCGTTTCATTGGCGGTCAGGTAGACGGCATCGCCCGTTCGTTGGCCAACGGAACGAGTTTCGCCACGATTTTTAGCCAACATGGAGAAATCATGCACGGCAATCCGTCAGCAGCAAAACTGGAGGACGGACGACTGGTGCTATGCGACGCAGGGTGCGAACTGGATGACTACTGCTCGGATCACACCCGCACGATGCCCGTGAACGGCAAGTTCACCCAGCGCCAACGCGAGATATACAGCATCGTCGAGGCCTGTCACGACTACGTATTGGAAGTCGCCAAGCCCGGCGTGAAATATATGGACGTACACTTTGCCGTATGCCGCATGATGACGGAACGGCTGAAGGAGCTGGGACTCATGAAGGGCGACACCGACGAGGCCGTCCGTCAGGGTGCCCACGCCATGTTCCTGCCCCACGGACTGGGACACATGATGGGCATGGACGTACACGACATGGAAGGACTGGGACAGATTTACGTAGGTTTCGATGACGAGACACGTCCCAACCTGGAGCAGTTCGGTACCAACTGTCTGCGCATGGGTCGCAGACTGGAGGAAGGTTTCGTCGTAACTGACGAGCCGGGCATCTACTTCATCCCTGCCCTCATCGACGAGTGGAAAGCTAGCGGTCATTGTAAGGAGTTCTTGTGTTTCGACAAAATCGAAACCTATAAGGACTTCGGTGGCATTCGCATCGAGGACGATGTGCTGATTACGAAGGACGGTTGCCGTTTCCTGGGCTCGAAGCGCATCCCGTATCACCCCCAGGAACTGGAGGAATTCATGGCGCACAACGCCGGTTAAGTTTTTGAATACAATAAAATAACACAATAAAAAAGAGAAAAGTAATGAGAAAATTAATGACTTTGGCCCTGTTCGCATTGATTGCGACAGGAGTGCAGGCGGAGGCAAAGAAAGACTCCGTCAACAAAAACAAACCGGTGTTCACGGTGATTAAGGAGAACCCTATCACCAGCATTAAGGACCAGAACCGAAGCGGCACGTGTTGGGACTACTCCACCCTGTCGTTCTTTGAGGCCGAAATTCTGAAAGCCACCGGTAAGACCTACGACCTCGACGAGTCGTTCGTAGCCAACAAGACCTACATGGAACGTGCCATCCAGGTGGTGCGCTACCATGGTGACTGCCAGTTTGCACAGGGTGGTTCGGCAGAAGACGTGCTGGCCACGATGAAGACTCACGGCATCATTCCCCAGGGCATTATGCCGTTCCCGGGTTCGCTATATGGCGACTCGCTGAACAACTTCAACGAGTTCTTCAAACTGCTGGAGCCATACGTGGCTGCTATCGCCAAAAGCGACGCCAAGAAGATTTCGAACCAGTGGAAGGTCGGTCTGCAAGGCATCCTCGATGCTTATCTGGGCAAGTGCCCCGAGGAGTTTACCTATGAGGGCAAGAAGTACACCCCGAAGAGCTTCGTGCAAACGCTCGGCATCAATCTGGACGACTATGTCAGCATCACCAGCTACACGCACCATCCTTTCTACACCACGTTCGCTGTAGAGGTGCAGGACAACTGGCGCTTCCCGCAGTCGTACAACCTGCCGATGGACGAAATGATGCAGGTCATCGACAATGCCATCGACAAGGGCTATACCATCGCCTGGGGCGGTGACGTGTCGGAAGACGGATTCACCCGCACCGGACTGGCTTATGCCATCGACGGCAAGGCTACCCAGAGCCTGCGTGGCAGCGACATGGCCAAGTGGCTGAAACTGACTACCGCCAAGAAGCGTGACATCATCGACTCGCTGGGCTGCAATGTGCCCGAGATAGTAGCCACCCAGGAACTGCGCCAGGAGCGTTTTGACAACTGGGAACTGACTGACGACCACGGAATGCTGATTTACGGTGTTGCCAAGGACCAGAACGGCAAGGAATATTACATGGTGAAGAACTCGTGGGGCGAAACAGGCGACTACAAGGGCATCTGGTATATGACCAAGACCTTCATCGCTGCCAACACGATGGACTTCCTCATCAACAAGAACGCCATACCCAAGGACATTCGTAAGAAATTGGGCCTATAGCCACAGGACAAACCTAAAGAACAAGGTAAATGCAGTTTAAATGGAATTACGAACCACCTACACCAGAAAGACTGCAAGCGGCTAAAGAGTTGGCCGAGAAGATAGGAATGAGTCCTGTCATGGCTAACCTGCTGATTCAGCGAGGCATCAAGACGGAGAGTGCCGCCAAGCGTTTCTTCCGCCCCATGCTCAACGAGCTGATTGACCCGTTCCTGATGAACGACATGGACGTGGCAGTAGACCGCCTAAATGACGCGATGGGCCGAAAAGAGCGCATCATGGTCTGGGGCGACTACGACGTGGATGGATGTACAGCAGTAGCTTTGGTGTATAAATTCCTGCAGCAGTTCTACTCCAACATGGAGTACTATATCCCCGACCGTTACGAAGAAGGTTACGGCGTCAGCATCAAGGGTATAGACTATGCGGCAGAGAACGGTGTAAAATTGATTATCGTGCTCGATTGCGGTATCAAGGCAATCGACGAAATAGCGTACGCGAAGTCGTTGGGCGTAGACTTCATCATCTGCGACCATCATGTTCCCGACGACGTGATGCCACCCGCAGTGGCCATCCTCAACCCCAAGCGTGCGGACTCTACCTACCCGTATCACCACCTGTCGGGATGCGGTGTAGGATTCAAACTCATGCAGGCCTTTGCCAAAAACAACGGCATCCCCTTCTCGCGACTGATTCCCCTGCTCGATTTCTGTGCATTGAGCATTGCAGCCGACCTGGTACCCATCGACGGCGAGAACCGCATACTGGCCTTCCACGGACTGAAACAGCTGAACCAAAGCCCATCGATAGGTCTGAAAGCCATCATCGAAATCTGCGGGCTGACGGGTCGCGAACTGACCATGAGCGACATCATGTTCAAGATTGGTCCGCGTATTAATGCCTCTGGACGTATGCAGAACGGTACGGAAACGGTAACGCTGCTGGTGGAGAAAGACCTGAAGCGTGCCCTTGAGGAGGCGACGCGCATCAACGAGTATAACGACCAGCGACGCGATGTGGACAAGCAGATGACGGAAGAGGCCAACGAAATTGTGGCCCGTCTGGAAAGCCAGCAGCACCAGAAGTCAATCGTGCTCTATGACGAAGGTTGGAAGAAAGGCGTGGTGGGCATCGTGGCATCACGACTGACGGAACTCTACTTCCGTCCTACCGTCGTACTGACCATCATCAATGGTGTGGCCTCGGGTTCTGCACGCTCGGTGGCAGGCTTCGACATCTACGAAGCCATCAAGTCGTGTCGCGACCTGCTCGAGAACTTTGGCGGACACACCTATGCCGTAGGTCTGACGCTGAAACAGGAGAACATTCCCGAGTTCCGTCGCCGCTTCCAGGAGTTCGTCAGCACGCATATCATGCCCGAACAGACGCAACAGACGCTGGATATCGACATGGAGGTTGACTTCCACCAGATTAACAAGCGCCTGCTCAACGAACTGAAAAAGCTGGCTCCCCACGGACCCGCCAACGAAAAGCCGCTGTTCCTGACGCGCAACGTCTAC
>Ga0247610_10008866_pt1 | contig 10181 bp, 13 predicted proteins | sample 174DNAGHGhighgp2_FD_193483 | JGI IMG/M metagenome (GOLD analysis project Ga0247610, IMG submission 193483) | Sheep rumen microbial communities from Palmerston North, Manawatu-Wanganui, New Zealand - 1742 DNA GHGhigh gp2 | ecosystem: Host-associated > Mammals > Digestive system > Stomach > Rumen... | reverse complement strand
ATGCACGGTGTCGACATTCCTCAGCTCGAGACCTTCGAGGCAGGTATGCTCTTTGCCCGCACAGAGGGTATCATCCCTGCTCCCGAGAGCACCCATGCCATCGCAGCCACCATCCGCGAGGCCAACAAGTGTAAGGAGACTGGCGAAGAGAAGGTCATCCTCTTCAACCTCTCAGGTCACGGACTCATCGACATGCCGTCTTATGAGTCATTCATCAAAGGTGACCTGCAGAACTACACCGTCACCGACGAGATGATTGCCCAGAACCTTGCCGAACTCGACAAGTAACTCAGTAACTCCACTTATAAAAGCCATCCGTTTGGATGGCTTTTTTATTTTATGATTAGTCTTCAATAAGACACTTGCCAGTAAGCGTTTATCACCCAATTTCTTCAATCAAGAAACTATATACATATCCAGAAGACTGGAAATAGAGGCCAGTCTTAGGGTTACTTATCTGACAACAACTTAGACATAAAAAACGACTCATATCTTCTATCTGGTTGCAAGAATAGCAATTATCTGCGAAACTTCCAAATATTTCGCTCAAATTCTTAATCTTCTTTCTCAGCATACGGTTTCTTATGAGCCAATAACAATCTTACCGCCACCTGGGCCGAAGACGAAGTCACCTATCAGACGCACAGAACGAGGAATATGCAGCGTGACAAACTGACGACACATAGCAAAAGCCATCGAACATATAGTCACCACACCATCTGGCACATGGTATTCTTCCGCTTTGAATTCAGCACGCGCAAACAACAGCCGATGCCCATCAAGACTATAACCAATTCCGTGTTCATCCACACGATACTCCCCTTCATCCTCAAACGCCCACGTCTCCTCATCACGATTCGCATAGTCCTTCGTCCAGAAATAGACCACCGGCATCAGTTCCTCATTCTCCTCAGGATCCTCACTAAACACCAACTGCTCATACTCATGCACATGAGCCGTCCAAGGAACATGCAGTGTATCTATCCTGCACCCGATCAGTGCCTCAGGCTCTATCTCCTCCACCCCTTCAGGAATCCAATAAGCCCCTTTCACGTTTGCCCCTTTCAGCAACCGCTTCCCGTCACCAGAATAAACAAATCCGTAACTATCCGACCACAATCTTTCATCCTCCATCATACCTTATAGACACTATAAACAATCTCTTTACCTATATACTCTATCCTTTCCATCAGGTTCACGAAGCCACCCATTTCGAGATGTCCCTTGGTATAAACCTCATACACATTCTGATGATCATCTCCCCATGTGACAGGCATCTTCATCAAGCCAACATGCTTGAAGAATAGCTGCTGACGAGGCGAAGCCACCACTTTTACCGTCAATACTACAGGCTCCCCCAATTCCTCAAACATGTGAATCAACAGCCTTTCCTCCGCCTCTCGGTTCTCTCTATCAGAAAAATCTTTCAACAAAAAGATAACATTAGCACCAAACTCCTCCCATCTATCTTTTCCACTCAGATGCATCGATGCAGCATACCCCATGTAATACCCATCGGGCTGAATAATCCAAAACTGAGGAACATCCAAACCCTGATCCTTGCAAAACATCTTCAGCCTGTCTTGCAAATCATTCATCCCAAAAGGGCCGCTATGCTTGACCATACCAATACAAGAAACAGCCAATCAAGATCAATATCCCAATACCGATAATGATACCTATCAGCCTTCCCAGTAGTGCCTTCAAATAATCACCAAAGGAATTATACTCCCAAATAAAGCCTCCCCAATTTTCAAAGAATCTCATACCCTACATATAGAATTTTTGAACAAACCAATATGAAAGCGAAGGTGTTCCTGGTCTCCTCTTATACTGCGACAAATCTAAATAAGGTGTAATGTTCAGTCCATATTTACGATTCAAGTCCTCAGCCATCTTCTTGAACTTCTTTCCATGATGACAATCTCTATCTTCTCCCACATAAGCCAGATAATAATGAATCATTTCATGACACATGATATCCTTAAACTGCTTTTCCGTAAAGTCATAATAGTCAGTCATGGATATTGTTGGATCATAGACTGTTTTGTCAAACCAACCACCCTTAGTATATTGGAAATAGCCACACGTCCTGAATGAATGAAGCAAGTCAAATTGAGGGAAAAGCAACTTTCCCTCGAAATACTCCATATTACATGTATCGAAAGTTAATAGCATATTATCATGATTAGCAACCATACTAGCTATCCCTTATATGACCAAGTTGGAGCACTTAAATCTTTGGCTAATTCCTGCTCCATACTTTTCAGCTGCTCTAATGAGCTATTAATTCCAGTTTGTACTTGTTCAACGGTCTGCATATATTCCTGACAAGTATTGTTGACAATAGTAATACATGTATCGCTAAAATGCTCAGATTTCTTGTCCTGCCAATTATCTTTCAGCACTTGATTGTTGCGATTAAAAGCCTGCACATATTGATGCATCTCGTCCAATAGATGTTTAATCTGTTTCATTCCGTATATTCATTTAGCGCTGCTATTGCTTTCTTCAAAAAGTTGTCTCCTTCTTCCTTACTTTTCTCCAACTTATCTCGTTGCCGATTAGTCATCCATATTACGCGATCCGTTTCGCCATGAATATTCTGATACATTTTCTTGGCAGATTCTGCATACTTCTGGGCTTTCTCATAAAGCTGTTTGTACATCTGAAGCGCCTGCTCGCGATGTCTAAGCTCATTGCCATCCATTCCTCCCCCCCTTTTGAGAGATGCCTCATAGTCGGCTTTAGCGTGAGCATATTTCTGTTGGGCAATATTCAAATGATCCTTAATTTTATGCTCTAACTCTCGTGCTTGATCATCTTTTTGAGCAAAAAGATTACGAAATCGATACGTCATCTGTATCGTTGATTCCATAAAACGATTATAGGCTTGGGAGTACGACTCTAAAAGTCGTATCTCCCTCACCTTTACATCTGCATTTGCCATACCTTATTTATCTGATACTCTGATATTCCATCAGCTTCGAGGTAATCTTGGCGATGTAGTTAGAGTATTCCGTAAACATCTCCGACATTTTCTTAATGTCCTGCACACTGCGATTAAACTCCTCGCGGAACTTATCGTTCTGTTTGTCTTGCCAACCCTCGGAAACAGCGTTCATACGCTGCTGGGCAGCTTGCATCGTTTGATACATGTTCTGACCAAGGTTCTTGATATTCTTTCCAAACAGAGCCAACTGCTCTATGTTTTTTACACCAGCATCACTTGCCATAGACTTTTCTTTTTTTATTGTTAAACGTTAGAAATCAAACGGAGTAAACAGCGTGTAGCTGTTATTGGTCTCGTTATAGTAAATTGCCCTTAGTCGTTCAATGTCCGATGACAGATTCTCCAATCTCAGATCATCACTTAAGCCCAAGGTATTAACAGCATTATCATCACTCTTCAGCATCACCAAATGATGGAACATGTTGAAGAACTCCTTAGCCGACAAATAATCAGAGAACAGCAGTTGTTTGGGCTTATCAATCTGAAGAATTACATGCACACCAACCTCGGCACCATTCTTCAAGATGTAATCAATGACTTTCAGATAACTATTGAAATCTGAATCAGAACTACTGCCACCAGAGAACATACTGGAATCAAATCCGAAATCATCTGCTGCTGAAGCAGGTTTTTCTGTAGCAATTTCCATATCCATACGTAGTTCTCTGAAGCGCTCCTGGCCTAAAATATAAAGCACCATCGGCTCTGCATCTCTGTTCTTGATAGAAGTAGCAATTCTCTGCAACTCAGATCCACAGGTTGATGGATTCAGCAACTCTATTTCACCCTTACTTTCAAGGTCTTTAAGCATCTTTGTCGTTTTCTTCTGATCTGATGGCAGGCAGTTTATTACTTTTATCGCAACATCTTTGTTCGATATTCTTAGACTCTGGATAGAAGCCATAGCCGTTCTGGACACCTGTTCCTCATCGTTGATACCAAACAGCATCACGTTGTCAGCATATTCATTGCGAAGAGAAATAATTACAGGTTCCATCTTCGTGTCGATAGAGCGACCAAAGGCTATAGAAGTCCTCTTTGCAAGCAGACTCTTCACCTCGTCGTCAATCTCAAATATCTGCGAACCAACAAAGTAGAACTGATCATTCGTAAAGGCTTTTGTCTTTCCATTAATCTTCTTGATAATTTCAAAGGCGTCCTTCGTAGGCAGATAGGTGGATTTGAACACCACATCATTATCTATGTCGTGATGAAGCACCTGACCTGTCTTCAACTGACTTGTAGTTGCAGTCGAGCCAGGAACCAACCGTTCTGAATCGCCTGGTGCACATTTCAGCAGATAGAAATCAGAGATATTGTTGATAACCTCACTTGGAATCTCTGCCTGAGCAATAGTCTGAGTAGCCAATACCAAATGAACACCTTGGCTTCGGCCTTCCTTGGCTATCTTAGAAAGAATCTCAGAGATTTCACGATACAGCTTGACTTCCTTGCTGTTCATCGTTGGGAACATCACGTGACATTCGTCTGCAATGAATACGATGCGAGGCATCTTCTTATCAGGATTCACCTGATTATACTCCACGATATTCGAGACACCATTGTCTCGAAGCAACTTACCACGTTCACGCATCTTATTGCTGATGTCACGCAGAATCTCTAACGTAATCTGGATGTCTGAATTATCCACCAGCAAAGCCTTTACGTGCTTCTCGTTTTTATAGCGATTGAATTCCACACCGCCAATCTTGAAGTCCATCAAATAGAGTTCCAATTCCTTTGGCGAATACTTAGACATTGCTCCGATAATCACATCATGCAGGAATACGGATTTACCTGTACCAGACTGACCTATAATAAAACAATGTATATGGCTGACAGTATCAAGCGTAAAGTCAACCAACTCACCCTGTTCTGATGAGCCCACAGGGATCACCATTGATTCATTGATTGACTCAAAGTCTCCTCCTAGCATTTTATCATAATTCACACTTGCCAAAGTCGTTTGTGGAGCTTTAGCACCTTTATTTATATACTCAAAACAGGTTTTAGCCAAAATGGGATTATCAAGAATAGGCGTACAACGAATAAATGCATCCTTCGAATAATCTCCATATTCCTTAGCCTCCAAAATAAGATAAGAATCTTCCAATGCCATTATAGAATCATCTTCTTCGTCCTCTTCCGGCATAAAATCCAAATTATTCATCAAGATAAAGTAGATACCTCCCTTGTGACCATTCTCAAACAGGGCATCCAGATCACGCATTTCATCAACGCACTTTTGGAAATCAGTAATCACAACGACATCGTATGGTACAACGACCTTTTTCTTATTCCGATTATAGTTTACAACATCGCCATATTCCTCCATCGCCTTTGCCATCTTTGCGCGAAGAGTTTCCTTCAACTGGTGCCAATCGCTTGGACTGGTAATAAGCTTATCATACAACCTATTATCCAGGTTTTTTGTTAAGTATGAAGCTTGCGCAGAAAAGGCAAGATCAACAAAATGCAGCTTGAAACTACCACCCGGGAGTGATAATAGCATATTTACTACGAGTTGATTCAATAATGCCTGTCCTCGGTCTGCTGTTTCTGATGTGTAATCAATAACGAGATTCTGACCATCATCACTATCTTCTTGCCACTCAAAAATAGAAGGTATCTCAATAGTCAGATTACCAATTATATCTTTCGAATGCTCCTCATCTGGAAGCAAGGGAACAAAAGTATTAGAACTGACATTTTGGGATATCTTGCTAAATATTTTCTTTGCTTCATCTAATGAATTTACCTCAAGATTAAATTGAAGAAGAGGCAAATACGCTTCATTTAACTTATTTATGATATCAAAATATTGCCTCTCTATACTCCTCGATACCATTTCTACATCTGAGTTCTCTGAAATGGATTGTTGGTTGTAATCGTATGAAATGCATTCAACCAACCGCTTTATATGTTCAAATACTATCATAATTCTGCAATTTTTTCATGAAATTGGGGAAAATTAACTTCGCAATTAGAAAATAAACTCCCGTAACACCACCAATAGTTACCAATTCCCCAAAATAACCTTTCGGCCTTATGGTAAATAGTGTGTACAAGAGAACTATACCATAAACTATCGCGAGGATTATTCCTTTTATACGGATCTTTTTCTTTTCTTTTAGTCTCTGTTCTTCTTGTTCTGTCTCAAAATCTACACGGAGTTTTTCGCTAACAAGCATGTTAACTTTCTGGTGAATATTCGATTCCCATTGACCTCTCTGATCATTTGCTTTACTAAATACTTGTTCTTTAATATTTGCAAAAGAATCGACCCATTGATTTGCTAATAGTGAGTTACCCTCTACCTCAACAATTTCGGAGACTGCAAACAATTTTGGAGTGGCTCCAGCATTCTTTTCGAGGATTACGACTATGCCCTTTCCCAGATTTGAAGCGGTGGCAACAGAATTCGTGAGTCGTTCCATATTCTTTACAGAGACTTGCATCTCATCTATGACAACCTCAATATTGTGTATACTATAGCGGTCAACCTTCAAACCTCTAATATTCTCTACAAAATCTCCATCGATGCGCATATTGATGTAACCTTTGCTACGCATATCCTCAAAGAGTCCTCGGTAGTAACCTTCGCGATCTTGCACAAGGGATGCGAGGATGAATATTTGCTTGTCTGCATAGTCGTGAAGAATCATGTCGACAACATGTTCTTTAGTATATTTCATCGTCTCCAATGATTCTTTCACTTTTAAGAATTCATCCGCAACCAAATCACTCAAATAATCATCACTGGGAATATTACCTTTATTAATAAACTGACTAGCAGTGAAATAATCTCCTATTCTAATTAGTCGATCTGCAGCTTCATAATATGTTGCTTGAATATCACTTATGAATGCAAATTCTATTGCGATTTCAGCTTTTTCTTGATTATCTCCCTTTAGATAAGCGTTTATAATTGAAGTAATTATTTCATTTAATCCTAAATTAGGGAACAAGCCAAGTTCATTCAAGTATGTTTGTAATTCAGATCTTCCTTTTATTACGTCCGAATCAAAATCAATGGAAATTGAATCTTCCAATTCTTCGTTTTTCCTTACAGATTTTGCATAATTTTGAAAGGCCGATGAGAGGTCTCCCTCAAGTTCATCAATGAATCCTATCATTCGAATTGCCTCAGGATTATCTGCCAAACAAGGTTTCCCAAAGTATTGTTTTGCCAAAGCATAGTCAATCTGTGGTAATGACACGGGCATACCAGAAATAGGTAAAACTCCACTCGCTTTTGTTATACCCAACAAGATAATCATACCATATTGGAAACATGCCTCAGGATTTCCTCTATCCGCTTCAGATTTCACATCGGCCCAATTCGGTATTGCCAAACAAACCAATTCTTGTAATGACTTAACACATTTTTCCATATTTTTCTCTACAAAATTTCATATTGATATTCATTTCCGTCCACTCCGACGAATATAATCCTCTTCTCTGTGTTCAACTCAAGTTTACGAATTATTTCTCTCATTCTATGAATAATATGTTTAAAATCAATGCCTAGATATATGAATACACCACATTTATAGGATAAATCGGTAATTCCACCAAATAATGATTTTACATCTTTCTCTAAAGCTTTTGTGGTAATTCTATGTCGTGAGGATTTAATTTCACATATTACAAATTGATTTTCATCATCCTTGCTTTTTTCATATTGTTTATGTAAAACCAAATCTGGAAATCTGTAGCAACTTGTTTTACAATAATGTTTTGATAACTCACCATTTAGAATTAACTTTTGCGGATTTCCACCTTTACGTCTTAATACGCCCCTCCATTTATAATATAGTTCATAGGCAAACACATGCTCTAAATGGAATAATTGATCATCCTTAGTAATACATACATATTTCCTTTGAACTTTCTCTATTGCATCAGATAATCCTTTAATATAATGCCAATCCACTTCTGACCAATTTTCATGTCTCAATTTTTCTGATATCATGACAAGAAACCTCGCATAAGACTCTGTATGCTATTTGTTACTAGTTATTGGAGCCACGACAAAAAGAAGTGTGAGCCTGCCAGCTAATCCAACTGAAGGCCTTCGACTGCCCGAGAAAAAGATTAGAAAACAGCTCACACCCTTGTATGATGTGTAGGTATATACCTATACTATCATAGTCAAGGGAAGAACGTCTTTCCCTTTCCATTTTCTCGTGAGAGTTGTCGAAGTTCGCAGTTTGGAAAAAGCTAAACGCTTCCTATGTTACGACTGCGGCAGTCCTTCCGCCACGTTGCAAAGATAAGCATTTATTTTTAAACGACGTTCATTGTGAGCCGATATTTTTGCAAAAGTACGCATAATTTTTTAATTTTGTGCTTTCTTCTGCCTTTTTTTAGATTAAACGGCTATCAATTTTTATCGTAATGTCTGGATCTGGACGGTGCCGCCTGTGGAGGTAATGCGTAACTGGCGGCCGTTGTAGTTCTTGGGATAGAGGACGCAGATGTCGCCTGTGCCCATTCCCGAGCAGAGCTCGCCTACCCGTAGCCTTTCCCAGATCTCCTCATTGCCACTGACTCCTTTTTGCGTCAAAGTGCCGTTGTACCAGATAATCACTGAGCCATGATTAAGACATGAGGAAGGTTGACTTCCACTAAAGCGTGCTGTGCCGTAGGTCCAGTCTGCCATTGCGGTTGTCAGTAGGCCGCTGAAGGCTAATAATAACATCATTCGTTTCATATTTCCTTTTCTTTTTAGAGGGTTATAATCATCTATTGATTTGCAAAGGTACGAAACAAAGACGAAAAATGGAAGAAACGTCGCGACCATTTCTTCCATTTCACAAAGATTAATGAATACGTTCTATTTCTTGCTGATTTGAGACTTATCATCTTTCGATAAGCGGCGTTCTACCTTCTTGACATCTTCGGCTGGGGGAAGTTGTTCGGGATAAATACCACGCCCAACAAGCATCTCTCTAACAGCAGAATTGTTGTCAACATGCTCTTTCTCAATAGGGTTTTGCCCGGTTTGAACAGAGCTTTATCGCCTTTAGAGCGTATGACTGCGAATCCTTTGCTATCGACACCACGTTCATATAATACGCCTGACAAAATCTTTTCTGTCTCAGCCTGTTTTGCTCTTGCCTGAACTCGCTCATAATCCAACAGACGCTGCTCGACAAGTTCTGCTCTGCGCGTCTGAACGGCGAAATAGTTCTGAGCAAAGGCTATCTCTGGCTTGTTCGCATCACCATTTTGTGCTATAAGATAACTGGCATATCGAGTAAGCAAGATGTCAAACAGTGGCCGAAATGCCCTTGAGCCTATCTCAACCATTTTCTCCACCTGGGGAAAATGGTCTTCTGGCTTTTCGCCAGCATTTACACATGCTGCTTTAGCTTTCTCAATGACATTTTGAAATTTGTCCCATTTAGAATACCCTAAAAGCTTCTGAAGTTCCCGTGCACTCCAGCATTCCACACCATTGTAATCACACACAATGCTCTCAAATCGAGCAAACAAATCTTCAATTTCTTCTGTCTTCATAATACTAAGTTTAATTCGTTGTTTTTACATTATTATATTTAAGATATTGCAAAGATAAGAATTATTTAGCAAATAACGTTCAATGTGGGCTGTATTTTTACATTTTTTATCGCTATGTCTGCATTTGCATCATTCTTTTCATATTCACTTTTTCTTTTTTTGAGGATTATACTTTCAATTGCCTGCAAAGGTAGGCATATCTGATGAGAAATGGAAGAAACAGCGCGACCATTTCTTCGACGAGCGAAGCGGCAAGCCGATTACTTCCATTTCACAAAGATTTGCTATTTTCAATGGATTTGCCTCAACAATTCTGTTGGATTGGTCTCCTGCATCTTGATATAGGCGAAGAGTTTCTTGCCAGCATCTTTCAGCGATGCACCAAAGAGATAGACCGTATCGTCGATAATGAGGAAACGGTCATGATTATGACGGCAGACGTTTATATTGACAGGGGGGTACTGTTGGTTGTGGCGCAGAACATCCAACTGCTGTTGTTGAGACAACTGACGCGTATAGATCGTTGCAGAGACCCCTGCTTCTCGTTTGCTGAGCATCGTAAGAGTGGATTCGTCGATGTAATTGTCTATCAGGACGATTGAGTGTCTGGCCTGCTTAATCAGACTGACGATATGGGCATAGG
>Ga0247610_10008865_pt1 | contig 10181 bp, 7 predicted proteins | sample 174DNAGHGhighgp2_FD_193483 | JGI IMG/M metagenome (GOLD analysis project Ga0247610, IMG submission 193483) | Sheep rumen microbial communities from Palmerston North, Manawatu-Wanganui, New Zealand - 1742 DNA GHGhigh gp2 | ecosystem: Host-associated > Mammals > Digestive system > Stomach > Rumen ... | reverse complement strand
TGTACATGCCATCGCTTTGGGCAGTAAGCTTAGGAAGCAGCACCTCTGAGAGTTTCTGCATCTCCTCGGTGTTGTCGCTGCTGCTCAGCGCATTGAACACTCTCGACACCTTGTCCAGGATGCGACCGCTGTTGTCCAGTGCCAGGATGGTGTTCTCAAAGTTAGGCTCGGCCGTGTTCTTGATGATGGAATCAATCTCGGCGTTCTGCTGCTCGATGCCGGCGTCAACTGCGGGCTCATAGTCAGCATAGGTAATCTTGTCAAACGGCGGAATGCCGTACTCATTCTCATACTCCGACATAAACGGATTGTTCTCGGATGATTTTTTCTCGCTGCAGCTCACCAGCGTCAAGGCGGCAAGTGCGAGAACGGTTAATAAAACTTTTTTCATTACAGTAGTTGTATTACGGTGGATAAAATATTGATGATTATTTGTCTATGTCAAACGACACCATGAGCGGATAGTGGTCGCTGGTGCCGCCAGCGAAACGATGGGCGGTGAGCGCCACGATATCGCCGCGGTAAAGAATATGGTCGATGCGGAAACGGAGCCCGTGACGGTTGTAGGTGTTGGCATAGCCGCGACCCACATCGGCCCATGCATCGTGCAGGTCATTGCCCTTGATCACACGGTAAACGTGCGAGGTGGTGACGTCGTTCATGTCACCGCACACGATGACATTGCCCGGCGATGCGTCAACGGCGGCCCTGATTGCGGCAGCATTCCCACTGCGCAGGGCAAACGAACGTTTCATCCGCTCAATGGCCGATGGTTTGACATCGGGACTGACGCGCACACTCATGTTCTTACCAAAGCTCAAATGATAGGACTGCAGGCGAAAGTCGATGATCCTCAACTGCTTGCCATTAGGCAACTGCATGTCATAGGCTCGCGCCAGATAGCTCGTCTGTTCACGGTTATATCCCAGGGTTGAACGCGAATGATCGGCCTGGCCCAGAGGCATCGTGGTAAACGGATACTTGGAGATGATGCTCAAGCCCTCACTACTCTGGTAGGTGTAAGGGTAGCGGGATTCCATCTCTCCCAAGTAAGGCTTGAGCGACGGCACGTCTTTCCAGTCGATTCCACGGCAACTGCCCTCCTGCAGGAGGACCACATCGGGGTTGGCATCAAGGATGAGTTTCATCGTTGCCGATGGTGCACTGCTCAGCTTGGGCTCGTTATAGTTGAATGACAACACATTATAGGTCATCACCTTGAGAATCAAGGTGGTGTCGGCAGGCATGGGAGGACGATTCTCGCTCGTGTTGAACGGCACAAACAACTTGATAGTGGGTAAAGAGATCAACAGCGATAACATTATCACCACAATCGACACCCATCGCCGCCACAACAATGCTGCCAGCAGCAGAGCCAGGACCAGCAGCAGCACGGGCATGAAAGCCAGCACCATGAATGGTGCCGGGAAAAACCGCTGCGGGTCGATATCACCACTGTAAGCGCACAAAATCATCAGCAGCGCTGACACTGCCGTGATGATCTCAAATGTCCAGTTCTTCTTTTTCTTTCTCCTGTATGGGTTAGAATAATTCTTTGAATATGACATATAATATATAATGTGTTAAGGTTGACGGCGGCGCGATGCCTTGAAGAGTTTGTCCTTCTCCTCGTCGGACAATGCGTCATAGCCGGCGACCTTGATTTTAGCGAGGATGGCATCCAGTTCTTCCTCGCTCACAGTATCGGCGGGACGAGCAGCACGATGAGGCTGCTGTCCCCCACTCCTCCCCTTGCCGGTGCCCGACTGGGGCCTCCATTGGGGCATCTGCCACTTGAATGAACGTCCGTTGAACAGGCCCACGATGCCATCGATGAGTGCATTCAACGGACGTGTGATGTCATGGCCCTGCTTGATGCGCAAGGCAAACAAGGCTCCCACCACAGCACCGCCCATGTGGGCTACCGTGCTGCCCAGGCTGCCCAGGTTGCCGCCCTCGAGGCTCAACAAGTCGATAACGATCGTGGCAATAGCAATCCACTTGAGCGACACTTCGCCCAGGAAGAGCAGACCTATCTTATAGTCGGGCGCATAGACAGCCGTTGCCACAACAATGGCCAGCACCGATGCCGATGCACCAATAAGGTAGCCATTGGCCGATGCAAGATGCGGGAACACATGATAGGCCAGCAGGAAAAGTGCGGCTCCGCCCCAGCCGCCCAGCAGGTACACGCCCGTGAGCTGCTTGGGCGAGAAAAACTCCATGAAGATGCGTCCCAGCCAATAGAGCCACAGCATGTTGAACAGGATGTGCAACAGGCCGTAGTGGGCAAACATATAGGTCACCAGAGTCCAGGGGCGTCTCAACAGCAGCCCCAAGTCGCTGGGCATTTCAACCCACCGCAGGGCGACATCGCCGGGCACATTAACAATCATGGCGACCAGGGCCACCACATGCAGCAACAGAAACACCCCGACGTTGATGAGAATTAGCCTCATCAGCATCGAGCCCTGTCGATAGGTGCGCTTGATGTCATCAATAAAAGCCATTGCCGCGCGTGAGGGTGCCGTTGTGCTTCCAATACAATATCATCACAATGCCCGCGAGCATGCCGCCCAAATGGGCAAAATGCGCCACGCTGCTGATGGTGCCCGATATGCCGAAGAAGAGTTCGATCAGACCATAGCCTAGTACCATCCACTTGGCCTTGATGGGGAACGGGAACGGGATGATGTACATGGGCATATTGGGGAAAATCATGCCAAAGGCCAGCAGGATGCCAAACACGGCACCCGAAGCGCCAATGGTGACCATGCTGTTATAGAAGTCGTTCATCGTGAATGCCGCATGTCCCTCGTTGATGGCCTTGATGATGTCGGCCACCGAACCGGCAGCCGGCCCACTCACGCTACTGGCAAGGATGTCCTGCCATGTGAACTGCCACACCAGTTCCTGGACAAGGGCGGCACCCAGTCCACAAGATATGTAATAGAAAAGATAGCGCTTGGAACCCAGTACACGTTCAAGCAGGCTACCAAACATCCACAACGAAAACATGTTGAAGAACAGATGGGTGAAACCACCATGCATGAACATGTAGGTGAAAAACTGCAACACGTTGAAATTGCTTCCTTTCCAAAAATGGAGACCCAACCAGCGGTTAAGGTCCATCATCCCCGTCTGTTCAAAAACAAATGTGGCAAGCCACATGATGATGTTGATAATCAGCAGATGCCGTGTAACGGGCATGATTGATGCTAAAAAAGACCTGTTATTATCTTGCATTGTTTAACGTCATGTTAATGATTGAAACTGCCCACAAAAATAGAGAAAAACTCCTTATTTGCAGCGTTTTTGGCACAAAAAAAGGTAAAAAACACGTTTTTTAGTCTGATTGTCGCAATTTTTTTTCTTTTTTTTTTGCTGAAATCGTTGTTTTACTTATATTTGCGACAACAAAACAAGATTTATTTTATTCACATAACTAATTTTATTAAAAAACTTTACACTATGAACAAGACTGAATTAGTACAAGCTATTGCCGAAAAGGCCAATCTCACCAAGGTTGATTCCAAAGCTGCTCTCGATGCAACGCTCGAAGCCATCACTGCTGCTCTCAAGAAGGGTGACAAGGTTTCTCTCATCGGTTTCGGCACCTTCCAGGTAGTGAAGAAGAACGCTCGCCAGGGTATCAACCCCGCCACCAAGCAGAAAATCAAAATCGCTGCCAAGAAGGTTGTTAAGTTCAAACCCGGTGCTGGCCTGGCAAACAAGGTAAACGCCAAGAAATAATAGGATGCTTGTACCTTGACAGTCAAGGGCATTTCCCTTGATAAAAAGTCTGATGCCTGCCGCCTCCCGCTAGATGGGATGCGGCAGGTCATTATTTTGAATCCACCTATGTTATTTTTCTATAAATCATGGCCTTTTTTAACCTGCATGTCGGCTGTAATTTGTATCTTTGGCACTTGATTTGTGTTGTCACTAGACAATATACCATCTTCAATAGGAATATGATTGACTTTTTAGACAATATAGACGCCGAAATGAATGAGAGTGGCACCCGTGTGGTTCCCATCATCACCGAGATTCACGATGTGAACGACGGTGCTGATATTCATGACAATAAGGCTGAAGACATCCCCATCCTGCCGCTTCGCAACATGGTGCTGTTCCCCATGATGACAATGCCGGTGTCGGTGGGACGCGATAAATCCATGCGCCTGATCAAAGAGGCCGAGGAAAGCCACAGCTCGATTGCGGTTTTCTGCCAATATGACAGCCGTGTCGAGGATCCCCTCGAAAAAGACCTGTACCGCAACGGCACCATTGCCTCGATCATCAAGGTGCTGGAACTGCCCGACGGCTCGACCAACGTTATCCTGCAGGGCCGCTCGGCTTGCCAGCTCGAACACATCACTCAAACGGCACCCTTCATGCGGGGCTCGGTCACCCTGGTCGAAGACCGCCTGCCACTCGCTGGCGACAAGGAATTTGAAATACTGATGCAGTCCATTGCCGAGGTCACCCTGCGCATGCTGCGCAACATGGGGCAGAACGGCCGGGACCTGGCATTTGCCATGAAGAACATTGACAATCCCATCTATCTGATGAACTTCCTGGCAACGAACATTGCCTTTGAACCCGAGCAGAAACAGCGCATGCTCGAGGAGCGTGATGTGAAGAAACGAGCCTATCTGCTCTACTCCATGCTCATGCGAGAAGAGCAACTGGTGGAAATCAAGGCCAATATCCAGTCACGCACACGCGAAGACCTGTCGCAGCAGCAGCGCGAGCATTTCCTGCAGCAGCAGATCCGCACCATCCAGGAAGAACTGGGCACCGACATTGACGATATCGAGGAACTGCAGCAGCGCGGCGCCAAGATGAAATGGAGCGACGAGGTGCAGAAACAATTCGACAAGGAGCTCAGGCGGCTTGAGCGTCTCAATCCCCAGTCTCCCGACTACTCGGTCCAGTATGCCTATCTGGACAACATGCTCAACCTGCCCTGGGACACCTATACCGAGGATAATTTCGACCTCAAAAAAGTCGAAGAGAAACTCAATGCCGACCATTACGGCCTGGAAAAGGTCAAGGACCGCATTCTGGAACACTTGTCGGTGCTGAAGTTGCGCGGCGACCTCAAGGCACCCATCCTGTGCCTGTATGGCCCTCCCGGTGTGGGAAAGACCTCGCTGGGCAAATCCATTGCCGATGCCCTGCATCGCGAATATGCACGCATCTCGCTGGGCGGACTGCATGACGAGGCCGAAATACGTGGCCATCGCCGCACCTACATCGGTGCCATGCCCGGCCGCATCATCGCCGCCCTGGCCAAGTGCGGCAGCAACAACCCGGTCATTGTGCTCGACGAGATTGACAAGGTGGGACAAGATTTCAAGGGAGATCCCTCTTCGGCTCTGCTCGAGGTGCTCGATCCTGAGCAGAACGGTCATTTCCACGACAATTATCTTGACGTGGACTATGACTTGTCCAAGATTCTGTTCATCGCCACAGCCAACAGTCTGGCTACCGTGAGCCGTCCCTTGCTTGACCGCATGGAGGTCATTGAAATCAACGGATACATCCCCGAGGAGAAACTGGAAATCGCCAAGCGCCACCTCATCCCCAAGGAATTGCGGGAAAACGGATTCGGCAAGAACGAAATCAAGTTTGGCAAACAGGTCATACTCAAGATTATCGATGATTATACCCGCGAGTCGGGTGTCCGCCAGCTAGAGAAGAAAATTGCCACAATTTTGCGCCGCGTGGCACGGCACAAGGCCAGCAACGACCCCTATCCCACCAGCATCAAGGTTGAAGACCTGAAAGAATATCTGGGAGCTCCCGATTACAGCCGCGACAAGTATGAGGGCAACGAGTTTGCCGGTGTCGTGACGGGGCTGGCATGGACCGCTGTGGGTGGCGAAATCCTGTTTGTGGAGTCCTCACTGGCACACGGCAAGGGCGAGAAACTGACCTTGACCGGCAATCTGGGCGACGTTATGAAGGAGTCGGCTGTGATAGCGCTGCAATACCTGCGTTCGCACTGCTCCATCATCGGTATCGACCCGGCACTGTTCGACAAATACAATGTCCACATCCATGTGCCCGAGGGTGCAATTCCCAAGGACGGCCCGTCGGCTGGTGTGACCATGGTGACATCGCTGGCCTCGTCGTTCACCCAGCGCAAGGTGAAAGACCACCTGGCAATGACCGGCGAGATTACCCTGCGTGGCAAGGTGCTGCCCGTGGGCGGCATCAAGGAGAAAATCCTTGCCGCCAAGCGTGCTGGCATCAAGGACATCATCCTGTGCAAGGCTAACCGCAAGGACATCGAGGAAATCAACGAGATGTACCTCAAGGGACTCACCTTCCACTATGTCAATACCATCAAGGAAGTGCTCGATATCGCACTATTGCCCCAAAAGGTGAAAGACGCCATCGAGCTCTAATCCTCCTCTTGTTTCTTTCTTGAACTTGACTGAAACCTGAAATAATCCCCTGCCGGCACAATGTCGGCAGGGGATTCAACCATATAAATTTAGTATTATGAAAAGCCTATAGGGGGGAGGCGGAAATTACATCATGCCGCCCATGCCGCCACCCATGCCGGGGCCACCAGCGGGCATTGCAGGCTCGGGTTCTTTCTTCTCGGCAATGACGCACTCGGTGGTGAGGAACATGCCGGCGATGCTGGCAGCATTCTCGAGAGCGATGCGGGCCACCTTGGCAGGATCGATAACACCTGTTTCAAACAGGTTCTCATAGTTCTCGGTGCGGGCATTGTAGCCGAAATCGCCTTCACCTTCCTTCACGCGGTTAACCACAACGGCACCCTCCAGACCAGCATTGGCAACGATCTGGCGCAGGGGCTCCTCGATGGCACGCTGGATGATGTGGATACCGGTAGTCTCATCGTCGTTGTCACCCTTCATGCCCTCGAGGGCCTTGAGGCAACGGATATAGGCGGTACCGCCACCAGGCACGATACCCTCGGCAACAGCGGCGCGGGTAGCGCTCAGGGCGTCGTCCACACGGTCCTTCTTCTCCTTCATCTCGACCTCGCTGGGTGCACCGATGTAGAGCACGGCAACACCACCCGACATCTTGGCAAGACGCTCCTGGAGTTTCTCCTTGTCATAGGTCGATTTGGTATTCTCAATCTGCACGCGAATCTGGGCGATGCGGTCGGCAATCATGTCCTTGTTGCCAGCGCCGTTGACGATGGTGGTGTTCTCCTTGTCGACAGTAACCTTCTCGGCAGTACCCAGCATGTCCAGGGTAGCCTTTTCCAGCGTCAGGCCGGTTTCCTCGCTGATGACGGTGCCACCGGTGAGGATAGCGATATCCTGAAGCATCTCTTTGCGACGGTCACCAAAACCGGGAGCCTTCACAGCGCAAACCTCGAGCGAGCCACGCAGGCGGTTTACAACCAGCGATGCCAAAGCCTCTCCATCAACGTCCTCGGCGATGATGAGCATGGGACGGTGAGCCTGAACGGCACCTTGCAGCAGGGGCAGCAGGTCCTTCAAGCCAGAGATCTTCTTGTCAAAGATAAGAATATAGGGACGTTCCATTTCACATGCCATTTTGTCGGCATTGGTGACAAAATAGGGCGAAATGTAACCGCGGTCAAACTGCATACCCTCAACCACATCGACGCGGGTCTCGGTGCCTTTGGCCTCCTCGACGGTGATGACGCCGTCCTGTTTTACCTTCTTCATGGCCTCGGCGATGAGCTGGCCGATGGCATCGTCATTGTTGGCGCTGATGCGGGCAACATTCTCAATCTTGCCAAAGTCGTCGCCCACTTCCTGAGCCTGCTCCTTGATGCCGTCAACAACGATCTTGACGGCCTTGTCGATACCGCGCTTCACGTCCATGGGGTTAGCGCCGGCAGCCACGTTCTTGAGGCCCTCGGTGATAATGGCCTGGGCCAGAACGGTAGCCGTGGTGGTACCGTCACCGGCATCGTCGTTGGTCTTGCTGGCAACTTCCTTTACCAGCTGCGCACCGATATTCTGGAATTCGTCCTCCAGTTCCACCTCACGTGCAACGGTCACACCGTCCTTGGTGATGTGGGGAGCACCATACTTTTTGTCAACGATCACGTTGCGGCCCTTGGGGCCCAGGGTAACCTTTACAGCGTCGCTCAACTGGTCAACGCCTTTCTTCAACTCTTCGCGAGCCTTGATATCAAATTTGATTAACTTTGCCATTGTTATATTGAGTTATGATGATATTCTGAATTCAATTATTCCATGACGATGGCCAGAATGTCGTTTTGGCGCATCATGAGCAGTTTTTCACCGTCGATTTCGATTTCATTGCCAGCATACTTGCCATAGAGCACAGTATCGCCAGGCTTTACAATCATCTCTTCGTCCTTAGTGCCGTTGCCGGCTGCACGAACGACGCCCTTGAGAGGTTTTTCCTTTGCGCTGTCAGGGATAATGATGCCACCGACAACTTCTTCTGCCTTAGCCGGTTCGATGAGAACGCGGTCATTCAATGGTTTAATAGTCATGATTCTTTGTTTTGTTTTTATTTAAGTTAATTGTTGATGTTTTCTGTCTTGCAGTTGTGCAACGAGTGTGCCAATGCCGTTTTACCGACATTTTGTCACCCGATTCTGCCACAACAATCCATGGGCACTTGCCCACATCTGCCAAATGTGCCATTTCATCAGGCATGGCGCCGATTGGGGCCCCCTTGGACTATTATATTTAATGTGTTTTCATGGGGGGTAAAATTTGGCATTTCGCCCAACATGCATTAACTTTGCAGCAATAATGAGAAAATATGGAGAGATGAGGCATTCCCTGTGGCTCATGGCGCTTGCTGTGGGGTTGCTGTTGTGTGCTTGTCATGGGCGCCAGGAAATGAATAACCAGGTGATTGTGCAAAACGAGTATTTCACAGTCACTGGCGATAGCGTCATCGAAGACAGCATTCACGCTTGGGTGCCCCGCAAAGGGGACCGCATCGAGTCCAATATTCGCCTTGACAGGCTGGACTCTCTCTATGACCACTATGACACGCTGAATGTCCATTTCGTCCAGGGCAAGGCATGGCACAAACGCAAGGAGCGCCCTGCCAACATGCCCGAATTCAAGTCGGAGCAGCGGCTGGTGGATGCCCTCTATGACATGTCGATCGATAAAATCACCGACGGGATTGGCGAGAACGGTACCTTCGTCCCCGGCCACAACTACAGCCGCCTGTATTGCGCCATCTACCTGTCTCTCGCCTGCCTCAAGCCCCATCAGGCCATGTCCACCCTCAAAGCCATGGTTGACCGTGACAGCATCATCATGCAGCGCGAGGGGCAATGGCCAGTGGTGAGCGACCACATCGGCTGGGCCACCGCTGCATGGGAAGTCTATAAGACCACCGGCGACCGCAAGTGGCTGGGCTACTGCTATCATGTCATCAACAAGACGCTTGCCATCAACAGCCAGGTGCTGGTTGACAAGAACACCGGTCTGATTCATGGGGCTGGTTTCACCTCGTCACGACCGCTGGGCGCCCGCCGCATGACCTGGATGGGCTACAACGATCTGTTCTCATGCATGTCGCTGGGCAACAACATCCTCACGGCCAACGCCTATTCCATCTTGAGCGATATGGCCGACGAGCTGGGCATCGAGCACTCTCATGACAAAGATGCCCAACGCCTCAAGGACGCCATCAACCAGCACCTGTGGAACGAGGACCACGGTTTCTACAGCTCATTCCTCTATGGCATGAGCGTGCACAAGCAGGCCCCGCTCACCGACAACACCTCCCAGGCCATGTGCGTCCTGTGGGGCATTGCCGATGATGACCGCGCCGAGAACCTGGTCAGCCAGACGCCCGTTTCCAACCTGGGCGTGAACGTGTCCTATCCTGCCGCGACAGCCATTGAGCCCTATTTTGCCAACTCGTCATGGGCGACGACCCAAGCCTTGTGGAACCTTGCGGCCGCCTATGTCGGGAACGAGAATGCCCTGCGCCGTGGCCTGGGCGCCATGTATCGAGCCCAAGCGCTGTACCAATCCAGGGACATCCACATTCAGGACATCAAGACCGACCATCTGGGAACAGGAGCCTCTAATGCCGCCATGGTGTTGCGCGTGTTTGTGGGCATGAACTTCAAGCCCGAGGGTATTGAGTTCTCCCCGTTTGTGCCCCATGGCCTGCCGGGCACCAAGGAGTTGAAAGGCCTGAATTAC
>Ga0247610_10008864_pt1 | contig 10183 bp, 6 predicted proteins | sample 174DNAGHGhighgp2_FD_193483 | JGI IMG/M metagenome (GOLD analysis project Ga0247610, IMG submission 193483) | Sheep rumen microbial communities from Palmerston North, Manawatu-Wanganui, New Zealand - 1742 DNA GHGhigh gp2 | ecosystem: Host-associated > Mammals > Digestive system > Stomach > Rumen ... | reverse complement strand
GGTTTGGGTTGGCTCGGCGAGCCTGCCGTATCGCAGTTGTTGGAACATATATTCGGCGGCCTGTTCGAAGGTCAGGATGTTTTGTTACATTCGCTGAGTTTCGGTATTGCCTTTACGTTTATTACGCTGTTGCATGTGGTTTTGGGTGAACTGGTACCGAAGTCCATGGCAATTCAAGATACCGAACGCTATGCTTTGTTGGTGGCAATTCCGCTGTATACTTTCAATAAAGTTTGCACTCCGATTATTTGGTGTTTTGACCACGTTTCGCTGTGGATTTTGAAGTTGATGAAAATCGAAAAGGCGGACGAAAATGAAGATGCTCACTCCGAAGAAGAAATCAAGCTGATTATCGACGCATCGCAAAAAGGCGGTGTGATTGACGATACCGAGAGCGAAATTATCCAAAACGCCATCAATTTTTCGGAAATCTGTGCCCACGAAATTATGGTGCCGCGGCAGGATATGAAGTGCATTTATAAAGACGACAGCTTTGATGATATTATGGCTTTTGTGCGCGAACATAAGCATACGCGTTTCCCGCTGTGCGATGAAGATAAAGACCAGATTTTGGGTATGATTCACATTCGCGATTTGTTGGAAAATAAAGATGCAATTCATAAAGATATTTTGAAACACATTGTGCGTAAAATTTTGTTTGTGCCGGAAAATAAATCGATTTCCGATGTGTTGCACGAAATGATGAGAAAACACATTCATATTGCCATTGTGGTTGATGAATACGGCGGAACGGCCGGTTTGGTTACAATGGAAGATATTTTGGAAGAACTGGTCGGTGAAATTCAGGACGAACACGACGGCGCCGAGCATAAACCGCTGAAAAAAATCAATGATAAAAACTACGAGTTTGACGGGGTTTATTTGGTGGAAGATGCTTATGACGCCATGAATTTGCCGTATCACGAATTGGAAGAAAGCACCATGGGCGGCTATGTGTTTAACTTAATCGGTGAGGAGCCGAAAGTGGGCGATAAGGCCGAAGACGAGTTCTGTGTATACGAAGTTCTGAAAATCGATAATATGCGGATTACTCGAGTCAAAGCTACCTTAAAAGATGCGCAAAATTTAGAAGTTGCCGGATAGAATATTCTGCAGAAATATTCAAAATTGACAAATTTTTCTTGACTCAACCGATTGTCTTTCGTACAATCGGTTTATAAGAAATGTCGAGTATGAAGAAAACAGTATTTAAAGCAGCTATCTGCTACGATTTTGACGGTACTCTCGCTCCCGGTAATATGCAAGAGTACGGTTTTATGCGGGCTCTCAAAACGACTCCGCAAAGCTTTTGGAAAAAATCCGATGCACTCTCCGCAAGTCAGCACGCCGACAAGAATGCGTGCTATATGTGGCTTATGTTGGAGGAGGCAAAGGCGAAGCACATTTCTTTCCGCAAGGAAGATTTGGAACAGTACGGCAAAGATATCCCTTTATTCAACGGGGTTGATACTTGGTTCAAACGCATTAATGCTTTTGCCAAGAAAAACGGGATTGAATTGCAACACTATTTACTTTCTTCCGGATTGAAAGAAATTGTCAGCGGTCTGCCTATCAGTAAAGAGTTTAAGCGCATTTATGCCTGCTCGTTTATGTATGATGCCAACGGAGTGCCTTTTTGGCCGGCTCAGGTTATCAACTATACGACCAAAACCCAGTATTTGTATCGTATCAGTAAAGGATGCTTGGATGAAACCGATTTGTCCGTAAATGAGAAAGTGCCGCACGAGCAACGCGTGATGTCGTTTGCGCAAATGCTTTATGTCGGCGACGGATTGACCGATGTGCCGTGTATGGCAACTTTGCGTAAGTTCGGCGGACAGGCTATTGCCGTGTATCGTCCGCATACCAAAACCGGCAGTACCCATGCGCAGAAGTTGTTGCACGACCATCGTGTCGATAATATCGCGCCGGCCGATTACGCCGAGGGAGGCAAGATGGATGCCATCATTAAGGCTTGGCTTTTGAAACTTAAAGCCGATTATGACATGAAAGCTTGAGAAAGAACCGTTCGAGTAAAATCGGACGGTTTTTTTATTCATACGAAAATTTAACTAATCGGGTGTATAATATTTTCAACGGAGGGAATATGCACTTTTTAACGGCAGATATCGTTGAAGATACGGATAACATACGGCAAATATTATCATCTGCCGGTATTGTTGCTCGTACGATTGAACGTTTACCGGGAGGTTCGCGTTCGTATGCTTTTGCGGCCGACAATTTGCTGGTACGCTTTCCCAAAGCCGAAATAATTTGGAAGGTTATGCGCCGCGAAAAACTGATAATTGATGTCATATATCCCTTTTTGGAAGAAAAAATTCCGCATAAAATCCACAAAACAGAATTGGTGGAGGAAGATAATCCGTTCACTATTTCTCTACGTTTCAACGGCAAAATCTGCGATAATCGCGGCGAGGGGAAATATACCACAGGATATTGTGCTCTGAGCCCATCACAACAGGAAAATATGGCGCGACAGGTGGCGCAGTTTTTTGCCGCACTTCATTCATTTGACTATGAAAATCCGGAGCTACCTTCGGAGGATGCTTCGCTTGTTGCTGCTATGGAAAGTTGGGATGTAACTTCACGTCCGGATTTTGATTACGAAAAAGCCAAAACCGCATTGTTGCGGCAAAGCGCGAACAAAATAAATCTTGATGATTATATTACGGATGCATCGACCACACCGCCGGCCTTGTGCCATAATGATTTGAGCGGCAGCAATCTTTTAATAAATCCGGAAGAATATGCAATCGTCGCCGGCATAATAGATTTCGGCAATGCCCGCGTTGTTCCGGTAGAACAGGAATTTTTCCCGCTTTATAAAATCAATCGCAAACTGGCTCTTGATACTTTGAAAATATATAACAAAATAACCGGAAAAAATATTGATTCGCGGCAAATTGATGCATTGGCACTGAAATATATCGGACACGGATTGGTCAAAACCGAGGATAATCCGTCGCCGTATCTCTTGAATTTGCTCAGGCCTTTTTATGATTGATTTTATCAATTATAAGTGATAATTTACTTACATTATTAATTATTTATAAGGATAAATCGATGTTTTTCCAAAAGCTATTGTATGGCACGAGTTTGTTGCTTTTGTGGTCAGCGGCGTCCAATGCCGAGGATATTATTTTATATTCGGCCGATAAGTTGAACTTTATTGAAAAAGATGGGACAGAACAGGTTTATAATGCGGAAGGAAAGCTTTTTTCCGGCGCAACAGAACTGCCGGATTCGGCCGGACATAACACGATTTATTTATATAAAGACGGTCAAAAGAGCGGTGTATCTACCACTTATTATGCAGACAAAAAACCTATGCTTCAGACTTCTTATGAGAACGGAATGAAAAACGGAGCGGAAGTTGCTTATCATCCGAACGGTAATCCGCAATATCGTCGTATTTATAAAAATAATATTCTCAACGGAGAAGAAATTTTGTTCAATGAGGCCGGAAAGCCGCAAAAACAGAGCCAATATACCGATGGTGTGTTGAACGGTACGGTCAATTATTTTGATGATGAGGGAAATTTAAACAAGGTTGAAACCTATAAAAACGGCGTCAAAGACGGGGTTGAGCGCATTGTTAAAAATAATACTTTGGTGGCGGAAGACACTTATGTAAACGGTCGGATTAACGGGGTTTCCAAAAGATACAGCGAAAAATATTTGACCGATGAAATTGAGTATGTCGACGGTTGGCGCGAGGGTTGGCACAAACATTACGGCGAAGACGGTACACGCAGCGAAATACCATATCATAACGACAAGAAAAACGGCACGGCGACGGTGTATCTGGCAAATAATAAAATTGCTCGGACCACAATGTATGCCGATGATATGAAAAACGGTTTTGAGCGTAAATTTGCCGAGAATGGTTCGCTTGTTTCCGATGAAAATTATCGCAATGACAAACAGAACGGCATATCACGCTACTATAATAAAGACGGGGAAATTGCCGTTATTAAGTTCTTTGATGACGGTGCGGAAAAAAATGAGGTTGATTTGCAGCAGACGGAAGCAATAGCTCCGCTTTACAACAAGTATAAAGAAGGCAAAATCGGACCGCTTTTGAAACAACGCAATATGTGGTATCGGATTTTGTGGCTGGGTATAACGTTGGATAAATCGGAACTTGTCGATACATTGGAAAAAGCGATGAAAATGCATAATCTTGCCATTGATGATATGGAGGTTTATCAACGTTTCAGCGGGGAGGATTTTGCAGCCGATACCTCGGGGCTGTATTTTGGTATGACACCGTTTATGTATGCCGCTGCCGTTTCTTCATCGCCGGAAATTATTCAAAAATTTAAGTCGCAACTGTCAGCGGCAAATACCGACGGAGAGACTCCGTTGCAATATGCGCTACTTGCCAACAATATCGAGAATTTAAAGTTTATGCTGTCTTTATTGTCGCCGGACGATAAAAATACGGCAAATTCTTTGTTATTTTATGCTTTGCAAAACGGTGCAAACAACAAAACTATCGAACAACTATTGCAAAAGGCCGATGTTAAGGCTACGGATGCGGATGGTCGCACTCCGCTGGATTATGCCGTGAAAAACAATGCCGCGCCGGAGATTATCGAAATGCTCGTGAATGCCGGTGCCGACATAGCCGAGCCGCAATACAAGCATTTGTTGGTACAGGGATTGCAACAGAATAAACCTGTTTCGTATATCAATATACTGACGGATAAAGGAGTTGCTGTATCAGGTTTAGATGATGACGGTCATTCCGTACTTTATTATGCCGAAGTCAATAATTATCCGGCGGAAATTATCAAAAAATTGCAGGATAAAGGAGCCTCTTGGACCAATGCCGACAAACAGACATTACTTAAAAATGCGGCGGAACAAGGTGATTTCGGTGTTTTAAAAAAGCTTTCCGCCGAGCAAATGGCGGAAGTTACGGATAACGGCCGCAGTGCTCTGCAATATGCTTATGACATCGGGGCGACGGACGAGATTATGCAATATTTGATGGATAGTGGTGCTGATATTAATCATCAAGACCGCGACGGCAATACGATTTTGCACGATGCTCTGGCCAAACAGGATATTGCGGCGGCACAAAAGTTTATTGAAAAAGGCGCAGCGGTAAATGTTGTCAATAATTACGGAAAATCAGCGATATCGTATGTGCTTACCGGCGATAAAGCCGCAGAAATTTATGATACGGTTTGGGATAATATTACGGCTGACGATGCTATGCTGAAAATGCCGGAGGGCGGGGTACCGCTGTGGAAATATTTGTATTTGCAGAATAAATGGGATGCGTTGAAAACTCTGTTTGCCAAGGTGGAAAATCCGTTGGCCTTGGTTGATGAAAACGGTCGGAATGCGATTGATTTGTTGTCGCAAAATCCGGATAATGCCGAATTTATCGAATTGATTGCCACACACTTGGTTGATAACGATGTCACCACTCTCAGAGCTGTCGTAAATCAACAGCAGGCTGACTTATTGCGCAAAATGAAAACCGATAAACTGGATATGAATGAGCAGGACGAATACGGCGAAATTCTGCTGACTTCTACTTATAAAAAAGGCACTACTCCGGACTTTTTACAAGCCTTGCTCGATAAAGGGGCAGACATAAATCAGCAAAATGTTGAAGGTAAAAATGTGCTTGATTTGGCTTTTGCCAACAATAATATCGGTATGATTAAATTTATGGTAGAACATGGGGCTGATGTTAACAAAGTCAACAACGACCGCATATATTTGATGGATTGTAAACGCGATTCAACCGAATTGACCGAGTTATTTATAGCACACAATGCCGATGTATCACATGTTACTGCCGACGGAGAAAACGTCTTAATGGTGGCGATTCGCAACTTGAATATGCCGTTGATAAAGTATGCTTTGGAGCGTAATGTCGACGTAAATGCCAAAGATTCTGAAGGGCTGACGGCGACTTTATATCTGCTTAAGGCGTTGGAACAATACGGTGCGGAAGATGAGGGTGTCCGTGCCGACGTTTTGAAAACTCTAAAGCTTTTGGCCGAGCACAAAGCTGATTTGAATGTTCGCGATTATGACGGGCAAACCGTATTGGTAGCGGTGGCGCGGCAATATCCGGATTTTTATAAGGAGTTTGCGGAAGTATTTGTTGCCGTGGGCGGCAATCCGGAAATAAAAGACCAGTATGATAAAAAGGCGGAGGATTATATCCGCGGGCAATAATTTGAAAAAAATGCAAAAAAATAAAAAAAATGCTTGCATTTAAGAGTCATTTGATATATGAACGTATCTGTCAAGGCGCCCGTAGCTTAATTGGATAGAGCATCTGACTACGGATCAGAAGGTTGTGAGTTCGAGTCCCGCCGGGCGCGCCATTTAACTCCCTGTTTTTACAGGGATTTTTTATTTTTAAAATTTTTTGCCTAACCGCAAAATCCCTCCGGTAACACGCTGGTCACACGCATTTTCCCGGTCACACGCCGATCGGAGTGGCGATAACCAAACGACAAAACGGTAATTTTTGAGGCAGAAAGCACGAATCGTCGGCGAATCGCCTGTTGATAAAATTTGCTTGAAAATCATTTTATGCCGCACAAAAAGCAAATAAGTATGCTTATTCCACTTCTATTACTAAATTGGGATTAAATCCACAAGGTTCACCATATTTCACATATCCTCTCGGATTGCATACGACACGGCAATCGCCGATTTCATAGTCGCTGGCTTGATGTATATGTCCGTGACACCACAACTTTATATTCGGTCGATCTAATATAAAATCTTCTAAATTACTGGCGTAGCATGGTGTTGTTTCGTCGTTCTTGTATTCTCTTGGCACTGACATCATACTCGGAGCATGATGTGTGATTACAACAATTTTCTTATCCGGGAACTTTTTGCATACAGCATCAATCGCCTCTACCGTCTGTTGAAACATCTTGGCACAGTCTTCAGGTTGTAATCTTCTCAATAACCGCGTATCCTCTTTTTCTTTGTTATAATCCGAATTAAATTTGCCATAGCGAAAATCATTTAAATTACGAGTTGCATACCACATATACATATCTTGAGCATCTTTGTTCAATAATTTGTAATCCGTCCATAGCGTTCCGCCGACAAACACTATATCATTCACGATCTTGTAAGTGTTATTCAAATATGACAATGATGCAGAAAGCGGATAATTTCGTTCAAATTGGTTCATAAAATACTGCAAAGAATGTTTACTTTCATTATAAACAATATGATTTCCGCTGACAAACACACCATTTTTGACATTTTTCTTTAGCCACCGTGAAGTTTCTTCATAATATCCGGATATATCTCCGCAGATTACAGTAAATGTTTCGGTATCATCTAATCTAAACGGATGCCCTGAATTTATTTCCAAATGTAAATCTGATATAATGCGAACTTTCATTGTTTCTTTTTGAACCGTTATCAGTGAATATTTTTTGCTATATAATGAATTTTAATAGATATTATTCCCTTTGTAAATGGCTATATATCGGGATTCCAGAACTTTTACTCAATAAATTGAATATCTACTTTTTATAACAAAATCATAAATTAAGTAGAAAATATGGTTTCAACAAAGAATTGTCTACAGAATTATTGAATGATGCATAATTAACATATCTTAGGTTATTTGTATAAATGGTGTAGTTTGTATGCTAAATAATTTCATTTATATAGTAATTATAATTTCGTAATTATCATAAGATATATCAAAATTCTTTTATTTACTGCATTTTATCTATTTACTTTTAAAATAAAATGTCGTATATTTACATTATATATTGTCGTGTTTTTGTAAAAGGATACATATATGCCAGTTGGTAATACGTTAGAAGCTAAAATGAGATATCGTATTAATAAGAGTAAGGTATCTGCATTTATTTTATCTGATTTCTATGATTTAAGCGATAGAGATCAGGTTGGACGTGTATTAAGAAAAATGGTGAAAGAACAATTTCTTATCAAAATTGGACAAGGTATATTTGCTAAAACAAAAGAATCTAAATTAACCGGTAAACGTGTTCTGGAAACTGATTTTATTACCATCGCTAAACAGGCATTAAAAAAGTTAAAGGTGAAAATATTTCCATCTAAAGCAGAACAGGATTATAATTCAGGAAAATCTACTCAGGTACCTACCGGTTTGCGTATTGGTGTTAATAAAAGAATATCTAGAACAATATCATATAATGGAAGAGAAATAAGCTATGAACAATCTACTATCCGAACGCATTAAATATGATGATGCTTTATCCTTTTTTGCAGATTTAAGTAAATTGTTTATTGAATAACATCTGATCGAAAAGTTATCTTTTATGCAAATCTGCAATAGTATTGCTTTTTTACATAAAAACATAGCCTTGATCATTATCTTGCAAACTATGCAAAAATTGTAAAATACGTTTAACAAAAATCTTGACTCTTTTAATTTTGTTAATTATAATTAACATTAAAGGAGAGCGAAAATGACAACAGAAACATTGTTAGATAGACCTGAATATATACGTCAATTGAAATCTTGGCAAGGTCAAAATGATTTAATTAAAATAGTGACAGGAGTTCGTCGTTGTGGAAAATCAAAGTTGTTTGAGTTGTTTCAAACACAGTTACAATTTGATAAAATAGCCGATGATGATCAAATCGTCAGTATAAACCTTGAAGATCTTATACAAACTCAAAAAATAGGTTTAACCGAAAACAGCGAGTATTTTCTTGTTGGTTATGAAAAGCTACTTGATTACATTTTAGCAAGATTAAATCCGCAAAAAATGAACTTTGTTTTTATTGATGAAGTCCAACTATTAATAGGTTGGCAAAAAGTCGCCAATACGTTACGTTTGCAGAAAAATGTTGATGTATATTTGACTGGTTCCAATGCGTATATGTTCTCTTCTGATTTAGCCAATTCCTTAGGTGGTCGTTATGTTGAAATTAAAATGCAACCGTTATCGTTTAAGGAATATTTTATCGCAAATCCTAAAAATGTCAAATTTTATATTGATACAAGGCAAATTGGCTTTAATTTAGAGACCACTAATACAAGCTATTACCATTACATCCGTGAAAGTGGCTTTCCGCAGACTTTGAAGATGTTATATGATCGTCAACATATCAGCGACTATTTGCATGATACAGTTTATTTGAATACAGTTCAGAAGGATATTGTGAAACGTTTTAATATAGCTGATACGAACAAGCTTGATTCTGTGGTTAAATATATGTTTGATAATATTGGCAATGAAACGTCTGTCCGCAATATTGAGCGTGGATTGAGTGCTGGGGGGCATAAAATCTCTGTACCAACGATAGATAGGATTATTGAAGGTCTGCTCGATAGCTTCTTGATGTATAAATGCGATCGTTACGATATTAAAGGTAAGCAGTATCTTGATAGCAATTCGAAGTATTATGTTGCTGATATTGGCTTAAGAACAGCTTTAATCGGTATGAAGGATATGGATGCAGGTCATATTCTTGAAAACGTGGTATATCTTGAATTAATACGCCGGGGCTATGAGGTTACAGTTGGTAAAATACATAAGGGCAATAAGATAATTGAAGTTGATTTTGTGGCTAAAAAAAGCGGTGGTATTGTCGAATATTACCAAGTTGCGCTGAATGTAATAGGAACAGAGCTTTTGGAGCGAGAACTCGCACCACTTAAAGCTATTGAGGATAATTATCCGAAGTTTTTATTGACGATGGATTATGGTTCTGGTGAAAATGATGGTATAAAGCGCTTAAATGTGCTTGATTGGTTATTAGGCAAAGAGTAAAGGTATTTAATACTTAAATCACAAAGACATATTTGCCTTTGCCATGACCTTGGACGGGTTTAATAATTTGGTTATCTAAAAGAAGTTTAATAAATTTTGATGCCGTTGCCGGCTTGACTTTTATTTTTTCAATTACGTCAGAACGCCCAAAATGTTTGGTACCTCCATAAGCTTCATATATTTTCAAGATATGACCAATTGATTTGGCTGAAATGTTAGGTAACCTTTCTTTGCATAGACTTTCAATGTCTACTTTTGATGCTTGAATGTCTACTTTTGATGCTTGAATGTCTACTTTTGGGCTTTCAATGTCTACTTTTTCATTTGAAACATAGTTTATATGCATTGTACGGTTAAGTAGTTTATGGCCTTTATTCAGCAACAAA
>Ga0247610_10008863_pt1 | contig 10183 bp, 11 predicted proteins | sample 174DNAGHGhighgp2_FD_193483 | JGI IMG/M metagenome (GOLD analysis project Ga0247610, IMG submission 193483) | Sheep rumen microbial communities from Palmerston North, Manawatu-Wanganui, New Zealand - 1742 DNA GHGhigh gp2 | ecosystem: Host-associated > Mammals > Digestive system > Stomach > Rumen... | reverse complement strand
TTAATTATATCAAAGGATCTATCTTTTTTGTTTATATAAATTTTATTAAGTTATTTTATAGTATTTATTACTATTAAATATAAAGAAAAAGAGGTACTGAAAGTACAAACTTTTTACAGTACCTATAATTTTTAATGGTGATTTTATGAAGGTTTTATTATATTTTGAAAATGAAAAAATGTTAAGAAAGAGTGGTATTGGTAGAGCACTAGAGCATCAAAAAAAAGCTCTTGAGCTAAATGGTATCGAATGGACAACCAATATAAAGGATACATATGATATTGCTCACGTAAATACCTATTATAAAAAATCTAGAAAGCTAGTAAAAAAATGTAAAAAGCAAGGAATTCCTGTAATTGTTCATGGACATTCTACAAAGGAAGATTTTGCAAATTCATTTGCTTTCTGGAAGCTAATTAAGCCATTTATTTATAGTAGCATTGAAAAATGCTATTCTTTACCAGATAAAATAATTACACCAACACCATATTCTAAAAGATTAATAGAAGCATATTCATTTGTTAATTGCCCAGTTGTAGCAATATCAAATGGTGTAGATATTAATAAATATAGTAATGTAGAAGTATCTAAGGAAGAAGAATTAGAATTAAGACGCCAATTTGGTATCAAAGAAAATCAAAAGATAGTTATGGGTATTGGATGGATGTTTGAGCGTAAGGGTGTTCATGATTATATTGAAATTGCTAAGGATTTTCCAGATGTAGCATTTATTTGGTTTGGTTCAATGAATAAGCTAATGAATACTAGAAAGATTAATAAAGCAATTAATGGTAAAACTGATAATGTAATATTACCTGGATATAAGCCTCAGGATACAATCATTAAAATGCTTCATATTGCAGATTGTTTCTTATTCCCTAGCTATGAGGAAACAGAAGGAATTGTATTATTAGAAGCAATGGCTTGTAAAACACCTGTAATTATTCGCGATATTGGCGCATTTGATTATTTAACTGATGGCTTTGATTGTCTTAAGGCTACAACAAATGAAGGCTTTAAAACGCAAATTTCAAAGGCTTTAAATGAAGATTTAACTGAAATGGTAGATAATGCATTTACTTTAGTTAAAGAAAGAGATCTTGATAAGGTCGGATTAAAATTAAAAGCTGAATATGAAGGATTATTAGAAAAGAATAATAAATAGAAAAATAGACTGTGAAATTTTCACAGTCTTTTTGTTATTGTGTTTGTTTTAAATTAATTGGATCAATAGTAGAATATTCTTCATCAGTATAAATGCCATATTCTATAGCTATTTCATAAAATATTTGATCTACAGTATGAATCTCAACATTATTCTTTGTAAAAATAGAATAAGTAATATCATCTAATATTGCAAAATATTCATCAGGAGCATTTTCCTTTTTCTCAAGATAAGAATTAACCTTATCCTCTAAATCAGTTAATTTCTTAATATCCTTTTTTAAATTATCATCAGTTTTTAATTCTGCTTCAAAATCATTGATGTATAGAAGAAGATTGATTGTTTGACCAAATTTTTCCATCTCTTCATAATTATTATTAAATATATCTTCTAAGATAGATTCAATAATTTGAAATTGGTCATAAACATAATCAAATCCTGTAGAGAATATTAATTCTTCATCTTCAGTTAATGCTTTCTTTTTATTTTGTTCATAAAGATAATCTACTACTGCAAGAACAGGAGAAAATCTAGCAATTGTTTTACTTTGTTTCTTAACAAGAGTAGTAATTAGCTCATTGTTTTCTCTTTTCCATGCATCATAATCTTCGAAAATAGTATTTTCTTCCATATTATCTAGTCTTCATTTGAGGGAATAGAATAACATCTCTAATAGATTGTGACTCAGTTAAGAAAATAACTAATCTATCAACACCGATACCGATACCACCAGCAGGAGGCATACCATATTCTAATGATTCAACGAAATCTGTATCCATTTCATTTGCTTCATCATTTCCTGCAGCCTTCTCAGCTAATTGCTCTTCAAATCTTTCCTTTTGATCGATTGGGTCGTTTAATTCTGTATAAGCGTTAGCGAATTCTTTTCCACCAATGAATAATTCAAATCTTTGAACAAATCTAGGATCTTCAGGATCCTTCTTAGTTAAAGGTGAGATCTCAATTGGATGTCCACATAAGAATGTAGGTTGAACTAAAGTTTTTTCTCCATATTCTTCAAAGAATGCGTTTATAACATGTCCAACTGAAATGAAGTGTGGTTCTAATTTAACATTATGCTTCTTAGCTAATTCACAAGCTTCTTCAAATGTATAATTGTTGTTTTTGAAATCAACACCAGTTTGTTCTTTAATAACATCACACATTGTTACTCTTCTAAATGGCTTACCAATGTTAATCTTTTCACCCTCTGGGTCAAATGGATTAATAAATTCTTCTTTGTTAAATACCTTTGTTGCAGCATGTCTAATAACACCTTCACAAATATTCATCATTGATGTTAAATCACCAAATGCTTCATATAATTCGACTGTAGTGAATTCAGGGTTATGAGTCTTATCCATACCTTCATTTCTAAAGATTCTACCGATTTCATAAACTCTTTCTAGTCCACCAACAAGTAATCTCTTTAAATGTAATTCAGTAGCGATACGTAAGTAGAAGTTAGCATCTAAGGCATTATGATGAGTAATGAATGGTCTAGCAGTAGCACCACCTTGGATATTTTGTAATACTGGAGTTTCAACTTCAATGAAGCCTTCACCATCAAAATATTCTTGCATTGCTCTAATGATTCTTGGTCTTTGGATTGCAACTCTCTTTGCATCCTCATTCATAATTAAATCTAGATAACGTCTTCTATATCTTTCCTCAAGATCTGTTAAACCATGGAATTTTTCTGGTAATGGTCTAAGTGATTTAACAAGGTGAGTGTATTTAGTACAGTTAATTGTAACTTCACCAGTCATTGTAAGCATGATATTACCTTCGATGCCTACAAAATCACCAATATCTGCCATCTTGAATAAATTATAGTTATCCTCGCCTACTACATCCTTTTTGATATAGATTTGAATTTTACCTTCTTTATCTTGGATTGAGAAGAATGATGCTTTACCCATCTTACGGATAAACATTACTCTACCTGCAACCTTAACACATAAATTTTTCTTTTCTAAATATTCATGTAATGCATTTTTTAAATCTTCTTCATTTAAATCTTTATTGGCTTCTTTAAATGCATTAATTTCTTTATTAGCTAAATCTTTAACTTCTTGGCTATGATTCTTTTGTTCAAATGCTTGTCCAAATGGATCAAGTCCTAATTCTTTATACTTATCTAGCTTTGCTCTTCTTGCAAGCTCTTGGTCTGATAATTTTTCTGCCATATTTATAGCCTCCTTAAAACACTTTTTGATTATATCATATAAAATATGATAAAAGCAATAAAAGTTATTTTATTTTAAGCATATCATATTGTATAATATTAAAGAAAATGTGAGGTTTTACTTATGATTACTTACGAAAGAAAAGCATATTATCATGAAACAGATCAAATGGGTGTAATTCATCATTCAAATTATTTTAGATGGTTAGAAGAAGCTAGAGTATATTTTTTAGATGAATTAGGATTAAGCTATAAGCATATGGAAGAAATAGGTATTATATCTCCTGTTGTTAGTATAGCTGCAGAATATAAGAAGCCTGTAAAATTTGATGAGATTGTAAATATTTATATTAGAATAACAAAATATACTGGTATTAAGTTAGAATTAGAATATGAAATTAGAGATAAAGAAACTAATGATTTAATGGTTAAAGCAGAATCTAAGCATTGCTTTATTAAAAATGATTCAGTTATTTCTTTAAAAAGAGAATATCCTGAATTTAATGCTAAATTCTTAGAATATGTAGAAAATCAGGATAAGTAATATGAAAAAGGTAATATTAAAAAGCTCATCTCCTAGAAGAATTGAATTATTAAAAGCAATGAATATAGATTTTATTCAAAAATCTTTTGATGTAGATGAATCAATGGATAGTAATTTAACACCAGAAGAAAATGTTAAAAATGTATCCTTAAGAAAAGCTATTGTAAAAAAGGAAGAATATAATGATTATATTCAAATTGGCTGTGATACAATAGTTGCCCTAGATAATAAAATTTATGTTAAACCAAAGGATTTAGATGATGCAAAAAAGATGCTAGAAGAATTATCTGGTAAAACTCATAAAGTAATTTCTGGTTTAACAGTAATTTATAAAGATAAGATTTATAATACATATGTGACATCTTTTGTTACATTTAAAGATTTAAGTGAAGAAGATATAATTAATTATGTAAATACAAAAGAATGCTTAGGTAAGGCAGGAGCATATGCAATTCAGGGTATTGGTAAATGCTTAGTAGAAAAATTTGAAGGATCATTAAATAATATTATTGGATTACCTACTGAAGAATTAGAAAAGATTTTAGGTGAAATTAATGGAGTGGAAGATTAGAGATATCACTATAAAAAATCAATTTGTTTTAGCTCCTATGGCTGGTGTAACTAATGAAGCATTTAGAATTATTTGTAAAAAAATGAATGCTGGATTAGTTATGGCTGAAATGGTTAGTGATAAGGCTATTGGTTTTAAAAACGAAAGAACACTTGGTATGACTAAGGTTAATCCTATAGAACATCCAATATCTATGCAGATATTTGGTGGAGATAAGGATTCATTAGTTAATGCTGCTAAGTATATTGATGAATATAGTGATGCTGATATTATTGATATTAATATGGGTTGTCCTGTATTAAAGGTAATTAAAAGTGGTTCAGGTTCTGCCCTATTAAAGGATCCTGATAAGATATATGATGTTGTAAAGGCAGTAGTTGAAGCCGTAAAAAAGCCTGTAACAGTTAAAATAAGAATTGGCTGGGATATGGAATCAATTAACTGTGTTGAGGTAGCAAAAAAAATAGAAGCTGCAGGGGCTTCAGCAATAACAGTACATGGAAGAACCAGAAGTCAGTTTTATTCAGGTACTGCAGATTGGAAATACATAAAGATGGTTAAAGAAGCTGTTAAAATACCAGTTGTTGGTAATGGTGATGTTACATCTATTGAAACAGCAAAAAAAATGCTAGAAGAAACTGGCTGTGATGCAGTAGCCATCGCAAGAGGAGCTTTAGGAAATCCATTTTTATTTAGAGAGCTTGATGCATATTTTGATGAAGGTAGAATTATAGATAGACCTGATAATAAAGAAATATATGAAACTATATTATGGCATCATGAGCTATTGTTAGGGCTTAAGGGAGCTCATTTAGCATTATTAGAGATGAGAAGTCATGTAGCCTGGTATTTAAAAGGTATGCCTGGATCTGCAAAAATTAAAGATTTATGCAATAGACAAACTAATTTTGAAGAGGTTTCTAAAATTATTAAAGATTATTTAAAAGTATAAGAAAAGACCGAAAAAATATAAAAAAACGGCATTTTTATTAAAAAGAAACCGATAGTTGCGGCTTTTCAAACTAGATTTGGTAGTGTGCAACCAATAATTTTGGTACATTAAAGCTGCAAACAGGAGGAGAAGAGTTATGAATATTGAAATTGCAAACAGATTACAAAAATTAAGAAAAGAAAATGGTTATTCTCAAGAAGAATTAGCTGATAAGCTTGGTATTTCAAGACAAGCCGTATCTAAGTGGGAAAGAGCTGAATCATCACCAGATACAGATAATTTAATTATATTAGCAAGATTATATAATATGTCATTAGATGAATTATTATATGATAATGAAACAAATGATGAAATTAGAGAAAGAACAATGGATAAAGAAGAAGATAAGAAAGATGAAATCAAAGCTGATTCTAATTCTATTTCATTAACTGATGATGAAGGGCAAACAGTAAAAATTGAAGGTGGCCATGTTAAATTTATTAATCCTGATGGTACAGAAGAAAAGCTTAATAAAAAACAAACTATAGCTTTATCAATTATTGACGGTGTTATTTTCTTATTAACACTTACAGGATATTTCATTTGGTCATTTTGTTTTAATGCATGGTATGTATCTTGGGTATTATGGGTAGCAATGCCAGCTATTATGAGTATTTTTGAAGCGATATTTAAAAAGCAATTAACTAAATTTGTTTACCCATTATTAATTGCAGCAGTATATTGCTTTATTGGTATGCAATATGATCTATGGCATCCATTCTGGATTTTATTTATAACAATTCCAGTATATTATATGATTGCTGATCCAATTGATAAATATGTATTCAAGACAAAAGAACTTGATGAAGACGATAAAGATGAAGATTAAAAAGCATTTAAATTGTGCCCCCTAATTTTGGGGGCATTATTTATTTAAATAAAAAAACTTGACTAATTGAAACATATAGGTTAAAATACTATACGGTACATTTTTAAGCAATTATCCACATTGCCCTAAATAATATTTATATAAATTTAGGAGGAAAAAAACATGAATAATAAAACTTTCATGGCAAATAATCAAACTGTACAACACGGTTGGTATGTAGTTGATGCAGCAGGTCTTACACTTGGTAGATTAGCTACTCAAGTAGCAGTATTACTTAGAGGTAAGAATAAGCCAACATATACTCCAAATGTTAACTGCGGAGACAATGTTATCGTTATTAACGCTGACAAGGTAGTTTTAACTGGTAAGAAGTGGAGCGATAAGCTTTACAGAAGACACTCAGAATATGCAGGTGGTCTTAAGACATTAACAGCTAAAGAGTTAATGACTAAGCAACCTACAAAGATGGTTGAATTAGCAGTATTTGGTATGTTACCTCATACTAAGCTAGGCGATCAAATGAGAAAGCAACTTTATGTTTATGCAGGATCTGAACATCCTCATACAGCACAAAAGCCAGTTGAATTCAAGGTAGAGGCATAAGGAGGATATAAGAAATGGCAAAGAAATTAGTTCAATACTTAGGTACAGGCCGTCGTAAGAGCTCAGTTGCTCGTGTATACTTACGTTCAGGTAAGGGTACAATCACTATCAATGGTCGTGCATTCGAGGATTATATCCCATCAGCTGCAGTACGTCTAGACGTATTACAACCACTTGAGTTAACTGAAACAACTGACAAGTTTGATGTTGTTGTTAACGTATTTGGTGGAGGAATAACTGGTCAAGCAGGAGCTATCCGTTTAGGTATTACTCGTGCTTTAATGGAAGTTAACCCTGATTACCGTGCAACATTAAAACCAGCTGGTTTAGTTACACGTGATCCACGTGCTAAAGAACGTAAGAAATACGGTCTTAAGAAAGCAAGACGTGCACCACAATTCTCTAAGCGTTAATTGTTTGATTATTATAATTGCAAAGAAAAAGATATTAAGCAGGACTTCTCACCCTGCTTTTTATTTTGCTTAAATGACTTTGCTAAGCCATTTTTTTGATATTTTGACTAGTTATTTATTTCTTTTTAATAGTAGTGTATTTACACTTGGTTATGTGTCCATATTTTTTCTTATAATAGTCTGTATTAATTCTTAATTGTTCAAATATTAAAAAAGTAAAATTGCAAAATTTTTCCCGTCATTAAGCCATTTTTCATTTGCCTTATAGTAGAAAAATAGTCCATGTTCTATGATTGTTGTACAAATAATTGTAGAAATTAATTTATACGTGATAATTCTATTTCTTTTATTATTGTTATAAAGCGAGGTAATAGAAATGAAAAAAGAATTATATATGGTTGTTAAAAATAATACAAAGAAAAAACTTGAATTAAGATTAAGAAAATATTATTTGGAGGATGGAATTATTAAATCAAACTATTGTTATGAAAAATATTTCGATGATGAATACTATCTTAATTTATATTTAAGTAATTTGAATGAGAATGATTATGTTTTAAAATTTAAAGATTTATTTGTTTTTTTGCTAGAGACAAAAGAATGTAATCATGAAACATTAGAAGATTATAAATATTCATTTAGATTGATGGCTAGTATTCATAATATAGAGTTTACAACTATAACAAAAGAAGATTTAAAAGAATTAATTGATTCGTTCGAATCTAAGGCATTGGTAAAGAAAGCTAAATTGTTATTATCCCAACTTTATAAATTAGCTTTAAAAAGTAAAATTATTAAAGAAGATTTTACAAAAAGCATCAGATGTCATTATATTGTTAATGAAACTTTATATTATAAAAACTATTTTATTAAAGCTGAGCTTAGTATGATGAAAAATAAGCCTTTTAATACTTTTACATATGATATTATTTTATTTATGATTAATACTGGTATTAAGGTTAATGATGTTCTAGGTTTAAAAATAACGGATATAAAAGATAAAAAAATAATTATTAATAAATCATATATTAACAATGAAAATGAATTAAACGATATAGCTCTAGGTATTTATAATAAATATAAAAAGATTAACAAATTATATTTATTCGAAAATAGAGGTAAAAAGCTAACATATGACAATTTTTATAAGAGATATTTTAAAAAGATGATGGATTATTATGGCTTTGATCATATTCCAAGAGATTGTTATGCTACATATTTACATAGTAAAAGCGATAAATCAAAAAGAAAAAATGGTAGAGGGACAATTAAAGAATATGTTGGTAATAAGAAAGTATATTATGCAATTGTTTCGATAAGAAATAAGAGAGTATCAATTGGAGCATTTGAAAGTAGAGATGCAGCATTAAATGCATTAGATGAGTATTATGATAATAGCATAAAATTAAAAAATAAAAATATATTATTATCAACTTTTAAAGATATATATTTGATGTTTATACAATTTAAAATTGAAGAAGGTAAATCTAGAAATCCAGTTAAGCAGTATAATTATGCATTTAACGCTCTTTCTATGTTACATAATAAAAGATTTAATTTATTATCGACAGCTGATTTAATGCAGGCACTTTATGATAGTAAAAAGAATTGGCCAACAATAAAGGTTATGATTTTATTAATAAAACAAATGTATAAGGTTGCTATAGCAAATAATGTAATTAAAGAAAATAAAAGTGAATTAGTCTCAGTAGGAAAATATAGTGATTTAAGTAAAAATCCTAATTCGATAACGCATTCTACATTCACAAAGAAGGAAATTGAAATTATATTATCTAATAATGGTAATAAATATATGACAGATATATTTAAATTTCTTATTTATACAGGTCTTAGAATTAATGAATTCATCACTTTAACAAAAGATGATATTGATTTAAATAATAGAACAATTCATATAAAAGAAGAACATTCTAAAACAGGTATAGAAAGATATATTCCTATTCATCCAAATATTTATGATTTAGTTAAAAATAAATATTATACTTTAAAAAGTAATGATGATTATTTATTTAAGTCATTAAATAATAAACCGTTTAATAGCTGGAATTTTAGGAATACATATTGGAAACCTTTTATGAAATTATTTAATATGAATCATTTACCACATGATACTAGATATACTTTCTCTACATTTTGTGGATACTGTAAAATAAGTGTTAGAGATAGAGAAATAATGATGGGACACAGTGTTAAAGGTGATGTAAAAAGAATATATGATCAACCTGAATTATTACACAGATATTCAGAATTATGTAAATTAAGATTCGATATAGAATTTTATAATAATTAATAATACTGTGTAATGCTAGTAATTTTGCATCTTTTTATAACAACCCCTACAGTAACTTTACAAATTATTTTTTGATGTATAATTATAAATATAAATAATAAATGAGTTTATAATAAGGGATTTAGTACAATGTCAGAAAAAAATTAAATATATCTTATAGGTCGTCCAAAAACAAAAAAAAAATTAACTTTTGGACGACCTATAATTGCATTTCGGTCTAAAAACAAGGTGATCAAAAATAAAAAAGGCTTATTTAGCCTTTCTTAAGATTATATTGCTTTTGCTGTTAAAGTTAAACCAAGTGGTTTCATTATTTTAATTAATGTTTCAACTTTTGGTTTTACAGCACAAGATTCAATTCTTGCAACAGAAGAATGTGGAAGTCCACAAATATCAGCTAATTCTCTTTGAGAAATACCTAATTCATTACGTTTTTCAATTATACTGCTAATAATATTAGCTAATACTTCCATTTCTTCAATATCTTCTTTAGTTGTATTATTTAATTCTTTAGCATCCTTTTTGAAATCTTCCCATGTTCTCATAATTATTTTCCTCCATTTCGAAT
>Ga0247610_10008862_pt1 | contig 10186 bp, 18 predicted proteins | sample 174DNAGHGhighgp2_FD_193483 | JGI IMG/M metagenome (GOLD analysis project Ga0247610, IMG submission 193483) | Sheep rumen microbial communities from Palmerston North, Manawatu-Wanganui, New Zealand - 1742 DNA GHGhigh gp2 | ecosystem: Host-associated > Mammals > Digestive system > Stomach > Rumen... | reverse complement strand
TGACGCTTTTCTATGGGGGTTGCTGCGGTAAAGCTCCAATAACGCATAGCTTCTGCATTTATCCAATCAATTTCCCCTACGTATCCCTTCATTTAACTTCTCCAGTTCCTTTTTTATTTCTATGAGTGCGTTCTCAATACCATCTAAATTTCGTAAATACCATAAACACAAATATGGTGATAAAAATAGTACAATTATACTACCAATAACAATTTCACCAAGAACTTCTATCATTATATATATTATACTCCAAAATTAACTAAAAAGCCAATTTATAAAAGTTTCCGCGCTCTCCTGTAAATCTGTAAGAGTCCCATCATTATTAACAACCCAATCATATTTATATTCAAAAACTTTTTGATCTGCGTGATTTGATGTTTCTGTATCTTCGTCACCCGGCCGCCGTATAAGTAAAGTAGTAGCATTTAATTCTTTTTTTAATCTATCTATATGTTCTGGCTCTCGGTCATCAATAAAGAAAATATGCGGATGGTTGGCTACTCCATAATAAATTAAAACTCCTTCCCAATGATGTAAATGCCGACAAACATCTTTAAAAGGCAAATCATTATATTCTGTAAATATATCTTTTAAGTCACTAAGCAGTTTTCTACTTTTTAAATCTTTTACTCCATTCCATCCAATTTCAGCAGCTATTTCTTTAACACGATCTACTGTTGATCTACCATCAACAAAAGCTTCGCCAAGGATTTTTTGACAAAGATTTTCAAAAGTAGTTTTTCCACATCCAGGTTTTCCATTAACTAAAACAACTTTTAATCCAGTACCAATCACTCTTCATTACCTCCACGCAGAAGGCGCGCGGCCCATAAATTAAATGTCTCTTCATAAAACACTACGTATTCATCATCATATACTTGCCCGGGTTTTATATTTGCAATAATGTCCATCCAATTCTCTCCATTATTAAGCCACAATTGCATCCATTTTTCATTTCGTAAAGTAGATATAATTTCATTCATTTCTACTTCATCACATTTATAAAAGCGGGCTTTCATATAAAAATAATAAATATTTATTAAAGTCAGCGTAATTAGCAACTGATTTACAGAATCATTTATTTCAAATAATTTCTTTAACGCTTGAACTTGACCATATATATAATCATTATGCGTTCTAATAAAGTAATCTTTATTTGATGACATACGAGTTACTGAATTTTTATTATCACGCCAAAGATATACGACTTCACCAGTCAACCCTTTATTTTCTGTAGAGTTCCAAGCAACAGCGTTAAAATAAGCATCTTCATCAACTCTTAAATTAGGTAAAAAAGAAATTTTTTTCTTTCGTAAATAATCTACCTTATAAATTTTCCCGTGAAACCAGGTGATTACATTACTATTTGAAGCCATCATCACATCTTCTTTATTCTTATATTCCCTAATAAAACTTCCTTGAAGAATGTCATAATTTGCGGCTTTGGCTTGTGTATATAAAACTTCTACTGCACGCGGCATTAAAATATCATCAGCGTCAACAAACATTATATAATCACATATTGTGGCATCAAGTATTAATTGACGTGCTGGTCCAGGCCCATGATTTACAGCAGCGGTTATAACTCTAATTTTAAGCCCGCGCGCCCTGTACATATTAATTATATCACTATAGTCTTCTCCATCACCGTCTATAGAAAGTGTTACAATAAATCTTTTATAAGTCTGTGCCACTAAAGAATCCAAAGTGTCCGGTAAAGTTGCCTTGGCTCTGTAAACAGGAATTCCTACTTCAACCATAATTACCCCCAATATTCATCATAAATATCTTCTACAATAGAAGCTTCTTGATTATACTGACCAGTTATTTCTTTTGCAAATACCTCTGGTTTAATTAAAAATACATTATGATTACCATGCCAACGTTTAATATGCCGCACTTTCATAACATATTTCATCCAAAGAAAATCAATTAAAGAACATTGTAAATATATGTCTACATATTTCATAGAGATACTATAACAATCCATTAATTTCAGTAGCCAAAGATGTGTTTTATTTTCTTTTTTAAAATTCTTAATACCAAGTAATGCTTTTCTTTCTTTTGCATTTGCAAGAAGCCAACGCACGGTTAATGTATTTATACTATCATATAATGCAAACTATGCCTTCATCGACATAAAATCACTCCTATCTATTTCTATCTTTATATATATTATATCATATCACTTGTAAAAAATCAAGTTTTTAGAATAAAACATTTATAAGCCCTACTTATATATACGAGGTGAAAGAAATGAAGAAGAAACCCAATTCAAAAATGGAGGAACAACCTATGGATTTCCTTGATAGTTTTAATGTAGAAGCACCAATAGAAGAACCAATAATTGATAATACTTATAAAGTAAAAGTAACTCATCCTTCTTTACGCATACGGCGCGCGCCCAACCTTCAAGCAGAAGTTGTAGATACCATTCGTGATCAAGGGTATTATACAATCCTTGATGAAGTCAATGGTTGGGGAAAAATTGGGGATGACAAATGGATTATGTTGAGCTATACTGAAATTGTTGCTCAATAAAAATACCTCAGAAGCCTTTACTTCTGAGGTAATTTTTTATTTTTCCATATACATTTGTTGAAGCATTTTTACTTCTTTTGCTTCTTCAATAAACTTCTCATGAAGGTAATCATAAACTGCCATCATGGCCGCGGGCGGCTCACCATTGGTTTTTCGATAATTCTCAATAATTTTTGCAACTTGATTATGTAACATTTGCATATGTTTCATTTTCTCAATAGAGAGCATGTTAAGAACTTCTGCAACATCTGGATAATCTTCACGAATAGCCAAAGCCTTCTTTACATATTTCTCGCCTTCATGAATTTCTTCATCTATATAATCAGATAGACATTTAATTATTTTCAATTTTTAATGCCTCCATTAAATTGTTGATTATTATTCATAAATATAAAAAGAGTGGGTAATTTCTTACCCACTCACACTACCTATTAATTAGCCTTGAGTAGCAATTGTAGCTGCGACAGGTGGATATGCCACAAAGCGGCCCAGTGCATTAAGGATGTACTGACTCTGTGCAGCATTGGACAAATCGTTCTGAGCGGTACGATACTGATTCTCGAGAGCGTCATACTTGTCTTGCAGCATTTGAGTCTTAATGGAGCAGCAGCAAGAATCCATCTGATAACCGAGCTGTGCAATGGCTTGCTGAATTGCATTAAAGCCTTGTACAACATTAATCTGATTTGCATAATTCTGTTGCTGAAGAGCATTGGTTTGACCATTAATTAATTGAGCAGTCTCATAGTTGTTGTTTGCAGAAGACAGAAGAACGTCACGAAGGCCTTCTTGAGTAGACTGATTATTAATTGCGCTCTGGACATAATCAACTGTAGCCACGTTTTCTCCTCCACGATTGAAACCAAAACCACCAAAACCACCGAAAAGCACGGCAATGATTAAGAAAGCACCAAGCCAATCAGAGCCGAAGAAAGAACCGGTAGAACTACCATTCATTTTGGATTTCCTCCAATTATATATAAAATTTCAACACACAAAGTGTGGTGATTACTTAATGATTGAGGAAGTTAAGTTATCGATCTAATTTACGGCCGATTGTACATCAACACCATTTTGTTGACATACCTGCTGAGCAGTTTGTTCAAGATTTGATAGATCATATTGACGAAGTTGTGGATGCTGAGCAGCAAGATTTTGAAGAAAAGTATGAGGATCTTCGCCGCGAAGTGCTGCACCAAAAGCCTACATAAGCATATTTGGCATTGATGCACCTTTTGCTGCCGCAGCCTGCGCTGGCATTGTAGTCTATGACCCGCGCGCTAAATTCATAAGGGCATTACCAAGCCCACCACCAAATAAACTATTCATTTACTTCCTCCTTCTCCTTTTACTCTTTCTTTTGTACAGGTGTTTTAGGAGCACTTGAACTTAAAGTCACTTGCTTTTGTGCTGGCTAAGAATTAGCAAACATTTTACGAATCTCTTCTTTAAAATCATCCAAGTCTTTTCGAGTTAAAAAGGCTGGCTCTTCTTCTTGATAATCTTCAACTTCAAAGCGGCAACGAGTTATATGCTTCGATGGAGTTCCATTAGCATCTTTAGAAACAAGATAGAAGATATTTTCATCTTTATCCATAATAACTTCGGAGCTATTTGATGGGAGATTATCTTGATAAAGTTTTGCGCCTGGCATACCCTCAACATATTGAACTTGTCGTGTTGGAACTGGAATTGGAACCTACACAGGCATTGGTGAAGATACTGGCTGCTAAAAGCCTTGAAAAACTGGTGGAGTTTGATTTCCAATAAGAGATTGATATTGTTGTTGTAAGTTTTGAATTTGCTATTGTAACGTATTTAAGTTATTATTAGCCATACTTACTCCTTGTGCGATTACTCGCTCCTTTTAAATATATGTACTCGGGTGTAAAACTAGAAACTGAACCGAGAAACAGTTTACACCGAATCGAAACTAGGTACAAAAACTTCGTTTTTCTTCCGCGTCTATTTATAAGTGGGAAACTTAAAATAGAGATATAAATTTTTGAAGAAAATTATAATATAAAATTTTGAATTTCTATTGCATTTATAATTCTATACTAAATAAAATTATTTAAACACAATTTTAATTTTAATAATTAATTATATAATTATAAACTTCTTAAAAAAGCAGCATATTTACTTGCTACATATTTCATTCCTTCTTCATTTAAATGAAAAGTATCCGTACCACCAAGAGTTAGTGCTTCTCGAATAGCAGAACTAGTCCAACAGATTCCACCATTGGCACCATTATCAAAAACTGGAATACTATATTTTCTACATACAGTTTTAATAGCTGTAATATAATTTTCACAACGCGATTCAATTCCAGCACGTAAATATGGTGTAATAAAAGCAATCTTTGATGTAGGAGCTCTTGTTTGTAGAGTTTGACAAATAAGATTCAACGCACCGCAAAACGTTGTGGGATCTACACTATCAGTCGTACCAATAGTAATACTATGATTACAGTCATTCGTTCCGGCATATATAAGAATATATTTAGTTGCCTATAAATCTGCATCAGAAATATAAAATTCACTCTCAGAAACGCATATTTTTTGATAAACGCTATTATCTTTATTATTATATTGCACATTTGACATGTACGCGCCATTTGTCCCGCGATTATCTACTTGCATATTATTATTTTTTGCAACTAGAGCTGGCCAGGCTTTAGAAGGTCCAAGAGTATGGCCATATACCATGCTATCTCCAATAGCCATTAACATATTATAAGGAAGTGGGTCAGATGAGTCATTAAAAACGTTTAGGACAAAAGTCCCTGCAAAATGCCCATCAGGTAACTAATCAATAGTTGTTTTATTAGAAGAAATTCGCACGATTCCCACATCTAAAGTCCAAGTAGCAGAGGGCCCACTATAACGTAATATAGCATTATCATCGCCATGAATACAAATTAAAGTTTCTGGAGTAACCCATTGATTAAAAGAAATTGGCTCACCAATAGTAAAAGTTTTAGATTCTACTAATGTAATGCTAGTTCCACTAGCTACTTCACCCTAAATTGTATAAATTTCTACAGTTCCAGTGCCACCAGCTGTTCCACTAAACACTGGTTTAATCGAGCGAAGATAAGTCTTTTCTTTAAAATAGGCTCCAAATATTCTTGATGTAGTATTAGAACTTGAAGTATTTTTATAAGAAGTTGTTCCAACAATATGCTAAGATAGAGCCTCAAATTCTACTTTTACACTAGTTTCACTCCAATGAGCTGGAGTCCAAACTTCTGCATTTACAATATCACTTACACACCGATATAATTTATCATTATAGACTACTAAATCTCCTATAGAATATGTAATAGTAGAATCATATTCAGCCGCAATCATATTGTTAATATTACTATATCGAGTATCTTCTACCGCAGGCCCAATTTTTTCCCAATTTGAACCATTCCATCGTTTTAAAACACTCATTAATATATTATCCTCCTAAGAGTTTTGAGTTCTTCATATAAATAAGTTGACTTAAACAATTAATAAATATAAAATAATAGTGATTTAAGTAACTCATAATGCCACTCAAATCACTTTCTTTTTGTAATACTTTAAAAATCTATCCACTTTAATTTGAAAGAACTAACCATTTTGGAGAACAAGCCATGAATTATAATCAAGATATAACTTTAGATTTAAATACAAATACATCTTATCTTGTAGTCGGCGCAAAGTAGGGTGATAATGAAAGCCGAACTTTAACAATTACAATTTTAGAAAATGGTAAACCTTTTTATATCCCAGAAGATGCGGCCGCTTCATATCGAATTAGCAAACCAAACGGCGCGGGCGCGTGGAATAATGCAGAAATAATACCTTCCGAAAATAAAGTTATTATTACTTTTTCAGCGGCTGACCTGTCTGTAGCTGGTAGAAACTTCGCTGATGTTTTAATTACTTCTGGTACCACTCGTTTAAGTACAACTAGTTTTATACTTGATGTACAAGCTGCGCCAAATATAACAAATGATATAACTGAATCGGATAGCTTTGGCTATATCTATAGTATTATTGATAATGTAAACCAAATCATTGAAGATGCTAGAGTCTGGGTTGACGGGACACGTGGTTCAGAAGAGGTATTAGGTGATTCATACACTATTTCTGTAACTGGAAATATTAATGTTTCATTAAATTTTGATACCTTTAAAGAAAAAATTACACCATCAAGTATTAATAAAATAACTGAATATATATTTACATATACATCTAATGGATGGGAATACAATAGTAGTATTCAAAATATGTCTACTCTAGGCTTTACGATTACTGGCACGCCAAGTAATGGAAATATTATAAAAGTTACTGCTTCGTTCGCAGATCCAGCTTGGCATAACAATGCAAAGTGGTATATGGAAGCACTTAAAAATGCTTCTATAGGTACAGTTACCACAGCAGATCCTGGAAAACCTGGAAGTGTAAATGCAACTTATAATGATAATAATAATAAATATAATTTTAACTTTGCTGTCCCAAGTGTAAAACCCCATGCCACAGCAAATGTTCAAGAGCTTAATCCTGGCTCAACCCCTACTGCAACTGTTCAAGTTACAGATGCCCCTTCTTAGGCCGCAAGTGGAGAACTAGGGAACTTACAAAAAAGTTTTGATTTTACATTTGGTATTCCAAGAGGAGTTGCAGCGGGCTTTGCAGATGATATGAGTGTTGAAGTAAATACTCTGGCACCTGGTTCAAATGCTACTGCACAAGTATAGGTAATTGATAGTCCTGATAATGCAAAACAATTTAAATTCATTTTTGGAATACCAGCTGGCGCAACTGGAGCAACCGGAGCTACAGGGGCAACTGGTCAAAATGGTACTAATGGTACTAATGGTACTAATGGTCGCTCAATTACAGATGTTGTTTTAAATAGTAATAAACAATTAGTAATTAATTTCAGTGATGGTACAACATATACTACTCCGACTATCTCACACTATACTACTTATTCAATAGTAGATGGTGGAGAACCTTGGACTTGTGCTATTGGTAATGTTACAACTGGAACAACACCTTCAGTTGTTGCAAGAATGGGAACTGATAGTACTGATTTAAATACTATATATTTTGATTTTGTTTTGCCAGAAACTTCTGTTCAATATACAAATAATAATGGTAATTTAGTAATTACTATTTAAGCGAGGATTAATAATATGCCAAATACAACTTTACATAGTATAACTTTTCCGAATACTGATCCCGCACTTGCGCCAGAAGTTGCGGGAGAATTTAATACTACTACTGCCTATGCAGTAAAAGATTATTGTACATATCAAGGCATTCTTTATAGATGTACTGCTGCTCACGCGGCTGGCGCATGGGATGCTACACATTTTACAGCAACAAATTTAGATAATGAATTTGATAGAAAACTTGATATACCAGCTTCATAGGCCTCCGCTCCGTCTAATCCGCGAGTTGGAGATTTATGGATTGATAGTGATGAAGATAGTTCTATATATAATGTTGATGCTCAACCTATATCTGGTAGTACCAATGCAGTATAGAGTGGTGGCGCATATACAGCAATATAGACTGTAAACAATCAAAAAGCAAATAGATCTGTAATAAGCGGAGATTATAGCACTAGCGCAACTTATGAAGTAGGCGCGCTTGTAATGAATGGGCAGCAGCTTTATAGATGTACTACTGCTATCACAACTCCAGAAAATTGGAATGCTGCGCACTGGACTGCTACGAGTGTTGGAACGGAGATAAATAATGTGGAGGTCAATAGCACCGGGCTAGTATCCCAGGAAGAATTTGACGAGCTGGCAGAAAACGTTGAGATAATAACTTCGGAGAAAGCTGGAATTATCCGCACATCCGCTACCGGCGATTATGTAGTTTTTACTCCAGACGCTAGTTCACCGGTAGCAACTGTCAACATCAAGACTGAAGCGAGCGGGAGTAAAACTATCTATCGGCGCGGACACAATATGATCTGGCAAGGGTACACTGACTAGGTTCCTGGATATTCTACAACGATTAACGGTATTACATATACCATAAATGAAGACAAAAGCATCACAACAACCGGGACTGCGACCTCTGACAGCAGCCTGAATATAACCGGATCATCCAGCACAAGCAGAATCCCGCTGCCAAAGGGGAGCTATATTTTATCCGGATGCCCAGCAGGCGGGTCATCTACTGGATATTCTATGCGGTTACGCAGACAAGACGTTGGAGGCGGCAATACGTCGTTTCTCAGAGACACTGGTAGCGGAGACTCTTTCACGGTCACTGACACCAAAGAAGTCGCTCGCGCCTACATTGAGATTAAGAGTGGCACAACCGTGAACAATCTCACGTTTTATCCAATGATTCGGTTTGCTGATGCCTCCGCTGGATATACCCCATGGGGAACTGAAAGCGGTTCAACTTCATTTACCACGGATGAAGAAACGAAAGAAATCGTCGGCATCCCCGGAAAGGAAACCATCGTATGGTCACCGTCGGGAAAAGTGATGGTGCAATATGCCGCTGATACCAAATCGTACATCGCAGAGAGAATGCTGGCCGTGTATAACTTGTTGAAAAAAGTGGTATTCGAGAATGAGGATGGACCACAATCTCTTGCCGCACTGTACGCTACCCTATTCCCTGAGTAGACGGAGTAATGGAGATGAGTATATTTAATTCTCAGGGAGAAGAAATCTTCACTTGTTATAATTCTGATGGTGAATCACAGGCATCCGCATACGCAGGAGACGGTGACCTGATCTTCCCGGAAACAGGTCGCGTAAAGGTGATGACGTACAACGTCGGAAAATTTTACAACATCAACAGTCAGACTGCGATGCAAACTGCCATTATCAACAAATACCGACCGGACATCATAGGACTGCAAGAATTAAGCGAATACACTTTGGGGACCATGCCGAAATCAGGGCAGACAATGCTGAAAGGATATTCTGTCAAGCAACTCTCAAATCATAATAACAAAGTAATGATAGCAACGAAGCGGCTTCCACTACACAATCTTGTTATTGCGGATTATGAAGTGCAGGATCCTCTTGATGCATCGGAATACAACGAGACAAGGGCCTATATGAAAGCGGATATTTTACTCGGCGGAAAAACAGTAACGTTCATTAACACGCATTTATGCTATCTGACGCAATCGGTTAAATGGCAATAGATGCAAGAACTGTTTCAAACCGCAGAACAGTGCGAGTACTGCATTATAACGGGGGACTTCAATGGCAATGCTACATCTACTTCCTCGGACGATTATGTATAGATGTATAAGATGTTTGTGGACGCTGGGTATCATCTGGTGAACAACTCACCAGACGCGGGGTTTATAAAAACGTATTCAAATGCAACCACAGCATCAACGATTGACGATTTGCAGACAGCGCTTGATTCGATCATTGTATCTGAAAATATTGATATAGTGGACGTCGTTTTCGACGCGACGAAGCTGAACTATCTCAATGGGAAATCAATTGACCATATTCCTGTGGTAACTGAGCTGCAAATCAACTGAGAGGAACCCTATGGTCAAAAGTGAGACGTAAGCTGCGCTTCGCGGCAAATATATTTAATTACTGGAGGCCAAAATGGCTATAAATTTTGAAAAATTAGTCAATGTTGACTTATTATCCTATTTT
>Ga0247610_10008861_pt1 | contig 10186 bp, 6 predicted proteins | sample 174DNAGHGhighgp2_FD_193483 | JGI IMG/M metagenome (GOLD analysis project Ga0247610, IMG submission 193483) | Sheep rumen microbial communities from Palmerston North, Manawatu-Wanganui, New Zealand - 1742 DNA GHGhigh gp2 | ecosystem: Host-associated > Mammals > Digestive system > Stomach > Rumen ... | reverse complement strand
CCGGACGGGCGCCTTTTCCAAAACGGGAGCACCGAATACAGCTACAGCCGCCCGCTGACGGAAGTGTCGTTCGCCGAAGCTCTTCAGGACATCAAGTTCAACGAAGCCAAGTTCGACGGCCGCTATGACGGTTCGTACACTTGGCAGGCAACCAATGCCATGGAGAAGTTCTTCGGAATCGTTAAGCCGGAGGATCCGTTCGACTCCATCTTTAAGGACATCTGTTTATAGTTTCATCGACCAAGTAAACCCTCTCCCCGGCCTTAGCGCTCGGGGAGATTTTACCCACAATACTTTTTAGGATGATAGTCGAAGTTCGTATAAGTATTTTTGTCCGCCATTCCAACTTTTTGAAGCAGAAGACGATTTGGATATCTTTTTTTTCAGTTAGACAACTTCTTCTTGATGCGGGAGTACGCCTTTTTAGCTTTTTAGCGCATTTTGCAAAGTCTTTGCGTTACAATCAAGCTTTTGAGCAGCAGCCTCTTGCGTCCCATACCTTTCATATGAAAACTCAGCAAGCTTGCGATGAAATAGCTTCGTCGCCTCCATCCATGTCAAGTTTTGGAATTCTGAAAAATCCCCAATATTAAAAGTCCCATTCGGAGAATCATCTGCAGGAAGATCTTTCAAGATTTCCTCAGCCGTCTTTTTGCCGTTCCATGCAATAAACTGATAAGCAATAGATTGCAACGTTCGAAAATTTCCAGACAACCTAGAAGTCTTGAAATATTTTTCAAGATACTTATCCATGGGGGCTTCCTTCGGAGAGCTATCCAACCGGACTGTTTTCCAAACTTCATTCCAGTCCGTTTCAATGTCTTCGCGACATTCCCGCAAAGGCGGCATTTCCACTCGATAGAAACTAATTCTGTCATAAAAATCAGGATCTAGTTTCTTTCGCAATTCAGAGTCTGTTAAATTTGAAGCACATACAAGTTCCACATCCGCAGTTGATTCCTTATCATCGCCCACAATGTGATAGCGATGTTTTTTATCCTGCAAAGTTCGAAGTAACTTGCGTTGTACACCTTTCGGCAAATCCTGAATTTCATCCAAAAAAAGAATTTTGCCGTCGGCCTCTCCAAAATAGCCCTTTTTATCAGCCGTAGCACCAGTAAAAGAACCTTTTTTATGGCCGAACATCGCGGATTCCGCTAGATTAGAATCCAATGTTCCACAAGCAACCGAAACCACATCTTTTTTCTTAATCTTAGAAACAACAGATTCCACTAGACGACTTTTACCAATGCCGCGTTCTCCCAGCAAAAGCATCGGTACACCCTGAATACTTGCATAAACACGAATTTGCTCTAAAGCTTTTTTGCGGGCTTCAGATTTTACAGACTCTGGTTTATAAATCGCCTCTTTCGGATTTTCCTTTTCATACCTACGGAGTTCACTTAAATAAGTATCTATCGGAAAATCAACATTATCACAAGTAGTCCCCCCTGTCTTGCGATTAATTTGAGAAGAAACTAGTCGCGTTCCATCGGGGAAAACGCCACCCGCATACAGAATAAGCCACACAGAATGCATTGCAGGCGTACCCGAAGACACATTGATGAATAAATTAGGTTCATCATTCACCATCGGGAGAATTTCTCGCTTTATGATTTCATAAATCTCTTTATGCGCAGTCGGATTCTTGACATTCACCTCTACCGGATTTATAGCCGAACTAAGGGGTTTTACTTTTTCCAGTTTTTCAGCATATTCCTTTTGGTAAAGGTATATGACCTTTTCAACGTCATATTTCTGACCCAACTTTTTCAATAACGATTCTAAAGCATCAGGATCGTTATTGACGGCCATCCAAGTGAGCAATGTGATTTTCGTTTTCATATCAATAGAAATATACGAAAAATTTTACAGAGATAAGAAAAATTTTTCACATTCCGAACATTTAAAATACAAAAACGCCCCAAAATCGGGATTCATAGACTTGGCACGATTTTTGCACAGACTCCTAAAGAAAATGCATTTAATCGCATGCATCGTTTGTAAAAAAAATGTATATATAGCCATATAAAGGAGTATATCATGAGTGTATTCGATACCGTCGTAAGCATCCAATCTCGTCCACTTCCCGTAATCATTCTTGCGGACGTAAGTGGCAGTATGAATGAAATCGGAAAATTAGATTCATTAAAGCACGCTTTGAACAACATGATCAGTTCATTCAAAGACGCGTCATCGTCATCTCTTGAAGCAGAAATATATGTTTCAATCATCACGTTCGGTAACCAAGCCGCAAACATCATTTTGGAACCACAATCAGCTAGTGAAATAGCCAAAGATCCTTCTAAAATGAACGTCATTAACAAAATGCAAGCTATAGGCAATACACCGCTCGGTAAAGCTTTGACAAGCCTTGTTGATTTGTTAGAAAATAGAGAAATCTACCCTTCCCGTGCATATCGTCCTTTCATCGTATTGGCATCCGACGGAAAGCCCAACGACCTTTGGCAACAACCATTAGATAGGCTTCTTAATAGTGAACGCAGCAAAAAAGCAAATCGGCTTGCACTCGCCATTGGTGCGGACGCAGACGAAAGCATGCTGAAAAAATTCGTAAACAACGAAGAAATGCCCATTTTTAAGGCAAACAACGCCATTGAAATACAAAAATTTTTCAAATGCGTTACCATGTCCGCCATCAAAAGTTCTCAATCAGCCAAACCAGGCGAAATAGCCCCAAACGATATCATCAGCCTTTCTGAAAACGTTAAAGAGCTCTTTGACGAGGACTAAATTTGCTTACAGAATTTTTCACTCGTTGCAAATGGAAATATATCCAGGCCTCAGCACGTGGTCCCGGACACATCAGAGAGAACATTCCAAACCAAGATAGTGCGTTCATCGGCTTTATCGGTAAATTTCTCTTAGTGATGGTTTGTGACGGTTTAGGCTCCCACGCCCACAGCGATTACGGGGCAAAAACTTTATGCAAGCTATTCACTCCATGCTTTAAAGAATGGAGAAAAATCAAGCCACACGATCTTACAGATTTTCTAAGATTACTGCATTGTCATTGGTTGATGCATTCGCGCAAGTTTGGAGCAGACAAGTGCGGCAGCACTTGCCAACTAGCTATCATAAATAGTAAAGGTAAGGGATGGTTAGCCCAATTGGGCGACGGAATGACTCTTGTAAAACACAATGAAAAAATCAACGTATTCGCAGATAATAAAAATGGTTTCGGCAATGAAACTTCCGCTATGGGAAACTATGACATTACTCCTCTTTGGCGAATGAACAAAATTGACCTATCCTCACCAAAAGATCGACTACTCATGATGACCGACGGCATTAGCGAAGATATTTTACCAGAAGCAATAGAAAATTTTGTTTCCACATTTGATATTTTTCTCAAAGGTCCAAAAAAACAAGCTCAAAAAGAACTTACAAACGAATTGATTCATTGGCCAACCCAACACCACATAGACGATAAGACAATCGTCGTCATTGAACGAAGGTGACTAATTATGTTTACAGACGAAATTGTAAAGCAAAATAAAATCACTAATGTTGAAACCGAAAGTGCAGGCATTTTCGAACTAAAAGAATGCATCGGTGAAGGCGGCCAAGGAGCCGTATATAAGACCCAGCGGACAAACCTACTCGTCAAACTGAGCTACGCTTCAAAAGGCTTCAATCCGGAAACAGTCTATAGACGCTACAAGAATCTTCGTTCTAGAATCGATTTGCCCGACTATGTTGCAAAGCCCCTAAACGAAATCAAGCCTATAGAAAAAGGAGGCAAAATCTTCTACGGTTACGTCATGGAACCAATGGAAGACATGGTTTCGTTAAGCAGCCTTCAATGCAAAAAAAACGAATCATTCGGTTTATATCTTGATCGACTAGGTGGCATCCGCCGCATCTACACACTTTTGCGGAAGCTTGCTGAAATTCTTGAACAAATTCATTCCGTAGGATACTGTTACGGAGACTTAAATCCTAATAATGTTTTTATTTCAAGCAATACAGAATATAATGAAGTTCAACTCATCGACTGTGACAACATGGTCATTGCCGCCGACTTCAACGATTCAATCGCATTCAAAGGATTCTCCGCTCCTGAAGTTGTAAGAGAACATAAATTCAACACGCCCTTGAGCGACACATGGAGTTTTGCAGTCATAGCATTCTTTGCTCTACGACAAGAGTTGCCATTCCACGGCAAACTCGTAACCGATGCTGCTACCATGGAAATATCCACCATGGAAAAAAAAGAGGAGGAATCGGATCTTCCTTTTATTGACGATATGGACAAAGACAACACAGGCAAATCATCGGCTCTCCGCAATCTTTTAGAAACAGAAATGCTACAGAGTCTTTTTAAAAGGACTTTTTCCGGTGAAAAAAGTTTTTTGACAAGGCCCGCCCTATTTGAATGGATTGAGGAGCTTCGAATAGGCGAAACATCTTTTATGAAATGCAAAAATTGCGGAAAGCATTATATCAAAGTCGGCAAGAAGCATGAATGTCCGTTCTGCGACAAAAAATCGCATACCCCATATATTCTTATACTCAATACCATTCTTGCAGGGAATAAAATTCAAGACACAGGTTTCAGCCATCCCGCGTATCTGCTAGAGGATACATCCACCCTAATGAACATTCCCATAGCAGAAACCAAATCGGCCAACATCGAAGCATCATTCAACGTATCCAAGCAGCAATTGAGCATACTACTGACCGATCAGAAGGAGCTGAAGGTTACATTAAACATCCCCAAAGAAAAAACCACGAAAAGCTGCACCCTAAAAAAGGGGATATCCCTCCTTATCGATGTCAAGGAAGGCAAACAGTACCAAATTCTTTTCCCCGAATACACACGAACAAACATTATACATGATGATGATTCCAAAGAAAACGATCCCTTGAAATTCAGGAGCGTCATCCTATTCAAATACTGGGGTGAAGAATGAATAACGAGCAACTGAATATCATTGCATGCAATTCTTCGGCACAAGTCATAGACGCCATATTTGACAATGACGGAAAATTCGAAATCGCCAAACACGATGTTTTGGAATTCACCCCAAGCGGATATTTCAAAAACTACAATCATCCAGAAAGGATATTCTGGCCACAAAATTCACATCCATACAATCAGGAGTCACTCTACATTGTAGATTCCGTAAAACAAGCAGAAAAAAAATACGAGGTGACCCTAAACAAGTGGGATTTTGGCGGACCGACCATTATAGGAAACACCGAACAGACATGCTGCATCGTCATTCCAACCTACAGGCTCATAGAAGTCACTAAGAAACATGGTTTTAAAGAAACAGAACAGGCACTTGAATGGTTCAAAAAAGAGTTTCTTTTCCAAACCACTGAAAATTCGTACTTATTCTTTAGAATTCTGAGCAATACGTCAAACTTGGAAGGAGGATGGCTCGGATGCAATTATGTTGCAAATATCGAAAGTAAGAAGGTAGATGGCAAGGAGTATCTCTTTGTCAGTAATCTAAAAAAGTCTCCTCAAAAAAAATTGAATGTACAAAAAGGGATTGCACACATTCGATTCGTATCAGAACAAGAAGTCATCGTAAGCGATCCCATTTTGAATGCACAGTTAGCTAAGCAAGCAGCAGACCCAAACTCCATCATAAACCTTTGGGAAAAGTATAATCAGGTTGACGCAAAGATGCTGGAAGATTATAAAATCCAGTCTGGCATCCTTCGCATCGAAAAGATAACAGCCAAAGGAGAAAACTGTAGTGCAACACTTCAAAACAAATCCGAAGAAATAGAAAATTTCAAGAACATATACGATCAGCTGAACGCCAATCAAAAGAATTCTTATTCCATCTACGTTTTCTCGAAACGTAAGAGTTACAATATTTGCGACGAACGGATTGACGAGAAAACAAGAACAGTTTCCTGGAAATGGGGCGAAAGAAAACCTAAATATGACAATAGCGAAAAGCTAGAACTTGAGGGATTCGCCATAGATTTTAAACCATGGTCTATAGCCTCCAACCGCAGAACAGCAGCACTAGAAAATATCCGAACACGCAATATTCCCATTGCATCTATTACAGACATTTTAAATAAAACGACGCTTCCCTCCTTCGGTTCCGCAGCCATTCCCAAAAGGCTAAACGACCTAAAAATTGAAGCGGCATTCGGTAACAGAAAACCCAATGAAGCACAAAAAAGAGCACTAAAGGTTTGTCTGAACACACCTGACATTGCCCTTATCCAAGGACCTCCCGGAACAGGAAAGACCAGCGTTATCAACGCATTACAAAAATATCTACAATCGATAGACCCAAAGCATCCCGAAAAAATGCCTAGCATATTGCTGACAAGTTTCCAACACGTAGCTGTTGATAATGTGGCTGACGGAAGCTCAATTTGGGGACTTCCCGTATTTCGCTTTTATGGTGAACAAAAGGACAAGGAACAAATCTTCAGAGGACTCCAGAAATGGCAAGAAGATACCGCAAAAAAAATTGATGAACAGATAAATAAGTTACAGTCCGACTCGCAGTACATCGAATACGAAAAATTGCAAATAAGCCTTAATGCACTAAGCGCTGCAAGCTCTTCTTACGAAATACGAAACCTACTGCAAGAAATCATCAATCTTGCCGTCACAAACAGCATCCTTTCTCCGTCAGAAGTGGATACTCTTAAGGAATTCAAAAAGAAATTCCAAGTCAAGCAAATAAACAATAAATTCTACCAATGCCTAATGGGATTAAGAACAACCAGCACAGGATTCAATGACGACGGCAAGAGAATGATTGAGCATGTGTTGGAATACTACGATTTGCGCAAGGATTCCTTGAATTGTTACGCCTTGGAAAAAGGGTACGATCAGCTAAAGAAACTAGCGAATTCGACACCTAGCCAAGAAGACCTTGACTGGGTTGAAGAACTCAGAAACAAATGCATTGAGCAAATGGTTCCCAATCCAACAGATTCGTTTGACAATCAGCTGTTCACAATTCTAAAGGATTATATCGACACGACCATTGAGCCCAACATCAGAGAACGCATCAGGCAAACCGACCTACAAAAACTGATTGTTCTAAACAGCTATAAGGAAAATGTCGGATTCAAATCCATCAGAAACGCAATGCTCCGTTACGCCATGACCTATGCGGCAACAGTACAGCAATCAAAAAGTGAATCTTTTGTAAGGCTTCTTGGTAAGAAAAACTTTGAGTTTGATTACGTCATCATCGATGAAGCTGCTCGAGCAAATCCTCTTGACCTATTCATACCCATCACCTTAGCCCGAAAAAAAGTTATACTAGTTGGCGACCACAAGCAACTCCCCCAACTTGTTGATCAAGATATCCTAGAGCAAATGGAATGCAGCAATGATTCTAGGGAACGGTTCGAAGAATTGAAGGGCTTTATGGAAAAGTCTCTATTCGAATCTTTATGGGATTATTTAAAAACAGAACGAAATGATGGCATTGTACGCACGGTAACTCTCGATACTCAATATCGTATGCCGCAAAAATTAAGCGACTTTGTAAGTCGAAATTTTTACGGAGACGAGACACATATTCAAACCGGCAAAAATCCCAATGACTGCATTCATCATGTTTCAAGATACACTAAGAAAAATGGAGATTGCAAGTGTGCGGTTTGGGAAAATGTCGATAGCAAGGAATCTGGGAAAATAAGCAAAACGAACGAGGCTGAAGCCGAGCTAATTATTAAGCGCATAAAGGAAATTATCAAGGAAACTGACGAAACTATCGGTGTTATCGCCTCATACAGTGCACAAACACGACTCATTGATAAAATTGCTAAGTCAGATGCAGAACTCAAGAAAAAAATTGACAACAAGCATCTAGAAATCGGATCAATCGACGCGTTCCAAGGGCGGCAATTTGATATCGTATTCTTCTCTGTTGTTCGCAGCAACGACAGGAACAACTTCGGCTTTCTCAAATCAGAAAACCGTCTAAACGTCGCTTTCTCTCGTCAAAAGAAACTCCTTGTGATTGTAGGAAATAGAAAAATGTATGAAACAGAAAAAGCACAAGAGGAAGTTCCCGCTTTAAAAGAATTTATTAAACTTGCAGACGAGGAAAAATAATATGGAAATTGCTAATTTATTTTGCAATTCAAGTGAACTCTCCAAGGGTGATTATTTCACCTTGCCTGTCATTGTATGGGATATTCTGGTAGCAGAAGCAAATATCCCCGAAAACTTTTTTTCGGATCTAATCATAAACCTTCTCCTGACCGGAGACAAGACTGTCCAAGAGCTCCATGAATTGACCAATCTAGATGAGGCCCTAATTCGCTATATTCTTGAACACGACCTCAAGCAGAAAGTCACAAAAGGGATTGACAAGTGGCACATACCAGAAGGAGTCTCCTGCACGGAGACCACAATCAAAAAAAGTCGAATCGTAGTGTTACAATCCATGTTGACAGGACAATTAATTCCACACCCCCTAATGAATGGGGAACTCACGTCCATTGATTACCAACAAAACGAAAAAGGAATCACTATTGCCGGCGGGTCCAAGGGTATGCCCTGCAACATCAAGCCGTTTATTGTGTACCCACGCACCAACAAAGTTAGAGAAAACTCAACAGACATTTCGGAAGAAGACATTTACAATATGTGGAAGGAATACCAGCAAATCGACTGCGATATTGCCTTGTCCGACTACAATGACATCAAGGCGAGCTACATTGAGCAACCCGATAAAATAATTTCCATTGAGAAGCGGAACCAAGAACCTGAAATATGCAATTTTCTGCTTGTCAAGGTCAAAAAAATTTCTGAAGGCGAAGACTTTCAATGCATTGACATGCTAGAAGAACAGTCCAAAATTCCAATGGAGTTCCTAAAAAACGAACTAGATACAGCCCTTGAACAAAATGAAAAAATGGGAGCTTTTTTAGGAATTAAATCCATAGAGATTCCCATTACGCTTCAAGATCGTATTCAAGGCAGATACCCACATTTTGAAGAAGACATTATTATTGAAATTTGCAGATTCTTTGTTTTAAAAGACCTTCTTGCCGACGATACAGACAACTCGCTTGATCTAGGCGACGCATTCCTTACTAGAATGCAAAATATGTACGAAAGCATCCTTAGGACAAGGAATACGCCCTTTAATGACGAACTCAAAAAGGTAGCATTCAAAAGAGATCAAGACCGTCATTACTATTTGGAAGGCGGCCTAAAGATACGCAATCTAAAGCTGGACGAAGACATTAAGAAAAAATTGACAAACGATGATGTATGGGGGAACATGACTCGATTTAAGCCATCACTAAAATCATTACTCATTAGGCATCTTATCTTTTACCTTTATCATCCCCAAAACCCACTAGCTTGGTTTATGGCAAGACTGGAAAAAAACGGGTCATTGAGCGACGACCTTAAATTCATTCTTGAACTGGTGGACACGCGCAACACCTACGGTCACTTTAACACAAACAGAAAACCTATTCCATACCCCTACATTGATATTTACAACAGAATTGAAAAACAGTTAGATATTTTACACGAGGCATACAAATGAGCAAGAAAAATAAAAACAAGAACAAAAACCTACCTTCTACACCTCAGCGTCATGCCCCCATAAGCATAGACGACATGAACAGCATTTTCACCCCGATAAAGGCCTCTGTTGAAAGTGCTCCCGCCATATCTAATGTTGACGACGCTTCGCCAGAAATCAACATGCCCAAAGAATCTATATTGGATAAAATCAAAAATCTAATTCCTTCAGAGAACAAGCTTTCCGACGAAGAAAAAGAAACTCTTAAGGCTCTGCAAAATGAGCTCAACGATGTAATTGGCTTGTACAAGATTGCCAAGGAAGATTGCGACAAAGCCAAAAAAAGTTATGATACCAAAATTGCAGATTTAGGACAAACATCTAAAAAGCAAGAAGACAAGGAAAGCGAGCTTAAAGACAGAGAAGATGGACTAAATAAACGCGAAAACAAACTTAACGAAAGAGAAGGTGAAGCAAAAAAACGCGAGGACGATGTTACCGAAAGAGAAGGCAAGGCTCAGATAAAAGAAGACGCAAACAAAAAAGAAGATGAACGCCTAGAAGGGCTTAAAGCTCAGATTAAGCAAAGAGAAGCCGAAGCCGATGCAGGCTTTATCGCAAACGAGACCAAATGGAAAAATGAGATTACCGAAAAACTCAATAAAGATCTGGAATCA
>Ga0247610_10008860_pt1 | contig 10186 bp, 5 predicted proteins | sample 174DNAGHGhighgp2_FD_193483 | JGI IMG/M metagenome (GOLD analysis project Ga0247610, IMG submission 193483) | Sheep rumen microbial communities from Palmerston North, Manawatu-Wanganui, New Zealand - 1742 DNA GHGhigh gp2 | ecosystem: Host-associated > Mammals > Digestive system > Stomach > Rumen ... | reverse complement strand
CCCACGCATCTGGAATACCGTATCCCATTTTATTATTGGCATCGTGTCCGGGGTAAAGGTGCGCGCTTCGGATAATTCGTTCACGAATCTGCATCGCATTCTCATTCGGTAATGCGGACCAAAGACTTGCAGCCAGACCTGCTATAAGCGGCGTCGCAAAACTCGTACCGTTGCTGGTTATAATCGTACCATCTGGATAAATCAAGGTCGTTTGAACGCCTACCGCACAAACCTCTGGTTTGACACGTCCATCCGAAGATGGACCATAACTGGAGAACGATCCGGCAATACTGTCCGTATCCACGGCGCCAACGGTCAGAATACTATCGGCATCAGCGGGTACACAGATAGTTCCCCAAAGCTTTTCTGCTTCGTTGCCGGCCGACGCACAAACCAGCATTCCTTTGCGGGCAGCGATAGTCGCAGCGCGGCTGACACGAGTTGTCAGGCCATCCAGATCAGTAGTCTTATTCAAATTCCATTGTCCGTTATCAAACTGGTAATAACCCAAGGACACAGAAAAAACATTGACACCTAATGAGTCTGCTTTTTCCAGTGCCGCTACCAAATTATCCATCTCTTTCGGACTCTCGGTGTGTATCTCCTCCGAACGCATCAAATAGTAATCGGCACGTGTCGCAGCGCCGTAGAATCCCTCTTGAAGACCAGTTATTGTACTCAGACATTCCGTTCCATGCGTACCTGTACTTCCATAAAAACCCTCTGTGTCGTCCGTGAAATCATAATGACCGAGTTCTTGTTTTGAGCGAAAACCTGCAAGACTGTTGGCATTGTAGAATCCGATATCGCACACACTCATCAAGATGCCTTGCCCCTCAAATCCCGCTTCACGAAGCGGGATGAGGTTGTATAACGCCAATTGTTCATCTGTCCATGCACCGATTTCGCTGGCGCTTTCCCATGCCGTCACTTTGCGCTTCTCCACGCCGTAAATTGGAAAACTGCTGTCTCGCGTCATCTCCACGTCCGTCACAAAGGACAATGCCAACACTTTTGCTGCTTTCACCTCATCCATCTCGCATGTCACGCCATTAAACCAGCGACTCTGATGGTAGATCATCACACCCATTCGGCGCAAACTATCCATGTACATCGGACTGACGGGATAATCCATCTCGTCTGTCTCGATGCCCCATTTCTGTCGCTGCTCCATGGCACGCGCAGACAACTGAGGCGTGGTCTTCTCCGGTTTGTCCGTGAAGGATACGAAATAGGCAAAAAGCAGAATCAGCGCAAGCATAACTGTACTACATTCTCTACGTGCTGCGTGTGCGGAAACATATCTACCGGCTGCACCTTCGTCACTTTGTACTTGGCATCCAACAACGCCAAATCTCGTGCTTGCGTAGCCGGATTACAACTCACGTACACAATCCGTTTGGGCGCGGCATTTAGAATCACATTCACAACATCTTCGTGCATTCCGGCACGCGGAGGATCCGTAATAATGACATCCGGACGACCATAATGCGCCACAAAATCATCATTCAAAATATCCTTCATGTCGCCTGCGAAGAAGAGCGTATTCATGATTTTATTAATCTTTGAATTGACTTTTGCGTCCTCAATCGCCTCCGGTACATACTCGATACCGATCACCTGACGCGCCTTCCGACTCACGAAATTGGCAATCGTTCCGGTGCCCGTATAGAGATCATAAACCAACTCATCGCCCTTCAACTCGGCAAACTCGCGCGCTACTTTATACAACTCATAAGCCTGTTCGGTATTGGTCTGATAGAACGACTTCGGACCCACCTTAAACTGCAACCCCTCCATCTCTTCCATGATGTGGTCTTGACCAAAATATACCTTCACGTCCAGATCGCCGATTGTGTCGTTGTACTTTAGATTCTCGACGTAGAGTAGGGCAATAATCTCCTTAAACTCCTGATGTAACCATTCCAACAATCCCATGCAAGCTTCGTTGACTTTCTCCCCGAAAGATACCACAAGCATCAACTCAGCCTTATGATTATTCCGCAGAATCAGCGTCCGCACTTGCCCTTCGTGCGTGTGTTCATTATAGAACGTGAGCCCGTGCGTGCGAGCGTACTCGCGTACGCCGTTGCGAATCCGGTTGTTAATCTCTGGCATCAAATGACATTCCTCGATATCCAAGACCTTGTCAAAACAATTCGGAATATGGAAGCCGAGTCCGTACGAACTATCTACCTTATCTAAGCCACCGGCTGCCTCGATCTCTTCCCACGGAAACCATTTTCGGTCGGCACAGGTGAACTCCAACTTATTGCGGTATTCATACACATGCTTACTACCTAAAATCGGACTAATCTCCGGCAACTCGATCTTACCGATGCGAGTCAGATTATCTACAATCTGTTGTTGCTTGTATTGCAACTGCGCCTCATACGGCAGGATTTGCCATTTGCAACCGCCACAAACGCCGAAATGCTTGCATCTCGCCTCGCACCGTACTTCACTCGGTTTCACGACCCGCAGCACTTTCGCTTCCATGAACGAGTGTTTCTTCTTCGTGACTTGCAGATCCACGACATCACCCGGCACGCAATTTGGTACGAAACAAACGAGGCCGTCTATCCGTACCAACGCCTTTCCTTCCGCTGCTACACCGGTGATCTCTACGTTCTCAATAATCGGTAAATTTTTCTTCTTACCCATGTTTTCTTATTGTTCTAATAGCCATTCAATTGAATGTCGGTAAATCTTATCAAACTCTTGCACGGCCTCCAGCGGGAATCCGTACAGCAAGGTTTTATGCTCATAACCCACCGCTGCCGGACAACGCATATCGTCGTACGTGGCGATGCGAACAGCATTCTTTTCTGCTTGCAAGCCTTCCGGACAACAGGTGAAGATATGTTCCTCATTCGGCTCCAACGCCAAATGATAGATGCGGTGCCAAGATGCGGCTATACGGCCGTTACGAGTCGCCTGTGCCGCATAATAACTGGCATGCATCGTGTTCCGCAACCACTTCGGGTCGATCTTACTCACATGATCGCTACTCATCAGCACACGGCCGCCTTGACGAACATAAGCACAAATTTGTTCCCGTGTCTTGTCATTCAGCGGCATTCGCTGCCTACCGCATACAACGTCCACGATCGCGTACGAACTATCGATCTGCGCCATCTGATCGGTCGCACTCACATAACTGATCTGCATCTTATACAACTCTCGGCCATGCTGAACTGACCAGTTATGCGTGTTGCCGACTGTAAACTGTCCCGCATGGTCTCTGTAACAAGCACCCCAACCGCAGTTATCATCATTCTTCCATTCATTCGCACGCATATAATCCCATTGTGCGCCGATATAAGCACAACTGAATCCGTCCTCGCAGGCATAGCTGCCCGGCACGATACCCGCAAACGTAGAGTCGGCAAACCATTCTACACCGTAGGTATCGTCAAAACCGTCTATAATCAAAGCCGTTGGAGCCTCTTCTTGTTCACTCAGATAGGCGCTTATCATCGGACTCGGGAAACTGAGACCGCCGTCATTGCCGGCAACTACATAGTAGTTGTAGCGCACGCCGCGTTTGAGTTCCAACTGCAGTTGCGTCGTTTCCTCCACCTGCTGAATGTCCCATTCGCCGTCATTAGCCTGCACATACACCATGTAATAGGAGGCTTTTGCACTCGGCTCTAAACTATCCGTGCGTGCTTCCCAACGCAACAATCCGCCCGTATCGATGGCCAGTTGCTGAACCGGCAAGGGTTGTACGGTTGCTTCACGGCCGTTCAGATAACGCAATATACCTTTATATACCGCGCGCGCAGCCGCAAAACGGAATTGCGGATCCAGACCATACCGCATATCGGCCATGTTCTTATGACTTAGCAATTCCAAGATAATACTCGGTACAACCGGCACTCGTGTCTCGCAATAATTGGCCTCTTTCAACTGACGTCTTGTCCATTCCGGAGCCAATACACGCAGATCTTCCGTCACTTGCGTCTGGATATAGTCCGCCAGATTACGGTTCACGCGCTCTCTGTCGCGTCCGTCGCGTAAGGTCGTTTGACCATCGTCGTCTTTAGCCGTGTAGATAACTAAAGTACCAATAATAGTACTGTCATCACCGCTGTCCAGGCCGTCTGTGTGAAAAGCGATACACAGATCAACCGGTGTCTCCTGACTGTTAACCCACATCGCACGACATTTCATGTCGTCCTTATACTCATTCCCCTCATACAAGTCCCACAACGTAGAGTCTGCTCCTTGGCTCTTCATCCAGTATCGGGCACCTTCTGTCCATTGTGGCATACCGGATGCTCCTAAAGCCTGTTGATCCAAACCGGCACGCGGCGATAATACGGTGGCACCTGCATTCTCCAGCATACGCGTGATAACGCGCACATACTCCTGACTGTACAGATCCTCCACCGTTGTCCAGAGCGTTGCCCGCTGCCAGATCCATTCATCGCGATCCCGATTATAATACAATCCGTGACTCGGATATAATACGATATTGCGCGATGTCAAATCTTTGGCTTTAGCCTCACGAGAACTGCCTTTCGCACATTCGGTGATCAAACTCTCAATATCCGTCTGACCACTATAGATGGTGACACGGCCTTTCTCGTGACCTAAAGTCCAAGCACTCACTTTGCGTTTGAGTTCGGCTACGTTTTCCGGTGTCCATCGAACGTCTCGCAGCGTAAGATTCGTCTTTAGCGTCACCTGATTACCGTTGATACGCATCTGTTTGACACGCACACTGGGAGACCAGACATGCGAGAAACCTGTCCATGCCATCAACGAATCACCCAACTCCTGCATGCCGATCTGCGCATGTGTTGCAGAACAAAAGAGTAGGGAGCAGAATAATATAAGTACCTTGTACTTAGAAATCCTCATCACTCAAATCAGCGTTTGCTTTGCGGTTATTGAGAGTAGCCTCTTGATAGGATTTCAACAATTCAGCGGCCATCTTCTCCTGATAACCCTCTGCGATGTCATAGTCCTTGGCATCATTCTCCTTGAAGACCACGCGCACTTTGATGATGGCAACACCGGCTTCCAGTTTCTCGATCACTTCCGGCAATACCTCGTACGACGATTCGGTCCAATACTTGGTAATAGTCGCGCGACCGACTTTCTCCGTGTTTTTGTACTTCTTAACCTCCACACCTGCCGCGCGGTTCAAACGAACAGCTTTTCCATCTGCAAAACGCAGGAGAACACGCGATGCGTCTGTGAACTCATTGAACTCATTCGTGTTCACGGTTTTCACAATCAACATCGTTACATCAGCACCATCCTGCTTGTCTTGGCAAAAAGCAATCTGAGGCTTCAGATTCTTGTTCACCGATCCGTCCACATGGATAAACTTACCGCGCTCTGCGGCATTCACACTCAGCGCCAGCATCAGCGCCATCATTACAGAAAATACCTTTTTCATACGTATATTTTTTTAGTTATTCTTTAGTTCTTATTTGGTTCATATTTGGTTGTTTCTTTGTTCTTTACCTACCTTTATACCTCTATTCACAGGCCTTACGCGGTAACCGATAGCCCGCAACTGCTGCAACAGTCCTTTCTCTCCGCCCAGATAGATGGCATTGAGCGTGATAAATGCCCCGCCTTCCGTCAGTATAGGCTTCAAACGTTTCGCCCATTCTACATTGCGTTGTGCATAGACCTTATAGTCCGAAAACGAGATAGAACTTGTATTATTCGGCCCCTCTACCTGATATGCGATGTCTGCCAAACGTCCGTCCCGATACATATCCCGAATCGTTCGTTCTTGCTTCACTTCATTCTCCGGATACTCGATCACCTTCAATAACTCCTTGCATTGCCAATGAAACGGTTCCCGGTCAAAAAGCATATACATCGTCTCGCCCACATTATCCAACCCCACAATCGGCATGTCGCGTTCTGAGGCAACCACTTCAAAGAAATTCTCCATCGATTTTTGATCGTCATAACCCAACCACTGACGCATCAATTCCGTCCGAAACATCTCCGTCAGGTACGCCGGCTTCATCCTGCACAACTGATCTAAACCCATACCTAAGTTTATGCGAAGACTGTTATCTATATATTGATATTCGCTTTCGCTATAAAAATTCGTCAATTTTACAGAGTCCGGCAGAACGGCTGCTTGACGCAATGCCGCCAAGGCTTCATAGTCCTGCATCGCAAATTCCGTCACCACCTTACGGCATTTCCCAAAGCACTTGAACACGTTCGGTATCGTGTCCAAAAACTGCATCTCAACCAACCGGTTTGTTGCCAGAACATACGACTTGCTTTTCGCTCCGTTACCGCTGATTTCATACAACACCTGTGCTTTGGTCGAACTCAAGGCAAGACCCAGCACACACACAACAACTATGTATCTCAACGACTTCATTTAAACCGTGTTATCAAATTATATGCCTGATAAATACCTAATTCTCCGGCCTTACTCAAATCCGTCAAACCCTTTTCATTCTCGCCGATATACACGTACGTCAAACCTCTGTTATAATAGGCTTCCGCAAAATCCCCATCCAGCGCGATCGCTTTCGTATAGTACGTAATAGCATCGTTATATTCCTTTTTGGCGCACAGGATATTGGCTTTGTTATACAGCGCAAAAGCAAAATCCGGCTGCATACGCAACACGTGATCATAATCGCGTAAGATCAACTCATAATCCCCGTCCGCCATCCGATAACGCCAGTTGGCGCGGCAGAAGACGATGATCGGCTCTAACTCCCTATCGGCTATCACCAGCGCCTTCGTGCAATCGTCCACAGCACTCGCATAGTCCTTGATAATAGCGAACTCCAGCGCGCGTGCCAAATATAACTCAGCTGTTGGCGCCTCGTCCATCATCCGCGTCAAATGGTTGATGTTGGCGAAATGATAATCGACCATCTCGGCGGAGAGTGTCAACTCCTGACAAGTGAACTTCAACGCTGCTGGAAGAGCCTCACTCTTATTTAATTGATCCACCAACGGATGGTAGTAGTTCGTACGCCTCAAACTCAGATCCTGACTGTAGTAATTAAGCACCATATTCGGCTCGTTCACTACGTCCTGATAGCGCTTCTGCACACTGCCCCGAGCTTGCGATTCGTATTTTTCTTCCTCTTCTGGAATATCCGTTTGATTCTGTGCCGTTGAAGAAGAGAACTCCTTACGATGGTCTTTCTTCTGCGGCTGGGCATCTGCAATCAACAAGTCGGTATTCGGTTGTGCCGCTTGTTGGGCTTGTATCTCATCCTTGCGTTGCTCCAACTCATAGGCTTGTTGCCGGTATTGATATGCACCCTTGCTGTCGCCTAACTTGGTCTTCGCTTGTGCGGCCAGATAATAAGCCGGCAGGAAATACGGATAACGCGCAATCAATGCGTCCATATCACGCACAACAGCTTTCCATTGTTTGAGTTGCATCTCCACCAAACCGCGCTGATAACGCATCTCTGTGCGTTCCTCATCTAAACTGATCGCTGTATTCAAATCTTCCAATGCACGGTTGTAATCGCCCACTTCCTGACGCATCACACCTCGGTTATAGTAACAATCCGCTTCCCGAGGCGCAATCTTCACGGCCTGATCATAGTCCGACAACGCACCGCGATAATTATGCCGATGGTAGTGAATAATTCCGCGGTTGATATAGTCTCCTGCCCACTTAGAACCCAAGTTAATCGCTTGCGTCAGTTGTACATACGCCTCATCTTCCCGCTCTAACATCAGATTCGTTACGCCCAAAGCAGACCAGGCCGCCGGGTTGTTCTTATCGTACTTAGTCGCCTTCTCAAAAGCCTCCAACGCGCAGAGCGTATCTTTCTTTAACGAACAGATATGTCCTTTCTCAGACCAGACGGACGCCGATTGCGGTTCTCGTTTTAACATCTGCTCAATATCCTCCAGCGCCTCATCATAATGCTTCCTTTGCGCACGCGTATCTGCGCGCAGTAGCATATAGGTGCGGTTCTCGGGCGAGAAACGTAATGCCTCCGTATAATCGGCTTCTGCCTCCTCCAAACGATTCATTTGCCGGTATATATAACCTCGTGCATAATAAATACCCGGCGAGAAGGGATTCCGTTCTATTGCCGCATTGCAATCCTGTAAAGCTCCTTGGTAGTCCTCCAATTGAATCTTGGCGATCGCCCGATAGAAATAGGGCTCTGCCAAATAAGGCTTTAGATGAATGACCTGATTAAAATACTGAATAGACAGCACATAGTCCTCAAAATACAATGCATTCCTACCGATCGCAGTAATACGATCGGTATTCAGTTGTGCTTTTGCCGGAACAAAAAACAACGACAAACACGCTAAAAGAACTATGTACTTTTTACTATTCACTATTCACTTTTCACTTTATTGGCATCCTTCATTCGGATCAAACCAGGCAGGGATATCAAACTCTTCGGTCGGACTGTATCCCAAATCCGGATCAGCCAGCACTTTCTGCATATACAACGCGCAGATAGGCAACGCCATCGAAGCACCTTGTCCTTCTGCCATATTATCAAAATGTATGCCACGATCTTCACCTCCAACCCATGTACCGCTCACCAGCGAAGGTGTGAAGCACATGAACCATCCGTCAGAGTTATTGTTCGTCGTACCCGTCTTACCTCCCATCGGCGCCGTTATACCGTACTTGAAACGCATACGAACACCTGTACCGTGATCCAGGACTTGACGTAACATGTAAATCATCTTATAGGCTGTGGTCTCACTGATGATCTCGTGCGTTCTGGGCGTGAATGTACCGATCACATTGCCGTTGTTATCCTCAATACGGGTCACGTATAACGGCTCGGTGCGAATACCCTTGTTGGCAAAGGTCGTGTAGGCATCTACCATCTCTTCTACACTCACTTCACATGGACCCAGACAGAGCGACACCACAGGATCTAATTGCCCTTGAATACCGAACGAACGCATCATCTTAACGAGTTGTTCCGGGGTAAAGAGCGACATCAGATAAGCGGACATCCAGTTCGACGACTCCTTCAGTCCCCAAGTCAACGTCACCGTGTCGCCTTGGTACTTGTCGTGCGTGTCGCGCGGTACATATCGGGTTCCGTCCGGCAGGATAAAGACAACCGAGTCATACACCCAGGTCTCGCATGGCCACATACCCTCGTCCATGGCCAACGTATAGAGGTACGGCTTAACGGTGGATCCCACTTGCCGACGGCCTTTGGTCGTCATGTCATACTGGAAATGCGCAAAATTAGGACCACCTACATAGGCTTTCACATGGCCTGTATGCGGATCCATCGACATGAAACCGCACCGCAGATAACTCTTGAGCCATTTGATCGAGTCGTACGGACTAAGCACCGTGTCGATCATTCCTTTTTCATAATCGAAGACCTGCATCTCACGAGGAGTCATAAACGCCATCTTAATCGAATCCTGACTGTAACCGGCGCGTTTCATATTCCGATAACGATCGGTTTGACGCATGGAGCGGTTCATGATACCATCTACTTCTTCCTGCGTCAACTGCTTCGAGAAGGGAGCGTTCTTTTTGCGTTTGAGTTCACGGAAGAATGCTTTCTGCTGTGCTTGCATATGTTCGCTCACAGCCTCTTCTGCATAACGCTGCATACGCGAGTCAATGGTTGTGTAGATCTTCAAACCGTCCTGATAAAGGTCGTATTTGCTGCCGTCTGCTTTGCGGTTCTTCTCACAGAAACCATACAGCGGATTATTCTCCCACTGCCACAGATCCAACTGATACTGCTGTTTGTTCCACTCCGAATAGTCACTCTCTACCGGCTCTTTGGCAGTTAGCACAACGCGCAGATACTCACGCAGATAAGGAGCAATACCTTGTTTGTGATCCACCGAACTATAGTGCAGTTCCAGAGGTAAAGCTGCAATCGAGTCATGGGTTGCTTCGTCGATATATCCGTATTTCTCCATTTGTCCCAATACCGTGTTACGGCGGTTGGTAGCGCGCTCTGGATGACGAACGGGGTTATACAAAGAAGGGTTCTTGCACATGCCCACTAACATAGCCGCCTCTTCCAACTTAAGGTCTTTCGGCGTTGTGGAGAAATAAACCTGTGAGGCTGTTTGGATACCTACGGCATTATACAGAAAATCGAACTGATTCAGATACATCAGCAGAATCTCGTCCTTGCTGTACAACCGTTCCAACTTGGTCGCAATGACCCATTCGATCGGTTTCTGCATCGCGCGCTCGAGT
>Ga0247610_10008859_pt1 | contig 10186 bp, 2 predicted proteins | sample 174DNAGHGhighgp2_FD_193483 | JGI IMG/M metagenome (GOLD analysis project Ga0247610, IMG submission 193483) | Sheep rumen microbial communities from Palmerston North, Manawatu-Wanganui, New Zealand - 1742 DNA GHGhigh gp2 | ecosystem: Host-associated > Mammals > Digestive system > Stomach > Rumen ... | reverse complement strand
TGTTGTTCGCCCGACATGGGCATAATCTAACGGGTGTAAGTCCCGAGCGCGGCCTAATAGCGGCAAGCGCACAGCCAAAGACAAGGTGCCAATGGCGACATTGGGTCTGAAGGAAGTCGGCGGCAAAACACTGGCCTGACGCACAGAAACTTGATAATAAGGCGTATGCCCGTGGGTAAGACTGCAACAGAAGCCAAAGCCCTATAGCTATTCGGAACGGGTGGCGTAAATCAAGCAGGTATAAGTGTGAAAGATTATGTTCTTAATCGGGGAGGTCTCACGGACGCGGTGGGGACAGAAAAAAAAACTCAAAGCCGTGGAGTAAAGCTTGCCGTGAGAAGTCAGCCGAGGTCATAGTACCTGCCTGGGATAGGGGCAGGGAAGGACTGAACCCAACCGAAGTGTGTAACCAATAAAGACTATCGCATGAAGGAGAGAATGCAGGAAATGCCAACGCGGAGTGGCAGCTACCCGCAGCAGAGCAGGCCGGAAGCCGAGGGAACTGAGGGAGTGCAGACTTTCATGCACGTGGTTGACGGGAGTCTCACTACGGAACAACCTAACCGATACCCTCTGATGGAACAGATTCTGTCCCCCGCCAACCTCAACGCCTCATACCGTCAGGTGATGCGCAACAAGGGAGCGGCAGGCATAGACAGGATGGGCTGCGACCTTCTGCTCGGCTATCTTTTGGAGCATAAGGACGCACTGACGGAGAGCATCCGCCAGAGGACATATCGTCCCACCCCCGTCCGCAGGGTAGAGATACCCAAGGACAACGGGAAGAAGCGTCTGTTGGGTATCCCCACTGTAGTGGACAGGATGATACAGCAGGCTATTGCCCAAGTATTGACCCCCGTCTATGAACGCCAGTTCAGTGAGGGGAGTTTCGGATTCCGCCCGAACCGAGGAGCGAAGCAGGCATTGGTACATGTCACGGAGATAGTAGGGGAAGGCTACCGCTACGCGGTCGGCATCGACCTTGAACGCTTCTTCGACACGGTGAACCATGCCAAGCTGATAGAGATACTGCAACGCACGATAAAGGACGATGCGGTCATCTCCCTCATCCACCGCTATCTCAACGCAGGCGTGATGGTTGGCACCAAGTTGGAGTCGACCCGTGAGGGCACGCCGCAGGGCGGTCCTTTGAGTCCGTTGCTTGCCAACGTGCTTCTGAACGAACTCGACAAAGAGCTGGAGCGTCGTGGCCATCCCTTTGTGCGCTATGCCGACGACAGCCTTATTTTCTGTAAGAGCCGCCGCGCAGCAGAGCGTGTAAGGGACAGCATCACCGTGTTCATAGAGGGCAGGTTGAAGCTGAAGGTCAACCGCGAGAAGACCGAATGTGGCTATATCAGCGGGTTGAAGTTCCTAGGCTACGGCTTCTATATGCGCAATGGCAAGTGCCGTTTGCGCTTGCATGAGAAGAGCGAGGCCAAACTGCGCCGCAAGCTCAAACAGATTACTTCGCGGAGTAACGGCATGGGCTATGAGCAGTGCAAGACCGCCTTGCGGAACTGCCTCCAAGGTTGGTCTGAATACTTTAACCTTGCCGACATGGGCAAGAAGGTCATAGAGATTGACAAGTGGCTTCGCCGCCGCTTGCGTATGTGCATCTGGAAGTCGTGGAAGAAACCACAGACAAGGGTTGAGAACCTCATCCGATGCGGCATAGCCAAATGGCAGGCTTACCAATGGGGCAATACGAGTAAGGGTTATTGGCGGATAGCAGGCTGCGGGATACTCGACCGAGCAATCGGCGACGAGTCACTCCGTAGGGCTGGCTATAGTTGGATAAGTTGTTACTACAGCGCATCCGCGCTGCCGAAAAGTTGAGGAACCGCCGTATGCGGAACCGCTTGTACGGTGGTGTGAGAGGACAAGTGAACACGAAAAGAGGTGAACACCTCCGATTAGTGTTCACCTCCTACTCGATTTGTAACGATGGTGTGCATACTGTCTCTACGTCAGTCTGACATTGAATAAGGTTTTTCCTCCGCCTTCAATCCTCGCGTCAAGTTGGGCTGCGCCCCCATCTCGAAGACCAGTTCCCCGCCTTGCATCAGCTGGTTGTGCGTGAGATAGAGTCGGGTGACTTCCTGCCCGTTGAAACTCACCTTTTGCACATAACGGTTCGCATCGCTCACCTCAGGTGCTTTGATTTCCAAGCTCTTGCCATTGCCCAAGCTCACTTTCATATAGGGCAGGTAAGGCGCACCTATTACATATTGGTCGCTGCCCGGGCAAACGGGGTAGAAGCCCATGGCGGAGAAGATGTACCACGCCGACATCTGGCCGCAGTCGTCGTTGCCACACAAGCCGTCGATGTTGTTCTTGTAGAAGCGGTTCATGATCTCGCGCAGCCAATATTGGGTTTTATAAGGCTCTGAAGCCCAGTTGTATAAGTAGGCAATATGATGTGCAGGCTCGTTGCCGTGGTTGTAGCAACCCATCAAGCCTTCCTCTGTCACGTCTTCGGTGTTTTCGAAGAACTCGGCGGGCAGATGCATTATAAATAAGGTGTCAAGGTTATGGATGAATTGTGCATCGCCGCCCATGGCCTCAATCAAGCCCTTCACGTCGTGCGGCACATAGAACGAATATACCCACGAGTTGCCCTCCACAAAGCCTTCGCCTTCGGTGTCGAAGAGGCTGAAAGGTTCCTTCCATGTGCCGTCGCTCATCTTGGGTCGGGCAAAACCTAATTCAGTGTCGAAGGTGTTGCGCCAATTGGAAGCGCGTTGTTTGTACGTTTCGGCCATTGCTTTGTTGCCCGCTTTCATCGCGGTTTGGTAGATGGCCCAGTCGTCGTAGGCGTATTCCAAAGTGATGGAAACGCAACCGCTGTTGCGGTCGAAAGGCACATAGCCCAGGCGTTGGTAGTCGTCGAGGTTCACATAATATGGACAAGTTGAGCTACGTTGCATGGCGTTTAGCATCGCTTTTTCATCTGGATTGCTTCGTCGTGCCTCCTCGCAATGACGGACTACGTCCTTGGCATAGGCATCCGAAAGTACCGAAACGCCATGGTAGCCAATCATGCACCAGTTTTCGTTGGCGTTGTGCGACCAAACGGGCAGCAGCCCATGGACGCTCTGTTCGCTGTGTTTGAGCATCGAGGCCACCATGTCGGCATTGCGCTGCGGCTGCAACAGGTTGAACAGCGGATGGAGGGCACGGTAGGTGTCCCACAGCGAGAAGATGGTATAGTTGGTGAAGCCCTCGGCCTGATGGATGTTGTGGTCGAGGCCGCGATATTGCCTGTCGACGTCCATGTAGACGGAAGGATTAATCATGGTGTGGTAGAGCGAGGTGTAGAGCATCGCTTTTTGGTCTTCGGTGCCCTCGGCTTCGATGACGGCGAGTTCCTTGTTCCATTTGGCTTGGGTCTCGGCAAGCAGTTGGTCGAAGTTTTTGCCATCGGTCTCAGCGCGCAGGTTGCGCAGGGCGCCTTCGGTGCTGGTGGCCGAAAGGGCGACTTTCATCTCCAAGGTTTCAGGTTGGGCGAAGGTGCAATAAGCCACAATCTTGCGTCCTGTCATTTCGGGGAAGTTGTGGTTGACGTGGAATTTGCCCCAACCCCCATTGTACTTGGGCTTTTCCAACTCGCGGTAGCCATAGTCGGCGATGGGTTGGTTGAAGCTGATGGCGAAATAGGTGTAGTTCGTTCTTGCCCAGCCATTGGTGATGCGAAAGCCCGTCAGCAGGGTGTCGTTTTCCACGCGCAGGTTGGCCCAGAGGGTCTTGCCGTCGTAGTTGTAGATGCCGTGCTGCAAGTCTAAAACGACGCTGCCGTCTTGGCCTTTGGGGAAGGTATAGCGATGAATGCCAGCGTGTTCGGTGGCGGTGAGTTGCGCCTTGATGCCATAATCCTGCAACACGACCTCATAATAGCCAGGCGTGGCGATTTCGGTATCGTGCGTGAAGCGCGAGCGATAGCCTGCATCGGGTTGGGTTTGTGTGCCAGGGTTGAAATGGATGTCGCCCGTGACGGGCATCACCATGATGTCGCCCAAGTCGGAGTGGCCTGTGCCGCTGAAGTGGGTGTGGCTGAAGCCCACGATGGTGCTGTCCTTGTGTTGGTATCCGGCGCAGTACTCATACACGCGTGGTTGGTATTGGCCGTCGATGTTGTGCGGGATGGTATCGGTGTCGGGGCTGAGCTGCACGATGCCGAAGGGCGCGCAGGCCCCCGGAAAGGTATGCCCCATGCCGTTGGTGCCGATGATGGGGTTGACGTAGGGAAGGTAGTTGCCGGCAGGGGCTTCAATGGTGTCGGTTTTTTCGGTGCAGCCGAAGGCGGTCATGCCAAGTGCTATTAATAATAGGTGTGGTTTTTTCATTTTTTTCAGCAGGTTAACGGCGACAAAAATAGGAAAAAAGCGTTGTTCTGTTTATAATGATAAGTTTATGTAAACTAAATTTGCTTATAAATTAAAATGTTACCCTTCATAATAAAACTGCTATGATGAAATATGACTCACTCAAATTATTGTAATTAAAACGCTGATTTTGAATAACTTAAAAAAATTAATTTATTTTCATCGTAAAGAAATTTCAATATTTGGTAAAAAAGCAATAACTTTGCAGCCCAAATGGAGTATGGTTCCGAGAGGAAACCATGTAATATGATATTGTAAAAACAACTGAGTGAATTAAAATGGCGTTGGACGAATACTTGATTCTCGGTAAAGGTGCCGCGGCATGATACAAGACAAAACGGATAGAAAAACTACAAAAGATAGGAAAACAACCGAAGATGAAAAGACAACACCTTATTATATTATTTACCTTACTGTTTGCCCTGCTGGGAGCTTTTGGCGAAGCATGGGCGGTCAACCGAACCGTTAAGTTAAGACGATCTGGCAGCGGCACATTCCGTTATAGAACAATTACAGGCGGCACTTATACTGATTGGTCTGGCTATGTCACAACGAAGGACCTGTCTGTAGCCGATGGTTCTACTGTTCAGGTTCAACCCAATAATGACGGCACCAATTTTTTTGTGAAATATACCTTTTCTAATGCATCCGATTTTAATTTCAACGACGATTATTACTATTATGCCTCTTATGGTGTCCGTCAGGACTATACCATAACGTGTAATTTCACGACTTCCTACAAGACCATCAAAGCAGTCAGCGAGAATACCAACTATGGAAGCATAAAAGTATCGGGGCCGTTTGCACCAGTGACTATGCCCGCTGACGGCATCAAGGTAGGCGTAGGCGCACTCTGCATTTTGTCGGGCATACCCCAATCAGGATATGACATAGCTAATTGGAAACTGAACAATTCAAGTGGAGAAATCCAAAGCTACATGGCCGACTACCGATTCACGGTTTCGGCAAACAAGACTTTCTACGCCGATTTCACAACGGCCTGGACGGGCGAATTGGCTGCAGGCACCTACACTTTAACTTCTCCAGACCCCGATAATAGTCACAAATTTACGATAACTTGTAGTAATACTTCCTCGGCATATCACAACAAGACGTATTCCTATGCCGGTAGTTTATCTATAGCAGCAGGCAAGAGCGTCACAATAGTCCTCGATAACGATGCTTCAATTTATATGAAGAGAACGATAACTGTAGGGGAGAATGCTACACTGACTATCAAGCCAAAGACTAAGGATAGACAAATGCAAAGGCACTGGTTCAATGGCACCATGTTCGATGCAACGGCGACGGGCAGCAAATTAGTGATAGGTGATGGGGGCAGCTACTATGTCAACCTTTTTGGCGGTGCCAACTTCAAGAACGAGACGAATTCATCGGAATGGGATGCGCGAGGGTGGGATCTGCCTACCAGCAACAGTTTACATTATGGCAAATTGGTGAGTGAGCATAAAGGCGTTGGCCTCATCCTTCGAGCCGCCTGCAACCTCACCATGAATAAGGCCAGACTGAGAGGTGCTTACAACGATGGGAGCAATCCCCGTCTCAACGGCACGACTACTTCCATGGGTTACAAGATTGGTGGTGCCATCCTTGCCAACAGTCCAGGTGACACCAAATATACCATGTCGCTGACGGATGTCGTCATCGAGGGATGCTCTGCCCCTGCGGGTCCGGCACTCTATTTGCAGAACACAGACTATCACAAGGCGACTTTTACCCGTGTGACCATCCGAGGATGTTACGCGAATGGCGACAAAAACTCGGAAGGCATTGACTATGGTAACGGCATCATCAGGACCAACGGTGGCGTACGTACAGACCTGACTTTGACCAACTGCACGTTAACAAAGAACCTGTCGCTGAATTCGAGCGGTTGCGTCACATGGAACGCTGCTGGACAGGCCTCTACGAAACTGACAATCAGTGGTGGTAGTATCACCTACAATGATGGTGTCAACGGCGGAGCCGTAAACACCTCTGGTGAAACGGTGATCAGCAATTGCAATATCAGTTACAATAATGTCAGGGTCTCACCTATAACTAACAATGGTGGCAATGGCGCTGCCATTTATGTCCCAACCTATGGCGGTGGGGGTGCCACAGGTACGGATTCCGACGATCATAGCGGTGAGCCAGCATCCATCACGATTCAATCAGGCTCCAAAATCCACCACAATACCGCAACAGCCTATGGCGGCGCCATTTATTATAGAATCAACAGATCCAACGCTATCGGATTCAACGAGGCTGGCACTGCCATTGATGTGACCTTCTCAGTGGTGATTGATGGCAGCGAGCTTTACAACAACACTTCTAATCTCGGCGGTGCCGTCTGCATTGTCGACGATGCTGCGAGAAAGCATAAGAACCAAAGACAGAACTTGAACAATGGTAGTGCAAATCCCGCCTATGGTAAGTGGAGTGGCGTGTACAACAGGAAATTCGAGATGAAAAACGGTGCCAAAATATACAACAACTATATCACCAACTCCTCGACCAGCGTCAGATATGGCGGCGCCATTTACATCCAAAAGGGTAAAAACACTGCCATTGAAAGCGGTGAAGCAGGTTACAACTACGCTAACACCAATTTGGGTAGCCCCAGTGCAGGCACGATGACGGTGACCTTGAGTGGTAGCTCAAGTGAAATCTATGGCAATACTTGCGACTACGGCAACGGAGGCGGATTAGCCATCCAGAACTATGAATACACAGGAGATGCTCTACCTACAGGCTATGTGAGCGAGACCAACACCACAATTAGTGACATCTCCATCTATAACAATTCATGCAAAAAGAGCGACCTTGCTGCAGCTTCTTCTGATAACGGACACGGAGGCGCCATTTTCATCAACGGAGGCAACTTAACAATAAACAGTGGAACTATCGGCAAGTCAGGTTCTCCCAACAAAACCACGGGTGGCCATGGTGGTGGCATCTATGTGAGGACTGGCACCATCACTATGAAAGGGGGAACGGTGAGCTATAACCAAGCCAAAACCGGCACATATAACTCGACGAACTACGGTGGCAGTGGAGGTGGTTTCTACATCACCAACGGCGAGGTTGAAGTGCAAGGCGGCACCATTAGCAACAACACGGCTGATTTGAATGGCGGTGGGTTCTACGTGAACACATCAAACGCCACGAAGATAACGAAAATCAACAGTAGTGTGGCCACTACCACCATCAGCAGCAATAATGCCGTTAATGGTGGAGGAGCCTATATCCAACAAGGTCAACTGCAGATTGAGTCGTCGGCTACCACCATTAGTAGCAACCAAGCCACTACCACAAGCAGCACTACGGCGAGCGGCGGTGGTGTGTATGTGAATGGTGGCACGGTGTCGGTCACCGATGCCAAGATTCAGACGAACACGGCAAAAACGGATGGCGGTGGCATTTACTCGAAGAGTGGTACGGTTACTCTTACCTCGGCTACGCTGAGTGGCAATACGGCCACTAATGGTAATGGTGGAGGTGTGTATGCCGCTAGTACGGTTAACGTGTATAGCTCAAGTCTGACTGGTAACAAGGCCGAAGCCACGGCCAATGGTATGGGAGGTGGTATTTATGCCACTGGTAGCAGCACACAAGTGAATATTACCGCCAAGTCAGGGACCACCACCAGTTCGGTCCTGACAGGCAACAAGGCAAATCTTGGTGGTGCAGTATATGCTGCAGCACAAAAAGTGACTGTTGGCTATGGCACTATTGGAAATACGGGAACTGGCAACGCTAACACTGCTTCGCAAGATGGTGGAGGTATCTATGCGGCTGGCCCAGTCGAACTCAACACAGGTGCCATCATCCAATGCAATACGGCCACCAATGATGGCGGCGGTGTGTATGTCAATAACGGCACTTTCACGATGAACACTGGCACCATCGGTGGTAGCAGCGCGACCTACGCCAACAAGTCAACAGGGGGCAACGGCGGCGGTGTCTACGTCAAGGGCACGAATGCCAAGGTGGAAGTGAAGGGCGGCACCATCAATTTCAATACAGCCTCGTCAACCGCAACCAACAAGGGCAACGGCGGCGGCATCTATGTGGAGAGCACAGGCAGTGACGGCACTTCCCTCAGCGGTGCAGCCTCCATCACCAACAATACAGCCAAGCAGAATGGGGGTGGCCTTTATGTGGTGAGCGGAACGATTTCCGTAGGCTCCACTGGTGGCATTTCGGGCAACAAAGCCGAAACTGCCAATGGCGGCGGTATTTATATGGGTGGTGGCAGTTGTTCAGTCACTGCTGGTAACATAGGCGTATCGGGCAAAGCCAACCAGGCTGTCAACGGCGGCGGTATCTTTGCCACGGGAGGCACCATCACCATCAATGGTGGTAACGTGACCTACAACACAGCCAGCGCCTCTGGCGGCGGTATCTATTCCAATTCCGGTACTGTGACTGTCAGTAGCGGTAACGTCAACAACAACTTGGCTGCTACCGACGGTGGAGGCATTTACGCCAAAGGAATCGTCAATTTCTCAAACGGTAATATCAAAAACAATGCAGCCACAGCAGGCGATGGCGGCGGTGTCTATATCTATTCTTCTGGTACGCTTAACGTGTCGGGTACGGCTGAGATGAGTGCCAATATGGTGCAAAATGGCTTTGGCGGTGGCGTGTATCAAGGCGGCACCATGTTTGCCGATGGTAGCTCCTTCAGCGTGGTCAACAACACGAGAAACGCCTCAAAAGAAGCTTCAAAAAATAATGTCTATCTTCCCAACAATCACACTGTTAAGGTAGGTCCTAACATCTCCACAAACGTCAACTTGGGTGTATATACCCAGCAAATTGCCACATTGAACAATGACATCCCCGTGTTGACAAGCGATGCTGCCAATACAAACAAATTGGAAGCCATTTATAATGCTATGTTGACGGGCACGTCGAACATCCGCGATGACCGCAATCTGCACCAGCCTGTCTATCCTGGTGAAGACAACACGGGCAAGACGCTTTATTTCGGTTACATCAATTTCGACTATGGTCCCTGGGATGAAGCCTACGAAGGCCCCATCACCGACATTGAGACCTTGTACCAGTACATGTGCTGGGTGAACGGCGTGAACGGCTACGGCACGCCCCATCCCACGGCTACGGGCGAGATGGCCGCCGACGTTAACGCCGATGGCCTGACGCTCTGGATCCCCATCGGCGAACAAAACGTCATCGGCGAGACCGAACCTTTCAAGGGCACATTCAATGGCAACGGCCATCGCATCGACGGCCTCGACATCGACAACCTGCTGTATTCTAACTACGGCCTGTTCGGCACCACCCAGGGAGCCACTATCGACAACGTATTCGTGACAGGCTGCAACTTCGCAAAAAACACAACGGGAACCATGGGCACTGTGGTCGGCCACATGCAAGGCGGCACCTTGAGCAACTGTACCGGATCTGGCTCGCTCACGACAACAGCCCCCGACTGCATTGTTGGCGGTCTGGCAGGTAAGGTTGAAATGGACGGCTCGACAGCCGCCACCGTACACTCCAGCTATGCCGGTGCCACGATTGAAGGCTACCAGATGGGCGGCCTCATAGGCGACCTCGCCAGCGGATGCAGCCTCTACAACAGCTTCGCCAACCCGCAATTCGACTATAGCGGCCCAAGCGGCTCGAGCGCCAACTTCATCGGCGGCCTGGTGGCCGTCAACAGCGGCACCGTGCAGAACTGCTACGTGCGCTTCAGCCGCACCAACAGCGGCCTCGCCAACGCCAGGTTCGGCCAGCTGGCAGGCAGCGCAGGCAGCAACCTCGTCTCGCTG
>Ga0247610_10008857_pt1 | contig 10187 bp, 10 predicted proteins | sample 174DNAGHGhighgp2_FD_193483 | JGI IMG/M metagenome (GOLD analysis project Ga0247610, IMG submission 193483) | Sheep rumen microbial communities from Palmerston North, Manawatu-Wanganui, New Zealand - 1742 DNA GHGhigh gp2 | ecosystem: Host-associated > Mammals > Digestive system > Stomach > Rumen... | reverse complement strand
TTGTTAATAAGAATTTTATGAATGATACAAAAGAAAAAATTAAATATGTAGAAGAGGGAGTGTACATTGGATAATGAAAAAGAGCTTTATTGTTATTGGTTTAGGTAGATTTGGTTCTAGTGTTGCTATAACATTAGCAGGGCTAAATTCCGATTTACTTGCCGTAGATATTGATGAAGAAGCTGTTGAAAATATTTCTTCAAAAGTTAATAATTGTGTAATAGCTGATGCAACAAAATTATCTGTTTTACAAGATTTAGGAGCTGCATCTATTGATCATGCTGTTGTTTGTATAGGTAATAATTTACAAGCTTCTATTTTAACTGTTTTAAATTTAAAAAAGCTTGGAGTTCAAACTATTACAGTAAGAGCTGATGAAATTGGTCATAGAGAGGTATTTTTACAGCTTGGTGCAACAGATGTTATTGTACCAGAAGAAGCATCTGCAATATCACTTGCCAATTCAATTGTTTCACGTAGCTTATTAGATTATTATCAATTAGCTAAAAATTATGCTATTGTTAAAGTTTCTGTAGGTAAGAATTTTGTTCCTAAGACACTTGTTGAATTAGGTGTTCGTGATAAATTTGATGTAAATATCGTAGGTGTTATTAGAAATGATGAATTTATAATTCCTCGTGGTACTGATTTATTAAATCCTGGCGATATTGTTTCAGTTGTTGGTGAAAGACAAAAGGTTAGAAAGTTTGATGCATTCTTAAATGAATAAAAAATAATTACTCTAGGGAAGTGATTAGTTTGAGAGCGTTAGTCTTATATAGTTCATATTCTGGAAATGGACGTTTTTTAAAAAAACTTGATTATATTGCTTCAACATTAAAAACTAAATATGATATAGTTGATTTCCATAAATCATTATATAAGGGCTCATTTACTGATCATATTCTAACAAAAGGCTTTAAATATGATTTGATTTTATGTGTTGGTGGCGATGGTACAGTCCATGAAGTAGTAAATGCTATTATGAGATTAGAAAAAAGACCTACCATAGCTTATATTCCTGCTGGTACATGTAATGATTCGGCAAGATCATTAGGCTTAAGTAAAAATCTTAAAGTCACATTAAAAAAGATTTTAGAAGCTAATGTAACAACTATCGACACATTTAAAATAAATGACTCTTATTTTTATTATGGTTTAGCTGCTGGATGCTTAACTGAAATTAGTTATGATACTAAAAGAGAATTAAAAAAAGGTATTGGTAAATTTGGATATTATATTCAAGGCTTAAAATCATATATGGATACTAAGACAATTAATATTGAATTAGAAACAGATGATGGAACTATAATAAGAGGAGACTTTAGTTTATTCTTAGCATTAAATACTAGATATTTAGCTGGCTTTAAGCTACATAGGAAAAAAAGAATTTATTTAAATGATCAAAAAATAAGAATTACATTAATTAAAAAAACATCTAAATTTATGAATATAATTGATTTTGGAATGTTTTTAATATTTGGTGAAGCATATAAGCATAATATAATTAATTTAGATGCTTCAGCATTTAAAATAACTTCAATTCAAAGAATTGCTTATAATACAGACGGAGAAATGTTTGATAAGCATAATATAATTAATGTTAAAGTAGTACCTAATTCGCTAGAATTAATAACAAGTAAAAAGGTTTTAAAAAGACATTTTTTAAAAAAATAATCATTGGGACATTAAATTGTCCCTTTTCATTTATTTAAAATAATAAAAAATAATGTTATTATAATAATATAGATAAAAATTAATGAGGCGATAAAATGATTTTAAAATTTGAACATTATTTTCCATATGTAAATGGTAATAGAAGAATTCATTTATATATTCCAAATAATTATTATGAAACAGAAGAAAAATATCCTGTTATTTATTTTTTTGATGGTAATAATTTATTTTTTGATGGTGATTCATTCTTTGGAATGTCTTTACAATTAGAATGGTATTTAGAAAATTATGATAAAAAATTTATAGTTGTTGGAATAGAACGGCCTTGGGATCAAAATGAAAGAATTAAAGAACATTGTCCATATAATATATATAGTCATATGTTTGGTAATTTAGAAGGAAGAGGAGACGCACTTGTTCAATGGATTATAAATGATTTAAAACCATTTATAGATTCAAATTATAGAACACTTCCTTTTAGAGAAACAACTCAAATTGCTGGTTGTTCATCAGCTGGTGTTACAGCTTTATATGCAGCTATAAAATATAATAGATATTTTTCTAAGGTTGCAGCAATATCACCTTATGTTATGGATACAAAATATGTTTTAATTCATGATATTTATCATGAAGATATTTCTCCTGATACTAAAATATTTTTCTCATATGGAACTAATGAATATGGTTCTAATTATGCAGAAAGAAGTATGTGTATTAATAATATGTATGAAACAGAATATCACCTACATAGTAGAAATGTAAGAACATATATGCATAAAAATGAATTTGGTGAACATAATGAAATATCATGGAGAAATGAAATCTTTACTTGGTTAAATTTCTTATGGAAATAATAAAAAGCGGAAATTCCGCTTTTTAATTTTACCTTTCAAATTTTCCAATTACTTCTGATACACTAGTTACTGAACAGAATGTTGTAGGATATTGTTTTAATATTTTTAAAACTACACCCATATATCTTTTTCTTATGATACATACTAATTCATATTTATCTTGATGAGTATACATTCCTTTTACATTTATTTCTGTTACACCTAAATGTAAACTTAATAGCTTTTCTGTAATTTCTTCTGGGTTTGTGGTAATAATTTCTAATTTATAACCATTTTTTAATCCTGATAACATTATATTAACAATAACATTTGCGATAAATAAATTTATTAATGTTGCAAGTGAATTATCTAATGTTTTAAATGGTTCATCAATATTAAAGCTATAACAAAAATAAGCTAAAACAACAACGCTTGAATCAAGTAAAAATGAAACATATGCTACATTTGTTTCTGGCTTAAAATGCTTAATTAATGATGAAATAGCATAAGTACCACCTGATGCACCAAAACGTCTTAACATGATAGAAAAACCAAATCCTGATACAACACCTGCTCCAATACAGGCAAATATTAAATTATTAGGAGCTACATATGTAGGGAAATTAATATATTCTAATAATAATAATGTAGCTGATTGAACTCCCATATAAACAAGTAGCATTGCACCTGTTTTTTTAGATACAAAGATACAAACTAAAATAAAAATTGGGGCATTACATATAATCATAAACCATCCCATATTCCATTTAGTTAAATATGAAAGGATAGAAGCAATACCTGATACACCACCTGGAGCAAAATCATTAGGTGTTGAAAATATATGATATGCTAATGCAACTATAACTCCAGATATTAAACAAATAAGAAGATCTAGTAAAACTTCTTTACCTGTTACCTTAAAATTTAATTTTTTAAATTGTTCCATAAATATCACCTATATTATTATAATAATTTAAATTTTTTTTTCAAGATGAAAAAAGACTAGATTAACTAGTCTTCATAAATAATTATTTCATTATTTTTTAATGTTTTTTTAACATCGATAACTCTTTGATTAGATGAACCTTTCCATTTTAAATCAAATGAATGTAATTCAGTTATAAACTGACCATCAACTAATACATCTAAATAATTTAAAATATCTTTATTAGGTAAATCTTCAAATTTATATCCTGTCCATGCCCAAATAGTTTTATTTGGGTATTTTTCTTTAAATCTTTTAGCTAATTCAATTGTACCTAAAACATTTACAGGATGCATAGGCTCACCGCCTAAAATAGATAAGCCACTAATATATTCATGATTTGAAATATTAATTATTTCATCAATTATTTCATCATTAAAAATTTTTCCTTTATTAAAGTCCCAAGTTTCTGAATTAAAACAATCTTTACAATGAAAATGGCAGCCCTGGAAGAAGATAGAAACTCTTACTCCAGGACCATTAGATATATCCATTTTTCTAATTTGATTATAACGCATTATAATACCTTATTATCAATATGTAGGACTCTTTCTTTAATTTCTTGAGTTCTTCCTTTATTCCAGAAATTTGTACCAATATAACCACAAGTACGTCTTGCGACATTTAATAAATTATGATCTCTATTACCACAATTTGGACAATACCATTCTAATTTATCATCAAGTAAAATTTCGCCTGTATATCCACATTTTTGGCAATAATCTGATTTAGTATTTAATTCAGCATACATAATATTGTTGTAAATGAAATCGATAACTGATAAAACAGCTTCTATATTATTTTGTAAATTAGGTGTTTCAATATATGAAATAGCACCACCTGGAGATAACTGTTGGAATTCACTTTCAAGCTTTAATTTAGTGAAGGCATCAATTTCTTCAAATACAGGAACGTGATATGAATTTGTTATATAATTCTTATCTGTAATTCCTTTAACAGTACCAAATCTTTCCTTTAAGCATTTAGCAAATTTATATGTTGTTGATTCAATTGGAGTACCATAAACAGAATAATCAATATCTTCCTCAGCTTTCCATTTATTACATGAATCAACTAAATGCTTCATAATTTTTAAACCAAAATCTTTTCCATCGCCATTATCAGTATGAGAATTACCAGTCATATATTTAACACATTCATATAAACCAGCATATCCTAAAGAAATAGTAGAATAGCCATGGTGTAATAATTCATGAATTGATTCGCCCTTTTTAAGTCTAGCTAAAGCACCATATTGCCATAAGATAGGTGCTACATCACTTGTAACATTAGATAATCTTTTATGTCTTACTTGTAATGCTTTATGGCATAATTCTAATCTTTCATCTAATAATTGCCAGAATTTATCAAAATCCTTTTCACTTGATAAAGCTACATCTGGTAAATTAATTGTTACAACACCTTGATTGAATCTACCATAATATTTTGGTTTATTAGTTTTAGGATCAACATAAGGAGTTAAAAATGATCTACAGCCCATGCATGGGTAACAATTACCATTACCATTTTTATCAATTTTATATTCAAGCATTTTCTTTTCTGAAATATAATCAGGAACCATTCTTTTAGCTGTACATTTAGCAGCAAGCTCTGTTAAATAATAATATTTAGAATCTTTATGAATATTATCTTCCTCTAAAACATATAATAATTTAGGGAAAGCAGGTGTAACATAAACACCTTTTTCATTTTTAAATCCTTTAATTCTTTGTTTTAAGAATTCTTCGATGATTTTAGCTAATTCATCCTTATATTCATCAGTTTCACCTAAATACATATTTACACTTAAGAATGGAGCTTGGCCATTTGTATTAGTCATTGAATTTACTTGATAATTAAATGTTTGAACACCATCTTCAATTTCTTTATCTGTATCCTCAGTTGCATATTTATTTGCATCCTCAACTGAAAAACCTCTTTGAATATATTTATTATAATATTTTTCATAGCTTGCTCTAACAAATGGAGCTAGATGTGATAAAGATATAGTTGCACCACCATAAGAAGAAGATGTTACAGCTAAAATAATTTGAGTTGCGATAGTTGCGGCTGTAATAAATCTATGTGGCTTATCTATTTTAACATTATTGATAACTGTTCCATTTTGAAGCATATCCTCTAAATTTATTAATTCGCAATTATGTAAAGCATTTTGAGCGAAATAATCAGCATCATGGAAATGAATTATTCCTTCATCATGAGCTTTAACGATATCTTCTGGAAGTAAAAATCTTCTTGTGATATCTGTTGAAGTAATACCTGCTAAATAATCTCTTTGAGTTGTAACTAAATCAGCATTTTTATTAGAATTTTCATTATTCCAATATTCATTTTCACCTTCAATTAATTCTTTAATTGTTTGGTCTGTTGTATTAGCTTTTCTAACAAGCTCACGAGTATATCTATAAGTAATATAGATTTTAGCTAAGGCATATTTATCATACTCCATTAATTTTTGTTCAATGATATCTTGAATATCTTCAACTAAAATTCTTTTTTTCTTTAATCCTTCGATATATTTAATAATTTCATTTATTTGACCTTTAGAGATCTTTTCATTATCATTAACTTCGTTATTTGCTTTTTCAATTGCGATTTCTATTTTTGATTTATCATAATCAACAATATGTCCGTCTCTTTTTACGATTTTCATTTTCTTATGCCCCCTTAATCGAATTAGAAGATACTACGATTATACAACAAACATTTATTATAATAAAGTTGCATTTGCAACTTTTATAAATATTTGTTAAAATAATTAAAAAGGTCGTGATTTTATGTCTCCATTTAATGAAATTAATGATAAAGAAAAAGAAAAATTATTAGAAAATTTAAATGCTCATATTTATAATTTTAATAAAGGTGATGAATTAATAACCTTAATAAATTTAAAAAATATGATAGGTATTATTTTAGATGGTGCAACTAAATTAATATTAAATAGCTATACAGGAGAAGAAATATTAATAGAAGAATATAAAAAGGATTCTATCTTTGGAACAAATATATCTGATATTAATAATGTTGATACAAAAATGTATGCTATAACAAATACTAAGGTAGCAATTTTTGATTATAATGTATTAATAGGTGATACATTAATTCAAAAAGAATGGTATAATAAATTCATCAAAAATTTATTTCAAATATTAATTTTGAGATCAAATGAAATTAATAAAAGATTAAGAATCTTAACTAAAAAGAGTATAAGAGATAGATTAATTGAATATTTTAATATAGAATATGAAAATAAACATTCTAATGTATTAAAATTGGAAATGTCTTTAAAGAATTTAGCAGATTATTTATCAGTTAATAGGAGTGCAATGTTTAGGGAAATTAAATATTTAAAAGAAGATAATATAATCAATATTAATAATAAGAAGGTTACTATCTTATATAAATAAAAGGGAGTTTTTGCTTATGGAAAAGAGAATACATATAATTGTAGCTTTATCTATAGCTATAATTGCGTTTATATTGGGATCTTTTTTTGATTTAAATATAAGTAAAGCATTATATATAAAAAATTATTCATTTGGCCATTTTGTTGCGGCATTAGGATTACTTATTTCTTATGGATTTATAGCTTTATATTCTGGAGCTTTATTTAATTCAGCATTAAAACTAAAAAAAGGGTTTAAAATAATATTATCAATTTTAAGCTTTATTATATTAATAGGTACAATTTATTTTAGTGGAGATATAATTTTTGATGTTAATGGATTTAATAAACCTGGTATTGGATTTAAAATTATAGGAATTAGTGCTACAGCCATTTTTTCAATATTTATATTTTATTTTGGATATAAATTTGCTAAAGATAATCCACATGATAAAACATGGTTATTTTCATTAATTGTTTTAATAATGATTTTATTGAGCTTATTAATAGGTTCAGTGATTATAAAGGATATATTCCATAGACCTAGATTTAGAACAGTCTATTTAAATATTGAAGGTGTAGAATTTCATAATTGGTGGGAACCATTTAAAGAATATAATAATTATATTACTGATTCTATAACTAAAGAAGAATTTAAATCATTCCCATCAGGACATGCAACTATATCAATGGCATCAATAATTGGCTTTGTCTATTTATTTATGCTTAACCCTAACATGAAAAAATATCAAACATTCTTATTTTATATAGGTTATTTTTATTCATTATTCGTATCTTTAACAAGAATATTATCTGGATCACATTTTTTATCTGATGTCGCCTTTGGTTCAATTATTTCATTAACTATATTATTAATAGGAAATGAAATTATTTTAAGAAAGAAATTAGTTGAAGAATTTTTGTAAAATTGAAATCACTTATTGTGGTTTCTTTTTTCATTTATTATTGAAAAAACAATATAAAAATATTATAATAACAGTGTTTAGGGATTTCTTACCTAAAGTTTAGAGATTTTAAACTAAAAAGAGGTGATAAGATATGTTCAAATTAGGCAATAAAATAAAAGAAAAAAGAAAATTATTAATGCTTACCCAACAGGAATTAGCTAACAGATGTGAATTGACAAAAGGCTATATTTCACAGCTTGAAAATGATATGGTTTCACCTTCCTTAGAAACGCTTGAAATTATATTAGAAGTATTAGGAACCTCTTTATCTGAATTTTTTAAAGAGGATGATAAATCTAAAGAGATTGTTTTTACAAAAAAAGAACAATATGATAAAAAATTTGATACTTATTTACAAACATGGCTTGTTCCTAGTGCTCAAGAACACCGGATGGAACCTATTTATGTTGTGATTGAGCCTAATGGTAAAACATATCAAGATTATCCCCATTCAGGTGAAGAATTTGGATATGTTATTGATGGAGAAGTTACAGTTATTTATGGAGACAGGACTTGCGTTTGTAAAAAGGGTGAGTCTTTTTATTTTGTTTCTAACACAAAGCATTATTTAGAAAACAATAGTAATGTTAAAGCAATAGTATTATGGGTATCATGCCCTCCTAATTTTTAATTGAGGTGAAAAAATATGAGTAGAGTTTTAATAATTGGTTGTGGTGGAGTTGCGCAAGTTGCAATTCATAAATGCTGTCAGCATCCTGATATATTTACTGATTTATGTATCGCATCTAGAACATTATCTAAATGTGAAAAGGTTAAAAATGAATTAGAAGGAAAAACTAAAACTAAAATAACAATAGCTAAAATTGATGCGAATAATTATGATGAATTAGTTAAATTATTTAAAGAATTCAAGCCTGAAATTGTTATGCATTTAGGTATGCCATATCAAAATTTAATAATTATGGATGCTTGCTTAGAATGCGGCTGCCATTATTTAGATACAGCAGCTTATGAACCTGAAGATGTTAATGATCCTATTTGGAGAAAAAAGTATGAACAAAGAATTAAAGAAAAGAATTTTACAGCATATTTTGATTATAGCTACCAATGGGAATATATGAATAAATTTAAAGAAAAGAATTTAATTGCATTGTTAGGCTGTGGATTTGACCCAGGTGTTACTCAAGCTTATGTCGCTTATGCGAAAAAGCATGAATTTGATACAATTGAAACTTTAGATATATTAGATTGTAATGGTGGAGATCATGGTTATCCATTCGCTACTAATTTCAACCCTGAAATTAATTTAAGAGAAGTTTCAAGTGAAGCTGATTATTATGAAAATGGTAAATGGATAAGAGTCCCTGCAATGAGTGTTAAAAAAGAATATAATTTTGATGGTGTTGGTATGAAAGATATGTATTTATTACACCATGAAGAAATTGAATCTATCGCGAAAAATTATCCAGAAATTAAAAGAATTAGATTTTATATGACTTTTGGTGAATCTTATATTCGTCATATGAATTGTTTAGAAAATGTTGGTATGTTATCAACTAAGCCAATTAATTATAATGGTCAAGAAATAATACCAATTCAATTTTTAAAAGCTATGCTTCCTGATCCAGCATCATTAGGTCCAAGAACAAAAGGAAAAACTAATATTGGATGTATTTTTGAAGGATATAAGGATGGTAAGAAAAAAAGATATTATATTTATAATATGTGTGACCATCAAGAATCATATAAAGAGGTTGGAAGCCAAGCTGTATCATATACAACAGGAGTGCCAGCTATGTGTGGTGCGATGATGATTTTAAAGGGCTTATGGACTGAAGCTGGTACTCATACAGTAGAAGAATATAATCCAGATCCATTTATTGATGCGTTAAATAAATATGGTCTTCCTATTACTGAAAGTCATGATCCAATAATGGTGGATTAATATGGGTATTTTAGAAGAAAAAGCATTTGATAACTTTTTAAATAAAAATCCATATGAATTATTTAAAAATATTAAAACACCAGCATATATTATTGATGAAAAAGCATTAATAAAAAATGGAGAATTATTAAAAAGTATTCAAGATGATACTAAATGTAAAATTTTATTAGCTTTAAAATGTTTTTCAAATTATGATTTATTCCCTAAATTATCAAATTATTTAGCAGGTACTGAAGCATCTGGTTTATTTGAAGCAAGACTTGGAAAAGAAGAAATGCCTAATAAAGAGGTTCATGTATTTTCTGCAGCTTTTAGAGAAGATGAATTTGAAGAATTATTAAAATATGCAGACCATATTGTTTTTAATTCAGTAAATCAATTAAAAAAATTTGGAATTATTGCTAAATCTCAT